>OBXH01001345.1_pt1 | contig 12595 bp, 8 predicted proteins | sample 1538101 | NCBI WGS metagenome assembly OBXH01 (sample SAMEA2580141, study PRJEB22360) | human gut metagenome | biome: human gut; feature: human-associated habitat; material: faeces | place: Denmark | collected 2008/2010 | reverse complement strand
TTTCCGATCCGAAACAGTCAAAAATCGACCTTAATCAATTTATTAACTTAACACATTACAAAGATATGAGAAAAATTTCTTTGAAAGGGCATTTATGCCCAAAAAGTTTAGCATTCAAGCAAATATTACTTACTATGAAGATTACTATTTTCCTTCTTCTGTTCGTAACATTTCAGGCTTACAGCGGAAACAGCTATTCACAAAGTGCAAAAATTAGCATTCCCCGCTCAGATCTGAAAGTGAGCGAATTACTCTCTCAGATAGAATCACAGACCGAGTATCTGTTTGTTTACAACAAAAAGAATGTAGACACCAGACGCACCGTAACCATTGATGCTGACAATAAAGCCGTATCAGAGGTGCTGGACGAAGCCTTCAAGGGTACAGGGATCAACTATGTAATGGAAGGAAACAATATCGTTCTCACTAAAAATAATGAGAATGTAGTATCCATACAACAAAACAACAATAACATTCCTATCAAAGGAACAGTTACCGACAGTAAAGGAGAACCTATCATTGGTGCCAATATCTTGGAAAAAGGTACGACTAATGGTACAATTACAGATATGGACGGTAATTTCACTCTCTCCGTCCCTGCCGATGCTACACTAACCATCACCTATGTAGGATATCAGCCACTGAGTATTGCAGTAAAAGGACAAAGAAACTTCAATATCAAGATGGAGGAAGAAGCACTGTCACTTGAAACCGTTGTTGTAACAGCAATGGGCATCAAACGTAAATCAGAAACATTGACCTATTCCGTACAACAGGTAAACGGAGATGATCTCACCCGCGTAAAAGATCCCAATATGATTAATGCACTGGAAGGAAAAATTGCCGGTGTAACTATAACCAAAAGTGCTTCCGGATTGGGTGGATCTGCCAAAGTATCTATCCGCGGTATCCGTTCGGCCTATGAAAATGGAAACAATCAACCACTTTATGTAATTGACGGTGTGCCCATGCTGAACTCTGCCAATGAAACTACTTCTACTATTATGGGAGGTAATAATGATGCTGGTAATCATGATACCGGTGATGGTATTTCGAACCTGAATCCCGAAGATATCCAATCTATTTCTGTCCTGAAAGGTGCCTCTGCCGCAGCGCTGTATGGCTCACAAGCCGCAAATGGTGTTATCATGATCACCACGAAAAAAGGACAGGCAGGTTCAACCCGCGTAACTTATTCAGCCAGCCTCACATTCGATCAGGCAATTAGTAAACCAGAGTTCCAGGACTCATACAATTCCAGCTGGAAACCAGATGCAAGTATCGGCAAACATGATAATTTGTCCGACTTCTTCTCAACCGGTATCACAGCCATCAACTCAATAAGTCTCTCTACCGGAAATGAGAAAGCTCAAACCTATTTCTCATATTCCAATACACGAGCCAAAGGAATCATTGACGTTAACAAACTATCAAAACACAACCTTACTTTCCGCCAGACAGGCAAGTTCTTCGATGATAAATTAACCCTTGACGGTAACGTTAACCTGATGCACCAAAATGGTAAAAACCGTCCTGTAACCGGTGGCCTATACCTGAATCCATTAATCGGCTTATATACTTTCCCACGTGAGAAAGATATGAACGAATACAAAGCCGGAGAGAAATGGGACGATGATCGTAGTATGCCCAGACAGTACTGGTATAAAGACTTCAACAACGGAATGGAAGGAAATCCCTACTGGATGCTAAACCGCGTAACCAACAGAGACACACGCACACGTACCATTGCTTCATTAACTGCTAATGTCAAGGCAACTGACTGGCTGACTATCCAGGCACGTGGTACAGGCGATTATATCGGTGATAAAACCGAACAAAAAATGTGGGCTTCCACTTCTACCAGTCTGACTGGCGGAGATTGGGATGCAAAAACAGATAACGGACGATACATGTATGGGACAAGTAGTGAGTTCATGGTATATGGTGACCTTATGGCTATGATAAATAAAACATGGGGTAAGTTCAGCCTGAACGCAGCACTTGGTGCAGCCATCAACTACCAGAGAAGTAACTCACTAAATATCGATTCATATAAAAGCGGACTTCATTACCCTAATGTATTTGACTTACGTAATGTCAAATACGATTCCGGTACGGGTATGGAAACTGAAAACAATGCTACCCGAGAAGTACAATCTGTGTTCGGTACCGCACAAATCGGATACGCTGATGCTCTTTATCTGGATCTGACAGCACGTAATGACTGGTCATCTACACTGTATGGAACCAATTCTTTGAAAAAAGGTTACTTCTATCCTTCCGTAGGTTTATCATGGTTGATTCACAAATCAATTAATCTGCCGGACTGGATTAATTTTGCCAAGATACGTGGTTCATTTGCCGAGGTAGGTAATGACCTGCCCAGATATCAGGCCCATCTCTATCCTCAACTGTCTATCGGAGGCAATATAGAACAAGTGACCAACTATAATGACGGAACTTTGAAACCCGAACTTACAGACTCTTGGGAAGTTGGTGGTGAATTCAAATTCTTACATAACCGAATCGACCTTGACTTCACATGGTATCAGACTATGACCAGAAACCAATTCCTTATTGTTCCGATGAAACCAGGTTCTACCTATACCAATCAGATGATCAATGCAGGCAAAATCAGTAATAAAGGTTTCGAACTGACAATAGGTGGCGTTCCTGTACAAAATGAAAACTTCTATTGGAGAACCCAGGTAAACTTTGCCACCAATAAGAATGAAGTAAAAGAATTGACCGACACATACAAAGAGTATAACTATGGACAGGATGGCTTGAACATGGCTTATCGTATGAAAGTAAAAGAAGGGGGATCATTGGGAGATCTTTACGGAAAAGGCTTCAGCCGTGACGATAACGGAAAGATTCAATATGACGACGACGGACTCCCTACTCTAACAGCAAACCGTGACGATGTTTACTTAGGAAACAGTAACCCCGACTGTACTTTGGGTTGGAGTAATACCTTCAGCTTCTATGGAGTAAACATCAGTTTCCTTATCGATGGCAGCTTTGGTGGGAAAGTATTGTCATTCACTCAAGGCCAACTGGATCAATATGGTGTCAGCAAAAACATAGGAGAAGCGATGGACCGCGGTTATGTCGAATTAGAAGGTAAACAAATTAAAGATGTACAAGGCTTCTATGGAAGAGTTGGTAACATTGATGGATGTTCTGAGTATTACGTTTACGACAGAACCAATATTCGCCTGCGTGAACTATCTATCGGTTACAATCTGCCACAGGCATGGATTGAAAAAACAAAGGTATTTAAAAGTATCAACTTGGCATTAGTTGCACGCAACCTGTTTTTTATTTACAAAGATGCACCATTCGATCCGGATGCTTTAATGTCTGTAGGTAACACAAATCAGGGAGTAGACGTATTTGGAATGCCAACTACACGCAGTATGGGATTTAACCTAAAATTTACATTCTAATAACTAATACACAGAACGATATGAAAAATCAAATCAAATATATAGCAGCATTATTATTCGGTATTCTGTTTGTTGTAACCGCCTGTACGGACAAGTTTGAATATATGAACACCGAATTGGGAGCCTATACACCCGACAAGCAAATAGCAGATAGTAAGTATGGTAACAAAATGTATTTCAATACCATTCAACGTTCCATCTACTTTAATGACCCGGCTCCAGGTGGTACAGACTGGACATTTCAGACCATGCAAAATCTGAATGTAGATATGTTTGCAGGCTACTTCCACGACATGGCTTCCAAGTTTACCGACATGAATTCCACTTACAATCTAAATGACGGATGGAATGGAACAAACTGGACTTATACTTATCAATACGGAGTATCTGCTCTGAATAAAAGTATGGATGCCAATGTTAATTGCAAACCTTACTTAGCCTTATGCAAAATATATAAAGTAGCTATGCTTCATCGATTAGCCGATCAGTATGGTGCAATTCTTTATTCAGATTTTGAAAATTACATTCCCGAATCTCAGGAAAAGGTATACACAGCCATGTTTGCAGATATCGATCAGGCTCTCTCCTGGATAGATGAGTCCACTCAAGAAGGTATTGCTCAAGAAATTATAGACAATATTACTAAATTCGATATTCTGATGAAAAACGATAAAACGTTGGCACATTATGCCAAATGGGCTAATTCACTTCGCCTGCGATTAGCCATGCGTATATCCAACGTAAATCCGAAACAGGCAGCAACTGAGGTTACCAAAGCATTACAAGACCCTCACGGACTCATTGAAACCAATGCCGAAAATGTAGCCGTCTTTGCTGATGGAAGTAACTACAAAAATCCATTGGGCACCATCGGGCTCAGTTGGTGGGAAGTGTATATGAATGCCTCAATGGAATCTTTCCTCGTAGGTTATAATGATCCTCGTACCAATAAGTATTTTACACCTTCTGTAGGCGGAACCGAAGGTTTGGACGCATCATTCAAACCACGCTTCGACTATAAGGGCATGCAAAAAGGTATTCCGCAAGGATTCAACTACAATACGCCAGCCGAATGTAATCATTATAAATACCACTCACGCTCAACTATCCAGATTACTACTGATGCACCCTTAATGACAGCTTCCGAAGTTTGGTTCCTTCGCGCCGAAGCTAAATTACGTGAATTCACCGGAGCAAACGAAAGCGTTCAGAACTGTTATGAAAAAGCTGTCCGCCTTTCTTTCGAACAGTGGGGAGCAACAAATGCAGACGAATACTTACAAAGTAATTCCCAACCTTCAGACTACAAAGACGTATTCTTTGAAAGCAATGACATGAAAGCCGTATCAACAATAACTCCCAAATGGGATGAAAATGCCAGCAAGGAAGTGAAGTTGGAACGAATTATCACGCAAAAATGGTTGGCACTGTATCCGGAAGGAGCAGAAGCATGGGCTGAACAGCGTCGTACTGGTTATCCTCATTTGTTTAAAGTATTGACAAATCATAGCAATGGACTGATTGATACCAATAAGATGGTACGCCGTCTCCCGTTCCCGTCTGGTTTAGCTTCATCCTTCCCGGATCTATATCAACAATTGGTAGGTGCTTTAGGAGGCGCCGATAATGGTGGTACCGACGTATGGTGGAGTGTTGGAAAAAATAATTTCTAATAGATATAAAAATCCTGATTAGACGTTTTCTCCGTATTAGTTTAAATTAAGAGAGAGGATTGAAAGAGGGTATCCGAAAGTGAAGGGTACCCTCTTGTTTTATAATACAGCATAACTACGAATCAATAGAACAAACCACAGTAATGCTTCTAATCATTACCGTACTTTCTTATTGTAGATAAAAGTACATTTTTACAATAAAAACATCCCCATGTTCTTATATAAAACATCCGGATGTTGTGCAGCACAACATCCGGATGTTTTCATTGCAAACTTCATATCTTAAGCAAGGTATTCTATACTATTATTACAATCAAGTATATCTGTTCTCTATACACCCAACCCGTATCATGTATATTCAGCAATAGGCAATTCTCCTCGCAAAGCTCCTAATGCATTCTGTGCCAGAGCTTCCAACTCATCTTCACCCGGATATACATACACCGGAGCAAGGAAAGAGATACGTTCTTTCAAACGGGAAACGACATAATCGGAATGGGCAATCCCTCCCGTCAACAGTATTGCATCCACTTTACCATAGAGAGCTACAGCCGCCGCGCCAATACTCTTGGCCACCTGATAAATCATTGCATTCAATATCAACTCTGCTTTCTTATCTCCATTCTCTATAGAAGCTACAATAGCAGGAACATCCGTCGTACCTAAATGTGCTGTCAGACCGGCACGACCGGAAATACGTTTTTTTAATTCATCTTTCGTAAAACGTCCACTATAACATAAGTCTATCAATTGCCCGGCCGGAAGAGTTCCGGCACGCTCAGGCGAAAACGGTCCTTCACCATCAAGCGCATTATTTACGTCTATAGCACGCCCATGATCGTGGGCACCAATAGAAATACCTCCGCCCAAATGACAAATAACAAGATTCAGATTTTCGTATCTCGTATCGTGTTCGCGGGCATAGCGACGGGCAATAGCACGCTGGTTCAATGCATGCCAGATCGTAACGCGAGGCATAAGAGGTGACCCTGTGATATGAGGTATTTCATCCATTTCGTCCACCACACCAGGATCGGCAATGAAAGCACGACAACCGGGAAGCATAGAAGCCAACTCAGCCGCAATAAGACATCCCAAGTTACAGGCATGGGTACGCATAGCATGAAGAGTATCAAGCCGCATAGCCTCATTAACTTCGTATACACCTCCGGGAATTGGCTTTACCAGCCCTCCACGGCCGATAATGGCGTCAAACTGGAAAGGAATTCCTTCCTTCTCCAGCTCCGTAAGTACAAGAGATTTACGAAAATCAAACTGATCGGTCACCTGTGGAAAGGTAGCCAACTCGTCTACTGTATGACGAATATTACGAACCAGCAACGGAGTTTCATCCTCAAAAACGGCAATCTTCGTCGAAGTAGAACCAGGATTAATGGCGAGTATCTTCATTATACATCTTATTTACAAGTAAGGCATGCCATAGCCATGCTATAATATTTTGACAAACCGGAATCACTACGTGAAGGTAGTACCACCGGACAAACAGGACCTTGCAGCAAGCCTGCCATATCTGCATTGGCAAAAAGAGACACTGACTTGTAGAAAGTATTACCAGACTCGATGTTAGGGAATATCAAAACATCTGCCTGCCCGTTGATAGGCGAAACAATTCCCTTTATATTGCCACTTGCCTGCTCACAGGAAGTGCGGACATCCAACGGACCATCAATAATAACATTACCGAACTCACCGGCTTCTGCCAACTCCACAATATTCACATAATCTAATGAATGGGGAAACTTGGCACTGACCTTCTCCGTACAATGAATAAGAGAGATACGTGGCTGTTCAATCCCAAAAGAATGACAAGTATGAATGGCATACCAGATCATTTCAATACGTTGTTGCAAAGTAGGACGGGGAATAACGGCCGCATCAGAAAAAAACAGTAATTTATTATAGGTAGGAATCTGCATCACAGCAAGATGAGTCAATACTTTCCCTTTAGGCAACAGTCCTTTTTCTTTGTCGAGAATGGCATGAAGAAGGTTATCCGTATTAATAATCCCTTTCATCAGAATATCTGCTCCACCTTCACGAACAATACGCACAGCTTGACGGGCAGCCTCATCCGGATCTTCAACATGGATGGTTTTTACCAGTTCCGGATATTTCTTTAAAGTGGGATACTTCTCAAGTATCGCCGAATCTCCGATCATTAGAAATTCAGCAATTCCTTCTTCAAGAGCACGGGCTATGGCATATTCTGTATTGGCATCATTGGCACAAACTACTGCAATCCTCTTCCGTCTATTCAACGTTTTCAAGTGGGATGTCAGCTGGTCGAAATTTCTAATAGGTTCCATAACGTTAGATTTTTAGCAAATATCAGAAAAATGATTGAAAAATACAGCATAGTAACGTATAAAAATAATGCATATACGTAACATTTTGTCATACGGAGAATAAAATTCGTTAAACTTTATGCCACAATGTCTTGAATATGTACATTTGCAAAAAACAACAAATGCGTATGAACAGCCTGATTCTACCTCCTTATTTAAATGAAGGTGACAAAGTCGCCATCGTATCTCCATCGAGTAAAATAGATAAGTCGTTCCTCAAAGAAGCCAAAAAACGGTTGGAATCCTGGGGATTAAAAGTTATAACAGGCAAATACGCAGGAGCTTCGTCGGGTAGATACGCAGGAACCATCAAACAGCGATTGAAAGATTTCCAGGAATCCATGGACGATCCGGAAATAAAAGCGATTCTTTGTAGTCGGGGTGGATATGGAGCTATACATCTCATTGAGAAACTCGACTTTACTCTTTTTCGTGAACATCCCAAATGGGTGATAGGGTTCAGTGACATTACTGCACTCCACAATCTTATACAATTCAATGGCTTTGCTTCTTTACATGCGCCGATGGCACGTCATCTTACTGTAGAACCGGAAGATGATCCCTGTACACTACATCTGAAAAATATTCTTAGCGGTAAACTACCTGAATACTGTAACAGAAGGCATGTACTGAATAAATTAGGAACAGCACGCGGGGTTCTCCGCGGGGGCAATATGGCTGTTTTTCATGGATTGCGGGGTACACCTTATGATATACCGGCGGAAGGAACAATTCTTTTTATCGAAGATATCAGCGAACGTCCTCATGCAATAGAGCGTATGATGTACAATCTAAAGTTGGGTGGAGTGCTCGAAAAACTTTCCGGACTTATTATCGGACAATTCACTGAATTTGAAGAAGACCGTTCGTTAGGAAAAGTGCTATATGCCGCGTTGGCCGATCTCGTACAAGAATATGATTACCCGGTCTGTTTCAATTTTCCGGTGGGACATGTTACCAATAACCTACCACTGATCAACGGAGCAGAAGTAGAGTTTACAGTAGGTAAAAAATCAGTTGAATTGAAGTTCATTTGTTAATAAACGATGGCTTCCGGAGCAAGCTATAGTGAAAATCATTACTTTTGCCTGCACAATAAAAACAGTTATCTAAAATGAAAAGGAATTATACCATGTTACTGGCCGGTCTATTACTCTTTTCCACTCTTTCTCTTTCTTCTTGCGGAAACAAGAATAAAGCAAGTGAAACGGTTGAGGAAGTTACAGCAGTCCAGACACCTCAGTTTGATGCAGACAGTGCCTATCAATACGTAAAATCGCAGGTTGACTTCGGACCACGTGTACCCAACAGTAAAGAACACGTTGCCTGCGGTAACTACCTTGCATCACAACTGGAAAAATTCGGAGCCAAAGTGACCAGCCAATATGCCGATCTTATCGCCTATGATGGTACGTTATTAAAAGCCCGGAATATCATCGGTGCCTACAAACCGGAAAGCAAAAAGCGTGTAGCTCTCTTTGCACATTGGGACAGCCGTCCTTGGGCTGATAATGACCCGGACCCTAAAAATCATTACACCCCCATTCTGGGAGCAAACGATGGTGCCAGTGGTGTAGGAGTATTGCTTGAAATAGCCCGTCAGATACAAAAACAACAGCCGGAACTGGGAATCGATATCATCTTCCTTGATGCAGAAGACTACGGTACACATCAATCTTATACCGGTGCCCACAAAGAAGATGCCTGGTGCCTGGGTGCACAATATTGGGCACGCAATCCGCACATACAGGGTTACAATGCCCGTTTCGGAATTCTACTTGACATGGTAGGCGGACAACAACCTACTTTCTACCGCGAAGCTTATTCCGAAAAATACGCGAAAGACATCAATCAGAAAGTATGGGAGAAAGCCAACACATTGGGATATGGAAAATTTTTCATAGATGAAGTTAACGGTGGAGCGACAGACGACCATCTGTTTATTAATAAAATAGCAGGAATCAAGACAATTGACATCGTTCCCTGTGACCCGGAAGGAGAATACTCCTTTGATCCGACGTGGCACACACTGAAAGATGACATGGACAACATCAACCGTAATACTCTGAAAGCCGTAGGGCAAACAGTAATGGAAGTCATTTATAATGAAAAATAATATGTGCACAATGTGCAATGTAAATAGATATACTCATGTCAATTAATGAATTACAAGACGAAGTAATAGCTGAATTCAGCGACTTTGATGACTGGATGGATCGTTACCAGTTGCTTATCGATTTAGGAAATGAACAAGAACCGCTTGAGGAGAAATACAAAACGGAACAGAATCTGATTGAAGGTTGCCAAAGCCGTGTATGGCTACAAGCTGATGAAGTGGATGGAAAAATGATATTCAAAGCAGAAAGTGACGCGCTGATTGTAAAAGGTATCATTGCCCTGCTTATAAAAGTTCTTTCGGGACATACACCGGATGAAATTTTAAATGCAGATCTTTATTTTATCGATAAAATAGGCTTAAAAGAACATCTGTCTCCCACTCGTAGCAACGGTCTACTCTCAATGGTAAAGCAAATGCGACTTTATGCATTGGCATTCAAAGCCAAAGACGAGAGTAAAAAATAAAAATCAAAATGATAATCTGCGGATTTAAATGCTTTCTACTTGCAAGTAGCTTGTGCCTCATGGCACAAACTTTGCTTGCAGGAAATCTTGATATCAAAAACGGAAAGTGGAAAATTGCATTCAATAAACACACACAAACGATAGATTATCTCTATCAGGAAACAACACTGCTAAAGGAAACTTTCGTACAAGCAATCAATGCCAGTGGAGAGGTATTGAAAAGTTCCGATTATCCCATTGCTACTTTGAAACGAGAGAATATCTCGGACACATTCGGTAAAGGCAAAAAATATACATATGTCTATTCCGGCCGGCCCGGTAAAGAAAATCTGGAACAAGTGTTCTACTTTTATCCCGCACGCAATTATCTGTTGACCGAAGCCTATCTCCTATCAGATCAAAGAACAAGCTGTAACTGGATAGCTGCCTGCCGATGGTGACAATCGGCTGTTGGATGTCCCCTTCGACAATGATAGTTTCCGTGGTTACTCTGCCAATCCCTGGAACACCAGTTCTGTTTCCTGTGAAGTAACAGCCTTCTATGATGCTACCAGCCGCCAGGGCCTCTGCCTGGGTTCGATAGAACATGACAACTGGAAAACCGGTATAACCTACAGCAGTTCGGAGAATAACTGCCTGCAAAGTCTCTCTGTATTTGGTGGACTGGTAGATGCCCGCACTAATGACATTCGTCCGGAAAAAGGACCTGCTATCCATAAACATGGAAAATTGTATGGCACACGCATCAAATCGCCCAAGATCCTTGTTGGCTTTTTCAAAGACTGGCGTATCGGTATGGAGAATATCGGTGAAGCAACAGCTCTTATTACTCCGCCACTACCTTGGCAGAAAGGGACCATTTTTGCCTGGCAAAGTTGGGGAGGTATGGCCGATAAAGTGAATTATACCGGTGCTATTGATATCTCAGATTATTTCAGAAACAAACTGCAACCAGCCGGATTTCATAATGAAAACGGAGAGGTATATATGATACTCGACTCCTTTTGGGATAACTTTAATGAACAACAACTCAAAGACTTCGTATCCCATTGCAAAGCCAACGGGCAGATCCCGGGTATTTACTGGACGCCCTTCTCCTTTTGGGGAGGCGAAAAAGATAACTGGAACGTGGAAGGAACAGACGGTAAATACAAATATGGCGATATCATCATTACTGCCAACGGCAAGCGTCGCAAAATAGAATCTTATGCACTTGATCCCACGCATCCCGGTACGCTGGCCCGTATAGACTGGCAAATAAAACGTTTCAAAGACTGGGGCTATAAGTACGTAAAAATAGACTTTATCAACAACGCAGCATTGGAAGCCGATAAGTTTTATAATCCGGACATTACCACCGGCATACAAGCCTACAACTATGGCATGAGTTACTTTGCCAAAGCGTGTGGTGATGATCTCTTTATTGATCTCTCTATTGCTCCCGTATTTCCATCGCAATATGGTCACGCCCGCCGCATTTCATGCGATGCCTGGGGAAGTATAGACAACAGCCAGTATATGCTCAATAGCCTTTCTTTTAGTTGGTGGCTGGATCGTGTATATCCATACAATGACCCCGATCATTTGGTACTGAATGGTAATTCTGAAGGAGCCAGCCGTATTCGCGTCACTACAGGAGCGATGACAGGAACCATGTTATTAGGTGACAATTTTAGTTTGAAAGGCTCCTATCCAGGTAATCAGACGGTTCGTGACCAGGCGGAAAAGGTAGTGCTTAATGCCAGCATCAATGCATTAGCACAATTAGGACGTTCATTTCGTCCGGTAGAAGGTAATATGCCTGTTAACTTTAGTACGGGAAGCGGTACTTATGGTGTGGAAAAAGCCTTCATGCTTGACACAGACAATGCACTTTACCTTGCTGTATTCAATTATGATGCATCGAAAGAAGCCACAGAGACAATCAACCTGACCAGATTAGGAGTCAATGTGGCTAACGTAAAACGCATCAAAGAATTATGGACCGATACCTCTGTAAACCCCACAGGGAATGAATTGAAATGTGAGATTCCCGCCGGTGACGTAAGGGTATATTGCTTTGAGAAAAAGAAAAAATAAAAGATATTTCTATTTTTCACAGATAGCTACCCCTGTGTTTCCGGTTTTACCTCTAACGTAACAGCTCGTGAGAAAACCGCCTTCCTGACGGCAGATTGAGCAATATGGTTCTTAAATGCCGTTTTATTTGTATGATCATGCCGTGTCAAAATGCTTCCTCCCAAACTGGTAAATATCGCAGATGTATCCTTTCCATGTAAGCAGTCATTGTTTTCTCATAAAATGTCAGGAATGCCTTATCATTTAATATAACGCTTCCCCCTTTTAATAAATCAGTTTTAAAAAGAATCTTTTATTCAGATTCATATAATTTCTGCCCATTTAAAATGAAAGTTAGATCAAAAATAATTTAATAATACGGACAGTAGTTGAAACCAGTTAAGAGTTAGTCTTGTTCATATCTATACGGTCTTGAGTGTATTTCACCACAGAGTAACACGGA
>OBXH01001339.1_pt1 | contig 12628 bp, 22 predicted proteins | sample 1538101 | NCBI WGS metagenome assembly OBXH01 (sample SAMEA2580141, study PRJEB22360) | human gut metagenome | biome: human gut; feature: human-associated habitat; material: faeces | place: Denmark | collected 2008/2010 | reverse complement strand
ATCAATAGTGCTTTCAAGCTTTTCAACTTCTCTGTCTTGTTCATTGATTCGCCTGATGTATTCATCAATCTCCTGCTCCAAAGACTTCGCGTCGCCTAAAAGTTTTGCTAATTCTAATTCATTTCTTTTTCTGTCTTTTATCTTTTCTCTATATGCATCAATCGGGTCTGTGACAGGTTCATCCGATTCTTTTTCCAGAATTTCAATATGACACTTGCAATTCGGGTGAGGCCTATCAGGAATATCATTTGTCGAATCGTATATTGTACCATCCAGTCTTTGACACACCTCGCATGCGCCGGGTTCTGTTTTCCATTCGTACTCAATATTTTCTTTTGAAATATAGCCGTATAATTTTTTCCCCATTTTAGTTTTTCCTTTCGTCAAGTTTTAATGTAATATTTTCTACCTTTTTGTCCGTATTAATTTTCGGATTATTTTTCGTTGCCCAAATAGCATTATTGGCTGCTCCTAGCTTGATGTATTGTTTCACAACTTCTAAAGGATAATTTTGTAAAACATCAAATAAAGCCGAATAAGTCTTTTCACCAAAATCAGAATCTTCTATTAATTGGATTTTTGAATCAATCAAAGATTCTTTTTTGTAATTGTTTAGCAGATTTAAACCGACCTGAAAATCAAGAATAGTTTGTTCCTTACCCACTTCCCGAACATGCTCGGCAATAAAATCAGCTAACTCCGAAATCTTTTGGTAGTCCTCATCAGAAATAGGCGCAGTACCTGTCTCGAACTGTGACGGTCGTAATCGTCTTAGTTGTTCTTCTTTCATATTCAAGATTCTATTTCTGATTTCATCATTCATCTTTTCTGATGGATGTTTTGTTGAGAACAGTTTTTCCTTAACTGTCTCAAGTTTTGTAGTATTTAAACTGTTTGAATTTTGCATGTTTGTCTCCTTTCTATTTTCTAAAATTTGCATGCAAAAAGCGACCATTTTTATATGGTCGCTTTAAAGTATATTTAGTGCACAGCTACGCCAAGTAATTTAACGACGTGGGCTTATTTCTATAATCAAATAAACCTGTCAAGAGACGTAACCGCCAATTCTAATATAAATTATTTTGTAGTTTAAGAGCTTTTTCTTTATAAATTATTAATATTTACTTAATCTCAAATAAAGTTTTTCATAAAACCTGACTTTAAGTCAACTTTTATTTGGTAAAGTGGCAAAAAAGTCAAAAAGAGGCCTTAAATAAGCCTCTTGATTAAATGGTGGGCCCGGAGAGACTCGAACTCTCACACCAAAGGCGCTAGATCCTAAGTCTAGTGCGTCTACCAATTTCGCCACAGGCCCATATTCTATTGTCATCCTGTGCGTCTACCACCTCTCGGAATGATACTTAATCATTCCTCGGCAGAGTGCCACAGGCCCATTTTATTAAATTATCAATGTATTAATCTTACATTATAAAAAATCATCGTCAATAGCATTAAATATTGATAATTAATTATTTTTAAAATAGAATAATGACAAAGGGGCGTTAGCGCAGTTGGTAGCGCACAACACTGGCAGTGTTGGGGTCACGAGTTCGAGTCTCGTACGCTCCACCATTATAATCAAATTCGAACATGTCTGTATTGCTTATTGATAGAGTGTTTTGGCTATTTTGGCCACTATAATTGTATGAAATAATTATTTTATTTTCAAAAACTTTTACTTCATTAATAAAGCTATTTATTATTTTTCTTTGATACTCGATATCATTAACATCACCATCTTTGAATTTTTGCAGCCAATATATTACATGTTCTTTTTTAACCTTAGGGGTCTCAAGACGTCGTTGTTCTATATATATTTCGTTATCCAACTGTTTTTTTCGTTTTTCTAATTCTTGCATTCGCGCTTTTGTCGTATCTGTAAAAATACCATTTTCGATGGCTTTTAATATGTTATTTAATGCCTTTCCGGTCTCTTTTAATTGGCGTTTCAAGCCATCGAGCACTGTTGTATCTGCTTCCCTTTCTTGTAAAATAACAATTTGTTCTGCTATAAACTCTATAATTTCATCTTTTAAAAGAGTCTTTTTAGCATCATTTACGACAAGGTATTCGATAAAATCTTTTTTTATAGATTTTTTATTGCAGTTTTTTTTGTTTTTTCTGTTTAGACAAGAATAGTAGTAATATTTCTGTCCACTTTTACTTGTACCGCTATCTCCAACCATATTTGCATTATCTAAACCGCACTTTAATTTGCCGGTTAACAAAAAATCTATACTTTCTGTTTTTGATTTATGAGGTGTCTGGTGATTTTTTTTCATCATTTCGTTGGCCTTATCAAATAACTCTTTTGTTATTGTTGTTTCAAAGTGTGAGATATGTTCTTTTAAAATAATTTCGCCTTTTTCCTCTATTTCATATTTATATCTGTAGATTCCTATGAATTTCTCATTACGAAGTAAATGCGGCAAAGAGGACTTGTTAAAGGTGTTTCCGTCAATTGTTCTATAGCCTCTTGCATTCAAATCTTTGCAAATTGATACTGCTGATTCCCCGTTGGTATATCTTTCGAATATTTCTTTTATTACAGGTGCTTTATCAGGGTCAGGTGCTAAAGTGCCGTCTTCTTTCTTTATGATTCCAAAAGGCAGCTTTCCCCCTATCCACTTACCTTGCATAGCAGTCTCTCTCCTGCCTCGTTTAAACTTTCTTGACTGTTCTTTTGAATAATATTCGTCCAGAACCTCAAGAAAACCTTCTAAAATTTCGCCTTCCGGGCCGTCACTAATATGTTGTTTTGCATATATTATTTTTACGCCTGCTTTTTTGAGTTGGTGTTTGTATACAGCGCAATCATAACGATTACGAGAAAATCTATCTGTAGAATAAACAAAAAGATAATTGAACAGACCTTTTTTTGCATCCTGAATCATTTTTAAAAATTCAGGACGATTGGCTGTTCTGCCCGTCATTGCTTCGTCATAGTATTCATACAGGATAGGGATATCATAACTTTCGGCACATTTATAACAATCTCTAAACTGCCCGGTTATACTTTCTTTACGTTGGTTTTCGCTGCTGTATCTTCCATATACAGCACCACGTTTTATAATCTCTTCGTCTTCTTTCATAATCTGCAGTTACACAATCCTTTCAATAAACATATTCTACTTTGTATACTTCTAAAATGCCATATAAAGCACAAAAGAGTTTTACAATTCATCATATCTTTTTGAAAACCCTATAAAAACGCCTCTACAAAGGTTTTACTTTTACATAAATGTAACCATAATGTTGTTGTCCGGGCTTGTTACAGAATTAAATGAGGTATGAAAAGATGACTGAAACAACAATTACGCTGGGTAAGAGAATCAAGGAGTTAGTAAGAAAAGGGTTTAATATAGCAAACATATGCAGGATATTTACTTTTATCTTTTTTACCTGGCTAATTATGGAGTGCTTTTTTGAAATTATTGAGATGCAGTATCACTACTATGCTAATACAACAACATCATTAGAGCTTATATCAGGCAAGCAAATAGACAGATACGATGGTAGCCAGTTCAAAAAAGAGACAACTGATCAAAGGCTTTTAAGAAAAATGAATAAAAAGAATCGTTTCAGGCTAAGAGATTTAAGACACGGTTATAGGCAAATATTTCCGTAAAATAAAAGTTAACTTTAAGAGCCATTATCATTGATTTGGTTTCGGCTCTTAATTATGAAGGCCCAATATACTAATGTTACGATAATTATTAGTTAAATATTAAATAGTTGATAGAATGTCATGTTAATGATAACTTTATGTCATACAATCAGATGATAAAGATTAGTAAACATTCATACAAATAGGGTGTTTAAAAATTCCTAAAAATGGGAATAATATAAGTACTCACCTACCATGTGTAGGCTGCCTAGAGCAGGATGAGATATTAAGACCTCAAACCTATGTGATTGGGGTCTTTTTTGTATTTTCTTTTAAGATTCTACAATACTTTTTATAAGCATTTCTAATTCGAGATGTACCTTTTCTGTCATAAAGATAATAAGCTGTTGTCAAAAATAATTTTCCTTTTTTGTCCTCTCTTATTACAACAAAATATTTTTGTTCCTTAAGCCAAAAACAATGATTTAAGGCATTTTCAGCAACATCAAAGTCTTGATAGTAATAGACTTCTATTTGCTTATAATTGTTTATTATATGTTTTATCCAATGTATACGAACAGCTCTAGCTTCTTCAAATATACCCGGGGTTCTTATTTGATTTTTTGAGTTTTTGTTGAAATCCTTACAAGTAATATGGTTAAAAATATCTTCTTTTTCAACATAAGGACAATTCGTACAATTATAATGTACATTACGACAATTCAAAAAGCCCTTCGCTTGAAGCTTTTCACATCGTGTGTATAACTTTAATAATGAATACTTTACTATTTTGTTATTAAATATAAGTGGATTATTAGGATCCATAAAATCATTTTCAAATATACAATATAGATGTTTTATAAATTCAATGATTGTTGGAAATTCATTTGGATTCAAAATAGGAGGAAGCCAGTTTGGCAAAGGAGTATTATCAGGCATTTAGACTTCCTTTGTTTTTGTATCTGTAACTTTTAAAAGATAAAATTTATGGTCATTTAGAAAAGTTGTTCTATTTAATGGATAGCCTGTTTTTTGTTGCAACATATCTATTACTTTAACCTTACCTTGATTTTCTTTTAATCCTCTGTTCAAATAAGCTATTGCACCAATAATCAAATCTGTTAATTGTATAAGTTCCACTTCATGTGATTGAACAGCTTGCACTTTTTCTATATCAATATCTCTTTTGTAATTAAATTCATTTTTTAATCTTTCTAGAATATCGAATATTATTTTTCTTTTTTTTGCTCCTCTTGTATCTTTTATATCCATATATATATTGTAAGAACAGTGAGGATTGAAAATTGACAATAATAAAAAATGATACATGCAGTAATAAAAAGCTTCCCATCCCAAGTTATCAGCTGTTTTGGATATTTCATTTTTATCGATTAAGAGTCCTTTGAAACTCAAAAAGCAATTGCCCCAAAAATAATTAATTAAATCAACATAAAATTCTTCTTTGCTTTGTGATACTTTCGTCCATTTTATTTCGAAAGTTTCGCTTAAACCATATCTTTTTTTGAGATTTCTTATTTCTTTAAAGACTAGATTTCTGTTATTGTAAGGACAAGTTATCCCTCCAATAATCATAAAGTCTGAATTATCATTTTTTAAATGGCAACTTTCATCGCAGTAAATATTAATTAGATTTGGCATCATCACTCCAATATTTTCTGTATTATACATCGGAAACACAAGAAAATAAAGAATTATAGTTGATTTTGTATACAAATTATAATTGCATAAACCTACGTTAATGTCTGTCAAAAGTTATTAGTGCAAATTTTAATCCGAATAAACCATAAATCCTACAACAACTTATTCTCTTTAGCCTTCTTGAGAAATTCTAGCATTTTTTGTTCTTCGGGTGATAACATTTGTGTAACAGTGTTAGAATCGCCTGTAAGCTCACCGTCAACCCAAAGGTCAATTGGTATACCTGAATGTTTTTTAAGTGCCTTTAGCTCGGCGAGAGTGGGTTCTTCTTTATCAAGTCCGAGTTTTTCTACACGGCGTTCAGAGGAATCTATAATTTTTGCAATCTCATCATCCATGAGATTTTCTTCTGCTTGATAGTAATTGAGACGTTTTCCGAAAGTTTTGCGTTCCTTAAAAGCTTGTTCGTACTTTTGCTGTTTCTCTGATTTTTGAGGAAGGAACATAGGGCCTTCGCCTGTGAAGAGATAATGTAAATTAACCCCCTCTAAGGCAAGATTTTGTATTAGTCTATCAGGTATTTGATTTGTTCCTTTTTCGTATCGATAATAAGTCGGCTGATTATAACCATATCTTTCAGCAAAAGATGAGGTAGTTAGTTTCCAAAATTCTCTAATTTCTTTTAAATGATTTTTATACATTTGATGTAACATTTCTTAATCTATACGGATATCGTATTGACATTATACGAAATTGGTATAATAATATAATTAACGAATTATTCAATTAAAAGGAATTATACAATGAAAGCATTTAACATGTACATTCCCGATGATTTACTCCGTGCTTTTAAGGTTGCTACAGCCAAAGAGGGTAAATCTATGGTTGGAGTAATCAGAGAACTTATGACTGACTACGTTCAGGAAAAACAAAGAGAGAAAACTGCTTAAAAGCAATCTCCTCTCTTTAAATTCCGTAAGAATATCTTACCAAAAACACAATAAAAAGACTCCTATAAAGGGTCTATTTGTAATGCAAAATTTACAAAAGTTTTTAAATATGGAACCCAATAATGGCAGAAATCAACCCAAAAGAAATACCTAAAATAGAATTTCAATTGCACGCAAGATGCTTGCTAAGAAAAGTTGAACAATACTTCGAAGACCCGGTACATCAAAAAGAATATAAAGCGTGGCTAAGAGAATACAAGAGAAGTAAAAAACAAACAGCATAAGGAGCAAACAGCATGACAAACAAAGAATTTATATCAATCTGCATAGACGCGTTGTTGACAGTTGTGTTCTTTGTGGCGGCATATATCTTCTTTTGTGCTGCAGAACCGTTTTTGCAACTTTTACAGGGGGTGCACTAATGTACAATAACGAAACTTTATTAGAAATGCTGAATATAGCAACTAATTTTATGAATGAGCAGGAAGCCTGCTGTTACTGTGTACATAGAGACTATCCATCAGATTGTTCTCACACAGATGAATGCTGCAAAGAAGGTATTTTTGAAGGGCTCAAACGAATGGCACAAAAGAATGTAAAGAAGGTGTCTTAATGTTTACACAAGAAGAACGTATGAGCTACATTGGCGGTTCTGATATTGCTGCTGTTATGGGCCAGAGCCGGTGGTCAACGCCTTACAGGCTATGGGCAGAGAAAACAGGCAAGATAAAAACCGATTTATCAACCAATGAATCTGTAGAGATGGGAACAAGACTTGAGGGCTTTGTGGCTGATTTATTTAGTGAAAAAACAGGTAAGCAAGTCAGAAAGGCGCCTAAGACATACATTCATCCGGATTATCCTTTTTTAGTTGCTCATGTTGACCGACTTGTGACAGGTACAGATGAATTGTTGGAGTGCAAAACCTGTTCTGCATATAAGTTGGAAGAATGGGAAAATAAAATCCCTAAAGAGTATGTTTTACAGGTTATCTGGTACCTGGGAATAACAGGACGTAAAACAGGCTGGATAGCTTGCTTGATAGGCGGGCAGAAGTTTGATTACAAGCCCATAGAATTTGACAAAGACCTCTTTAATATGATGGTTGAAAAGTCCCTTAAATTCTGGAAGATGGTTCAAGAGAGAATTCCACCTGTTATTATGCCCGAAGATGATGAGGTTCTGGCACAGATTTATTCATATCATACAGCTGACCTCGTTCAGGTCCAGGAAATGGACGAAAGGGTTGCTTATCTGCAAGAAATAAAAATGCACATTGATGAATTGCAAAAAGAAAAAAGAGAAATTGAAACAGAGCTCAAAACAATGATTGCAGACAAGGCCGGGCTTATCACTGACAAGTATAAAGTTACGTGGAAATCTCAAATTCAGCGAAGAATCGACACTGAAACATTTAAAAATGAAAACCCTGATTTAGCACAACGATATATGTGTGAAAAATCAATAAGGGTTATGAGAATTACTAAAAACAAGGAGACCGAATAATGGCACAAAACGCAATAGTAGAAACAATACCGCAGCTGTCTTTAATCAATGACTTAGATGTAAATCTTGTTTCAGCAACACTTACAAAGGTTAAAACGCTTCAAAGCACATTAAAAAACATACTTACAGAAAACCATGATTACGGTAAAATTCAAGGCTGCGGAGACAAACCCACACTGTTAAAACCGGGGGCGGAGAAAATCCTTATGGCTTTAAGTATTACCTCAAGTTACGAACTTGTTGAACACACTGAAAGTTTTGAGGACAAAGGCTTTTTTGCTTATACAGTAAAATGTACGCTGCTCAAGAACGGTCAAAAGATAACCGAGGGCTTAGGCCATGCAAACTCAAAAGAAAAAAAATGGGCTTACGAATTTGTATATGAAAAAGACCTCCCGCCCGGAACTGACAAAGAACTATTGAAAAAGAAAAAGATTGAATCAGCAAAGGGTACTTTTTACAAATATGAGATAGAAGCTGATGCCAATTCAAAAGCCAACACCATCCTTAAAATGGCAAAAAAGCGTGCGCAAATTGACGCAGTATTGACAGTTGCAAGTCTTTCAGAAATATTTACTCAAGATTTTGATGACCTGCCTTCTGAAACCCAACCAACAGTGCAGCCAGTAGTAAACAAAATTAAGCAGGATACACAAGCTGCAAAAGATTTCTACTGTGACAATTGCGGTGCTGGAATAACCGAGAAAGTGGCTAATTACTCAACAGAAAAATTCGGCAGGACTTTATGTATGGCCTGTCAAAAAACAATTAACTCTTAACTCCTTCTCCAAGATAATGGAACATCTTCAGGGGCATATCCATCATGCCAGACCCGAATATATGCCCCTTTTTCTTATCAGATATCAGAGCAGAAGAATGTATAAAAAACAGATAGAACCAACAATATTACGAAGATGGACAATGTCGGCAAAGGAATGCCTGGACAGAGGCTGCGTGTGCGACGGTTGTAAGTACAGCGAATATTTTAAAGACACAAGATACAAATGCCAGATGAAAAAGTACGTAATAGCATTGGTTAAAAAATTCGGACATCCGAAAGACGTTCAAACAAAAACAATAATAGGTGAAAAATGAGCGGTTGGATAAGTATACACAGAAAAATACTTAATAATATTCTCTGGCAGGACAAACCGTTCAGCAAAGGGCAGGCCTGGGTTGACCTACTGCTCATTACAAATCATAAAAAAGGCTTGTTGAAAGTCAAAAACGGGTTGACCGTTGAAATTCAAAGAGGCGAGTGCGGATATTCCGAGGTTGCATTGGCAGAAAGATGGGGTTGGAGCCGCGGAAAAGTTAGGCGCTTCATACATTACTTAAAATGCGAAAAAATGATACAGCAAAAAAATGCTGAAAATCGTTTAATAATCGAGGTTTGCAACTACGACCAATTCCAAACAGCACACCAAACGGTACACCAAACAGTACAGCAAACGGACACAAACAATAATGATAATAAGGATAACAATATAGAAGATGAAGAAGAAGAAAAAAGTGCCATTCAAATTTTGAAAAATTGGTACGGACAAGAATACAGAAATGTACATCTGACAGACAAAGAGTATCAAAAACTATTGGCATTCACGTTGAGTGAAAAAGCGTTGAGCCAGCTGATAGAAGACCTTTCAAAAAGGATAGCCGAAGGCAAAGAAAAAAACTGGTCAAAAGATACACCAAATATCCACTATGCACGTTTAAAAGCATACTGGGACTACCGGAGAAAAAATCCGGATAAATTCAGGCAACAAAATACAAAGGAGACAGACGGATGGAGATTATAAAATGTCAACATTGCGGAAAGCCATATGAAATGAAAGCTTTCACTGTTCTTGGGATAACAAAAAAACTCTGGGTGGCACAATGCAATTGCATTGATAAGCTTGCAGAAAAGCAAAAAGAAGCACAGATACAAGAAGAAAAAAAACGTATTTTAGAAAAGAAATTCAAAAACTCAATGATGACACCGTTATTTCGGGAAAAGTGCTTTGATATGGTTGATAACAGTGAGATGAAACGCAAGTGTATCGAATATGTTAAAGTATTCAAACCTCATAACTCAACGGGTTTAAGCTTGATAGGTAATGTCGGTACCGGCAAAACTACTCTTCTGGCTTGTATCTGTAATGAGCTCATGCAAAAAGGTTATAACTGTCTGTTTACACAACTTACAGATTTGTTGGATAAATTCTCTACTGCGCGCAGGTCAAGTGACGAAAGAGCAGAAGAAAAGCTACTAAACTGGCTTTTGGAATTTGACTTTGTTGTGTTGGATGACATAGGTCGGGAAAAATATACAGAAACCCGCCTTGAAGTTGTTTTTAAAATCGTTGACAAGTTGATTTCACACAAAATACCAATCGGCATAAGCGCAAATCCTGAAATGATAAAAAAACTTAAAAACATACCTGACTTTGCAGCAATATTAGACAGATTAAATGAAACTTGCCAACTTAAGCTTGAATTTGAAGGCAAAAGCTTCCGACGTGCAAGTTAGATATCACACAAAAGACATTAAAGAAAGGCTAACAGATGAGCTACATAGGTTTTATGAGAAACACAGTCAGTCATATAGAAAAGCTTTTTAATAAATATATGGAAAATTCAAAGAGCTATCCCTCGTCACTCGAAAAAGAAGATTACAAAAACTTTGTTTTCCAAATGGAACGCATCCACAGATACGGCGAGATAGAAGATGAAAAAGAATACAAAAAGCTTATGAAACGATTGAAAGAACACGATTTAACAACAGTTGTAGAGCTTAGAAAGGCGATAAAATGAAATTACAAGAACTAGAACAAAAATACGAAGAACTCGGCAAAGAAATTGAGAAGCTGAAAAGCGAGAAGAAAGGTAAGAGGTGGAAGCCTGATAAGAATGACGACTATTATGTAATCCGTCACGGGCGTATAATGTTTGACTGTAATAAAATTCAAAAAGTGACTGACTGGGATTATTCTCAAGGCAACTGTTTCAAAACTAGGCACGAAGCCGAAGAACACCTTGAAAACCTCAAGACAAAAGCAGAGCTAAGAGCGTTGGCAGAAGAGTTAAACGGCGATGAGGTTATTGATTGGAACGACGGCGAGCAATGGAAATATTGTATTTTTTACACATCCAGAGGAAACTACATTGATAGGGATGAAATGTGCACCTGTCAAAATCAAGGTGCAACCTATTGTTTAGACCCCGACTTTCTAGACAAAGCCATTGAGCGCATAGGCGAAGAACGTCTTATTAAGATGATTAAGAGCGGGGTGTAGGATGACTAAAGAACTATCAAAGCAGCTATGCGAGCTGTGCGGGATGAAACCGAAAATTAGATATTTTCTAAATTTCTTGGATGTAGAATATGAATCCACAAAAGAAAATATAATTGCACATGCAGAAACTTTTAGAAATGGCTGCTTAAAGATAAAAAGAGTAATAAGAGACTATCCTGACTTCGGCAAGCCTGAGAATTTTATGAGGCTGTTTAATTTAACACTCCCGATAAAAGCTTTTCCCACAATTGCGACCTTTGCAACCTACTCGTTTACAATGATTAATGATTCTAGTGATTTTTTAGAAGCATTAATTTGGTGCATAAATGACACAATTTACCCTAATACTGTCAAACAAGCAATCAGAGAGGCAGAGTGGGTGTATGGGTAAAGATGTAATTATTATTATTTTTTTGCTAATTGTCTTTAGTCCATTTTTGTTGATAATAGTGAATTTTAAGATTGACAAAAGATTTGATAAATCAGTAGGCAGTGTTTTTTGTGATGACAAAAAAATTTACGAAGGGCGATTATATGTAGTGGATAAAGATTTAGCGACAGAGAATTTACAATCTCCAATGTTTGACGTTTCTATCCGCGATTTTAATAACCCATTTCAAACTCAAAAAAGAACATTTTGTAAGGATTTAAGAATTGAGGCTAAAAATGACTAACCACATAGAACAAATGATGAAAGCTGCGGGAGTGAAACAGAAATTCAGATACATTGTTTTATTTTTCAATAATGAATATGAAGCTCGAAGAGAAGATATGCCTATTTATTTTAAAGCTTTAAAAAAAGGAGATATAAAGGTAAAGAGAGTAATAAAATATTATCCGCCATTCACCCCCGCAAAGCAGCTTGAGCTGATTAAGCTGTTATTTAAGAAAATACCAACAAGCTTAAATTTTTATTTTGAGCCAATTGAGAACACAGATAAATGGCAGTACATACATACAGATTTAACCTTTGAAGAAGCGCTGGCTGAAATGGTATGGAACGCATTAACTGTGCTCGACAAAGCAGAAGTAAAGAGGGTTTTGGAAGATGAGTAAATACATAGTAAAAAGCTGTCCTCGAATAGAGCCTTATACAAATAATTGTTGGGATAGTGAATTACCTGATGAAATTCCTTGCAAAGACCGTACAGACTGCAAGATAAAGCAGATTGTGGAGCTGTGTAAGAGTGCTGTAGATATTTGTAATTGTAAAGATGCAGATAAAGACATAGATTGCCATTGGTGCAAAGAAGGCGGTCGTGCAGATATAGGACGAAAAATCCTGCAAATCTTAAAGACACAGGAGGCAAAGTAATGGAATTAATTTTAGGTTTGATACTGATTATTGTTACCGTTGCTTGGCTACAGACCGAAAAATATTTAAATAACGATGATGATTGGATTTAACTTAGGGAGGAAGTGGAATAATGACAACTAACTACGAACGAATAAAAGACATGAGCGTTGATAAGATGGCAGATTTCTTTGTTAATAAAGGAATATCCTGCATTGAACTATTCAGAAGAGATACCAATAATGCACTATTACCTTGCCCTGTTGAAGAAGGCTGTACATCTTATGAATGTTTTAAACAATGGCTAGAAAGCGAGTTGTAATGAAGAATTACG
>OBXH01001328.1_pt1 | contig 12751 bp, 10 predicted proteins | sample 1538101 | NCBI WGS metagenome assembly OBXH01 (sample SAMEA2580141, study PRJEB22360) | human gut metagenome | biome: human gut; feature: human-associated habitat; material: faeces | place: Denmark | collected 2008/2010 | reverse complement strand
AACCTCATGCACGGTTTGATGAGGGGCGGATGAAATTTTCATCCGCCTACTCTACACGATTCGTTCATCAGAAAAAAGGAGGAAAAATATGAAAAGCAAAGGAAAGAAAAAAGGGTACATTGGTATTGCGATAACCGCAATTCTGCTGATCGTTACCGTAGTCGCTGACCTGCTTGTATCAAGATACATCACAATGATCAAGCTTTATTTCAGGGATGACAGTAATTCTGTTTATGAGATGTCAGCAGACGAAGCATTGTCGCAGGCCGCAGATCTCACAGAGGAACTTGGAAATGAAGGTATCGTATTGCTAAAGAACAAGGACAATGCTTCTCTGCCACTGGCAGCAGGAACGAAGATTAATCTGTTTGGTATTGCATCTTATCAGACATTATATCAGGGTTCCGGTTCTGCATCGAGCTGGTTCAAGCAGGATCTGAACACAAATATGAAAAAAGGTCTGGAAGATGCCGGATTCGAAGTAAACCCTGGACTGTGGCAGTTCTATGAGGACAATTACAAAGAGAGAAGTGATCAGGAAGGTGGAATGACAGATATGTCAGGAGCAGATCACAGTATCTTAGAGCAGTCCTTAGATGAGTATGAAGCATACGATTACGAAGGTGAAAATGTTCTGACATATTCAGAGAACTATTCGGATGTGGCAATGGTAGTGATCGGACGTGCAGGTGGAGAAGGATCGGATGCAACGATGGAGATGGACGGCTATGTCGGAGGAGATGCCGGCAAGCATTATCTGGAGCTCCAGAGCGTAGAACAGGAACTTTTAAGCTATGTAGAAGAGCATTATGACAAAGTCATCGTTGTATTGAATACAGCTATGGTAATGGAAACAGGATTTCTGGATGATGAGGCAATTGATGCAGCACTCTGGATCGGAATGCCGGGTTCCAGAGGATGTGGATCTCTCGGAAATATCCTTGCCGGTGAAGTAAATCCATCCGGACATCTTGCTGATACTTATGCATATGACCTTACAACAGCTCCTTCTTATTACAATTTTGGCGATTACACATATTCTAACTTTGATGGAAACAACAAATATGTTTACTATCAGGAAGGTATTTATGTTGGATATCGCTATTATGAGACAGCAGCAGCTGATGGTTATATTGATTATGACACAACTGTTCAGTTCCCATTTGGTTATGGTTTGTCTTACACAAACTTCGACTGGGAAGTTGAGAAAACAGAGTTAGGAGATATTGGTGGAACAATCAATATCGATGTAAAAGTTACCAATACCGGCGATGTTGCAGGAAAAGATGTCGTAGAGCTCTACTATGCAGCACCATATGACCCGGCAGAGGAGATTGAAAAATCATCTGTAGTACTTGGAGCATTTGAAAAAACAAATACACTAAAACCAGGTGAATCTGAGACGGTGACACTTACTATGAATGTAGATGACATGGCATCTTATGACTATAAGAATAACAAATGCTATGTATTAAGTGCCGGTGATTATGAATTCAGGCTTCAGACAGATTCTCATAACATGAAGGTTAACAGTGATGGAACGGCTGTAGAGCCAATTGCCTACACAGTAGACAGTAAAGTTGTATACAATGACGCAAACCAGGGCAAACGTTCCACAGATGAAGTGGCAGCAGAGAACCTGTTTGATGCAGTCACAGCTGGTGACGGATACTTTGGAGCAGACGGAACAGTCGGATATGTATCCCGTTCTGACTGGGCAGGAACGATGCCGACATCCAGAGAGACAAATATGAATGTGGCAGCTTCCGATGAAACAGTTGCACTTATGACGAATAATACTTCCGGATGGGAGTATGATCTTGATAATCTGCCGGACGCAGAACCGGCTGTTACCGGAGTAGACAGCGGACTGGAAATCTCAGACATGACAGGTCTTGAATTTGATGATCCGAAGTGGCAGCAGTTAGTAGAAGAAATGTCAGTGGATGAACTTAGAAGTTTATATGGAACCTGTGGCTGGAGCAATCCGGCAATCCTTTCCATCAACAAGGCAGCTGCAATTGATATGGACGGTGCAGAAGGACTCCACAATCTGACATCCGATAAAACAGCTAATCAGTATGTAGGCTCAACTGTGCGTGCAGCAACATGGAATAAAGAGCTTGCTTACAGAATGGGAACTATTTATGGAGATGAATGCCTTGCAAACGGAATTTCCGGTATGTATGGTATGACTGTTAATATCCACAGATCTCCATTTGGTGGAAGAAGCTTCGAGTCCTATTCAGAAGATCCGACACTTTCCGGAAAAATAGCAGCAGAGGAGATCAGAGGGTTACAGGATAAAAAGATTGCGGTATACTTAAAACATTTTGTAGCCAATGATCAGGAGACAAACCGTAGTGGGGTACATACCTGGGTAGATGAGCAGGCATTAAGAGAAATCTATTGCCGACCATTTGAGATTGTTACAAAAGAAGCAGACTGCAATGGATATATGACAAGTTATAACTATATCGGAACAGGCTGGACAGGTGCAAGCAAACCATTAGTGACAGATCTTGCGAGAGGTGAGTGGGGATCACATGGACGTATGATCACAGATGCGGCTATGGATTTTACAATCTATGTTCCTGATACAGGTGTACTTGCAGGTCTTGACATGTGGCTTGCTCCACAGACAGCTGTAACGACAAAAAATTTATACGGAACAGATTACGGTATCCGCATGTTACAGGAATCAGCACACAGACAGTTATATGTATTTGCCAATACATCAGGTGTAGGTCTTGAGATGCAGGAGGGCAATACATGGAAACTTGTTGTTGGTGGTGCTAATGCAATCTTAATCCTTGGAATGGCATTAAGTATTATATTCCTTGTGATTCCTGGATTCAGAGGAAAAAAGGGGGAGAAGAAAAATGAGGAAACAGTTAATTCATAGGGCAGTTATTACACTTTTGCTAGGATGCATAATGCTTCTTGCATTTACTGGCTGCGGTAAGAGCAATGAGAAGCGAAATGTATCCGGAAGCTATCACACGGAAGCCAATGGATACAAGAGGGGTACAGACGTAGATATTAACCTTGAGGGTGATAAGATCACAACCATCGTTGTAAATGACATGGATTCTGAGTATTCCCTGACTGATCCGGATGCATTCCAGATGATGTGGCCAACAAAGCAGACTATGGTTCTTCAGGAACTTCAGAATATGGGACCGGATAAAATTGCAGAAATTAAAATAACTGCAGATGATAATGGTATTCCAACCAAAATAGAAGGTTTCAATCTCGATGTAATTCCGGAGGGCTGCACAGACTGTGCAGGAATGTTAATACTTGCAGTACAGGATGCATTAAGCAAATAAACTAAGCTTATTTTATAGAAGATAAGATGTTTCAAAAAAGACTTCTGAGTAAATTTTGGAAGTCTTTTTTGAAAGCAAAAATTAGATAAATGTAAAATAGAAAAGAGTTCTATGAAGAAAAATAAAGATAGTTTGATGAAAAGGAGGGGCACTGAAACTTGTAATTTGAAATACGTTATGTTAGTATAAATTACGTCAGTGAACATTTCTCACTGGTACAGTTTTTAAATAACAGTATATTTTAAAAGTAAGACTCCGGAGGTTATCAGATACATGAGACATTGATATTTTTCTAATTCAATGATGGAAAAACTGGCAGAGATCAAAGATGGCACAGTTTTTAAATCAGGTTACAGACAGATGTAATCTTTTTTTGGGTTACAAAAAAGAAGATCGGTCAACTGATTACGAATTAGAAAAAAAGGAGATATCTCATGAAAAAATTAAAATTTGATAGTTATGATGGAGTCTGTTTTTTGAATGGACTTGTCTTTTTTGCGCCGGTTGCGTTGCTGGTAAGAACGCAGGCTGGTGTGTCGGAACACGTATTTTTCCTCCTTCAGGCATTATTGTCTGGCGTGATTTTTCTGGGGGAAATTCCAACAGGATTTATAACAGATAAAATTGGATACCGGAAATCCCTGATCCTGGCACAGGTGTTGCTGCTTGGCGCGAGAAGTTTATTGCTTGCAGCCTTTGTGAGCCGGTCGCTTGCACTGTTCGTCGTGGAGGCAGTTGTAGAGGGAATTGCGGCGTGCTTTACCTCCGGGACGGGAAGCGCGTATTTGTACGCTCTGTATGGAGAAAACGGATATCTTGCAAAAGCGGCACACGCAGGAAATTTCGGAACAGCAGGTTTTATCATCAGTACGGTCGCGTATGCCGGGATTTATAAAATAAGCGGTATGGAAGGTTTGCTGATTATAACTGTAGTCATGGATATTATAGCGGTTGTGTGCTCGTTCTACCTGAGAAGTGAAAGCAGTAAATCCATGATTGCAGATAGAAAAGAAATGCAGCTCCAGGCAGACACCAGACAGCAGGGGAATAGCGGTGATACTATGCAGAAAAAGGATTCGATACGGCAGATTTTAGCGGTATTTAAAAACAAAAAAGCATTCTTATTTGTGATTTCGCTGGCGATTTTCAGTATCGCGTGGCTTCTGATCAACTTTTTTTACGTGGAAAAACTTGAAAACTGCGGGTTGCCGGTAGAATGGATGTCATTGATCATTTTGATCTATTCAGCCGTGCAGATGCTGGCAGAACCCATTTTAGAAAAATTGTCTGACGGAAAAAACGGAAAGTCCGGCAGGGAAAAACTGTCCGCAGTTACAGCTGCCGCAGCAGGGGTGGCATTTCTTCTTTTTGGAGTGGTAAAATTCAGGGCAGCCGTACTGCTTCTAATGCTGATATTGCCGTTGCTTTTAAATCTTCCGGAATATCTGCTGATGGATCTGGAAAATCAGTTTGTGGACGAAGCGGAGTGTGGCAGCCAGCGTGCGGCAACGTTGTCTGTGCTTAATATGGGAGTGAATCTGGTGGAGATTCTGACGCTGTCAGCCTCAGCATTTTTGACGAAAATCGGAATCCAGTGGTGCTTTGTGTTTGTGGGATGCTTTCTGATGGCGATAGCGCTTCTATTTGCCAGAATACAAAAATAGAAGGAGCGAAAACCGCTTCCTCCTATCAAAATGATCCGTAATTTTACCACAGACCTAATACGTGTTGCATCAGCAAACTCATACAGGTAATACCGATCCAGCAGCTGAATCCAAGAAGCAAAGGTTTTGCTCCTGTTTTCACTAATTTCACAATATTGGTATTCAGACCAATTGCACTCATGGCAAGAACGATGAAAAACTTGCTCAAAGTTTTTAGCGGATTGAAAACAGCTGCAGGAACACCGAAGTTCACTGCTATTGTTGTAATAATGGATGCAATTATAAAATAGAGAATGAACATTGGAAAAATCTTTTTAAAATCCACTTTATTATGATCTGTTTGTTCCCTTCTGGTTCGAAGAAAAGCAAGGACAAGCGTGATTGGAATAATTGCCAGTGTTCTTGTAAGTTTTACGGTGACAGCTTTATCCAAAGTCGCCGAACCAAGGTTGTACATGGAATCCCAGGTGGAGGCAGCAGCGGTAACGGAAGAGGTGTCATTCACAGCAGTTCCGGCAAAAATACCGAAAGCTTCTCCGCTTGTCTGGGAAAAATCGAGAACGGTGCCAAGCATAGGAAAAAATAAAGCGGCAAGCATATTGAAAAAGAAAATGACAGAAATTGATTGTGCAACTTCCTCGTCATCAGCGTCAATGACAGGAGCAGTAGCTGCAATTGCGGAGCCTCCGCAGATTGAGGAACCTACACCGATGAGTGTGGAGATTTTTCCGGGAACATGAAGGATTTTATGTAATACCCAGGCAACAACAAGGGATGTTGTGATCGTTGCAAGAATGATTGGAAGCGATTGTTTTCCTGTCTGCAGGATGACAGAGAGATTCATTCCAAAACCAAGTAAAATAACAGCATATTGCAGGATTTTTTTGGACACAAATGTGATGCCGCTCTGTAGAGCAGATTTATCGCTGACCAATAATGTAATGACCATTCCTAGGAGAATCGCAAAGACAGGACCACCTACAATTGGGAAAATTTTTCCTAAAATCCAGCTTGGAATCGCAATCATCAGGCATAACAGCACACCTTTCCAGTTTTTCTTAATAAAATTCATATTCATAACCTCACTAAAAATATTTTGATTCTTACGGGTTCCTATGATAGCATAAACACATAGAGATGAAAAGTAACAAGCCAAAATAAAAGGAGCAGTCATGCAGACAAAAGGAAAGAAAAAAGTCATAGATAATGCGGGAGCATTGCAGAAAAAATACGCATGGAAATCAGAGAAACAAAAAAAGAAACCGGCAGCAGTCTGTCCGTATGCAAAAAAATGTGGCGGCTGTGATTATCAGGGAATGTCCTACGAACAACAGCTGCAGGAAAAACAGACCTATGTGCGCAAAAACATTGGGGATTACTGTAAAGTCCTGCCGATCATCGGAATGGAAAATCCGTATCATTACAGAAATAAAGTACACGCAGTGTTTGATGTGGAGCGCAGGGGAAAACATGCAAACGGAGGCAGACGTACCGCAGGAAACGGACATGCAAAAGCGGCACCGGGCGGCGTGATCTCCGGTGTATACAAGGCCGGAACCCATGAGGTCATCAACATTGATTCCTGTGAGATTGAGGATGAGCTTTCAAGCGCTATCATCCGTGATATCAGAGGACTTTTACATTCGTTTAAAATAAAAACTTATGATGAGGACACCGGATACGGTCTGCTCCGGCACGTTCTCGTGCGCCGTGGTTTTCACAGCGGCGAGGTGATGGTAGTGCTGGTGCTCGGTTCCCCGATTCTTCCATCCAAAAACAATTTTGTGAAAGCATTGCGGAAGCTTCATCCTGAAATAACTACAGTTGTGGTTAACATAAATGATAAACAGACCAGCATGGTTCTCGGAGAAAAGGAAACTGTTATTTATGGAAAAGGCTATATTGAGGATACGCTCTGTGGCTGTACCTTCCGTATTTCGCCAAAATCATTTTATCAGGTGAATCCGGTACAGACAGAGATCCTTTATAACAAAGCAATCACATATGCGGGACTGACAGGAAAAGAGAAAGTGATCGATGCATATTGTGGAACCGGAACGATCGGTCTGATCGCTGCGTCCAAGGCAAAAGAAGTGATCGGCGTGGAGTTAAACCGTGATGCTGTGAAGGATGCGGTCATCAATGCAAAACGGAACAATATCAAAAATGAACAGTTCTACAATGCAGATGCCGGAAAATTTATGGTAGAGCTTTCTGAACAGAACAAAAAAGTGGATGTCGTATTCATGGATCCACCGAGAGCGGGAAGCGATGAGGCATTTTTATCTTCAGTAGTAAAACTTGCACCAAAAAAAGTGGTCTACGTGTCATGCAACCCGGAGACACTTGCGAGAGATTTAAAATATCTCACAAGACATGGGTATCAGGCTGTCGAGTGCCAGCCTTGCGACATGTTCCCGTTCACGAAACATGTGGAGGCAATTTGTCTTTTGTCAAAGAAATTTTGATTTGTGTGGATATGCGAGCCTTTTTCGAGACAATGATTGAGAGAAAAAAGAAAGTATTAGGATGAATTAAGAAAAACTTGTAAAGATATATTGTAAATGATACAATATCCGAAAAGTCGGAAAAAGAGGCTGTATCATGAATATATACGAAAAGATTTTTGCAAGACTAGAAGAAATAAATATGAGTCAGATTGAACTGTCCCGAAGGACAGGCATTGCTACTAGTACAATTAGTGATTGGCGAAAGAAACAGATAAATCCACAGGCAGACAAGCTAGTTGCGATTTGTAAGGCACTGGATATGTCGCTTGTTGATTTACTGTGTGATGAAGAAGATAAGAAGAATGAATTTTCAAGAGCAGACTATGTAGTTGGCGAGCAGTTTATAATTGATAGTATTATGATGTCTTCTGGAGAAATGAAAAGACGAGTATTCAGTTATCTCGAACGATGGATACGAAAGCAAGAAATTAAGCTGCCAACAGGTAATATTTCCGTCATATCAGATGCAGAAGGGAAAAAAGTTGTTGTTATTAACGATCTTAGATTTAAGAGAAACAAAAATGTTGACTGGAATATGGTAGAGGATTATTTGAAAGAATATATAGGCTCTTGTACAGAAATCCTTGACACAAATGAATTGATTTATATTGGGAGTGACTTCCCCGATGAGTACTCGCATTCAAAAGATACCAAGGTATTAAGAGGACCAAATGAATATGCAAAAGCGAATGCTTCTGTGGCAATTAGGGAGTTGATTCAAATTGCTGCTAATAAGACTTTTTCAGAAAATAAAAAAAGTAAGCACAATAGTAAAGCAAAGTATGGATGGTATCGCTATGATACTAGATTTGCTGTTCCTAAATACAATAATGATGGTGAATTAACAGGATATAATATTTTTAAAGGCAGAATGGTAATAAGACATGCCCGAGATAATAAATTATATTTATATGATATTTTGAGAATAAAAAAAGAAACGAGTGAGCCGCATGAGTAAAAACTGTACGGTTGAAAAACTCATTTCCTGCGATTTATACTATATCAAAATAGTGTAGTTGTCAATCCGAATTTTCAGAAAATATGCAAAGTGCAATTTAGAGGGATACATCCTTTTCTATGCCTTTTTGTGACAAAGCAAGAGTCATTGCTGCCTCGTATATTTAACCATTCTCCCCACGTATAATAATAATATCATTCAATTTCAAAATCGTGTCTTTTTGCGGAAGCACAGGTAGCAAGTGTTGTGATCGGGTAAATATCACCGTAACCGACGGTGAGAAGCGTTGACATGCTCCACCAGATACCGCTGAAAGCGTTGCGGAATACCTCAGGCTGTGCATCGTGTTCTACGCTGTACATGCACAGACTGCTGGCGAGCATGAGAATCAGCACAATAAAAACAGAGGAGATGATCTGATTTCTTTTTCATATAAAACAGTTGTGATTACGTTGAAAGAGTCATATTTGGCATTCAGACGGAACAGGTGGAAAACTCTTGCCACGCGCAGCATACGGAAAATGACAAACCCGGACAGGAAAAAAGCAGGAATGATCGTGAGCAGATCCACAATACCGTCAAAAGAAACGAGGAAACGGATCGTGGCTCTGGACTTGCTCATTCCCGGATTGTGATAAAAATATCAAAAGCGCGGCTGAGGCGGTTGCTCTTGTCGCCAATCTGAATAATGTTAAAGATTTTTTCCTTCATAGATGAACCTTTCATAAATATAAAATTGCACAGCAAATATGCAGAAATATCAAATAATAACGTGGTTAGTATATCACATTCCGTTTAAAATCACAAAAAAGATGATTTTTAGAAAAAGGTCTGTTATGATTAAGAAAATAATGTGTTTTTATATGTAAGCATAAGAGGAAATGACATGATAACAACAGTTTTATTAGATTTAGATGATACCATTCTTGATTTCCACAAGGCAGAAAAGGAAGCGCTGAAAAAAGCACTGCAAAAAGTTGGAGTGGAGCCAACAGAAAAATTGCTGGCGAGGTACAGTGAGATCAATCAGGCACAATGGAAAAAGTTAGAACTCGGTGAGTTGACGCAGGAGGAAGTGAAAATAAGCCGTTACCGGATCTTTTTTGAAGAATATGGGATAACAGCTTCGCCGGAAGAAACTGCGAAATGTTACGAGCAGAATCTTGCATATGAACACGAAAAAGTGGACGGCGCGCTTGAACTTTTACAGGAATTGCACGGTAAGTACAGACTGTATGCTGCATCCAATGGAACTTACGAAGTGCAGAGAAGGCGTATTGAGGAATCTGGGATTAAACCATATTTTGAGGACTTTTTTATTTCAAAAAAAATCGGGTATCATAAACCGGACAAAAAATTTTTCGACTATTGTTTTACACATATTCCTGATTTTAAGCTGGAAGAGAGTGTCATTGTGGGAGACAGTTTATCCTCAGATATTCTTGGTGGAAAAAATGCAGGTCTGACTACAATCTGGTATCAGAGAGACAGAAATATAACAGATCATGGTACGATCCATCCGGATTACCGTATTTTTGAATTGAGTGAACTGCCGGATTTATTAAAAAAATTGAAATAGCAGAGAAAATGCAGGAACAGAGATAAAAGCAAAGTACAGCAACAGAAATAAATGGAATAAATCACAGTAATGTGCTAAAATAAGAGAAATCATGGTTCAAATTCGAAATATGGAATGTCAGCGATCACAAGATAGAAAATCGTCAGGAAACATATTTCTGGCATAAGGCATCAGGAAAGGATAGTTTTATTATGGAAGAAAAGACAACAATGGAAATTACAAACGATAGATTAGAGGAGGCAATCAAAGATTACGCAGCAGACCGGACAAAAGAAAAGCTTACAGCAGTCTTAAATCTGCTTCGTCCGACAAAACTGTTAGTTCCGGCAATGTTAAAAGCACCGGATCAGCCAACTCCCTGCTTTTTAAAGAGTGGTACCGGCGAACAGTATTTTGTAGTGTACACCTCCAAAGAGCAGATGGCAAATGCACCAAAAAGCCAGGCACTCTTAAGCATGCCATTCCCGGCATGCAACAGCGTTGCCGTAAAACCGGAATTGAATTTAAGCGGAATGGTCATCAATCCATTTACCGATAATCTGGTATTGAAGATTGAACTGATCCAGAAACTGCATGAGGCAGATGAGAAAATGGCAAAACAGCCAAAACAGATCAAAATGACACCACAGCAGTTTCAGGCATTTGTGAAAAATCAGACAGAATTTTCTGTGATTCCAAAGCGCTTATATACAGAAAAAGCGGAATTCGTGCAAAAACTCTGCGATGAGAAAGAGGCATTCGTCAATGAGCTTTTTGCGGCAGCATTCAAAGAGCCAAAACTTTATCCATATACAGAGGATGATTATTCCGTTATGGCATTGGATATTTCAGAGGATCTGACACTTATCCGCGTGGATCTTCCGGATAAAGGATTAGTGCCGCCACTTTGCTACAGAATCTATATTACATATAATCCATTAAAGGATGAAGTGCATTATTATACGATCGAGATGACAAAAGAGAAGGATGTAAGACTTCTCGGCGGCGTGACAGAGGATGCAAAACACGTCAGCTATGGAAATGCACCGGTGGAGGGCGCAGAGCTTCAGGAGATCATGAATTTCGCAAAAAATCCTGGGGAACTGACAAGTTAATTTGAAGTTTGGATTTAAACTGCCACTTGCAGGTTATGTTACGGATTTTTACAGCCTGCAAGCGGCAGTTTTTAAGTGAAACGCTGGTTAATGCATGATGATATCCGCATATTGTCCGCGTACTACGGAGAGCAGTGCATCCGGATTGACGGTAATGGAGGTTCCGATACGCCCACCGCTGATATAGATTTTGTCAAAATTTCTGGCACTGTCATGAAGAACGGTAGGAAACTGTTTTTTCATGCCAAGGGGAGTGCATCCACCACGTACATAACCGGTAATGGCGGTGATATCTTTTACGTGGATCATTTCTACGGATTTTTCACCGACTGTTTTTGCGGCAACTTTCAGATCAACTTCCTCTGCAATCGGCAGTACAAAAACATAATATTGTTTACTTTTTCCCTGCATGACAAGTGTTTTAAAAGACTGCTCCACCGGAGCTCCGGTGGCTTCGGCTGTGTGAAGCCCATCGATGAATTCGTCACATTCATAATTGATAATTTCATAAGGTATTTTATTTTTGTCAAGAATGCGCATGGCATTCGTCTTTACTTCTTTTCCCATGGTAATTTATTTCCTTTCAGATTGATTTGCAAATTATGAAAATTCTTTCCACTGTAGTCTAATCAAGACATGTTTGTATGTCAAGAAATTAACGATTTTTTTATCTTTTTATACTTCTTTCATAAGCTGTATATTTACCGGAACCTAAAAGAATGGTATGATATTCGTTATAAAAGAAACAGCAATGACAAAAATTTTTGTTAAAGAGAGAGGATAGAAAAATGAAAGAGACATTAAAAAGAATAAAAGCGGATGTCATTTTATCAGCGTTATTGTGTGTAGTACTTGGAGTAGTTTTGATCATCTGGTCAGATGAGACAATTAGTGCAATCTGTATGCTGCTTGCATTTGGCTTAATTGTTATGGGAGTTGTAAATCTTGTGGGATATTTTACAAATCACAGACTGACATCTTTTAACGGAATGCTTGGTTTGATCCTGGTTTTAGTAGGCATCTGGCTGTTTGCAAGACCGGAGTACATCGCTATGATCATTCCAATCGTTATCGGTGTTATGCTGGCAGTCCATGGAATCAGCGATATCAAAATGGCTTTTGAGACAAAGGCAAACGGTTATGAGAAGTGGTGGAGTCCAATGATCCTTGGAATTATCAGTCTTGCACTCGGCATTATCTGTATCGTAAATGCATTTGGGGTTGTGAGCCTTGCAATGAAATTTATCGGAGTTGCATTGATCTATGATGGAATCTCTGATCTGTGGATCGTTTCAAGAACCGCAAAAGCTGCAAAGGCTATGAAGCAGGAGGCGGATGCGCTTGACGTAGACTACAAAGAAGTGGACGATTAAACCGGAGTTTAACGGATGTAGTGTCGCAGATTCTGCGGTGCTTTTTCAGGGCTTGAAGGGCAGATATAAGCGTCCTCTCACAAGTCGTGATTTTATAGGTTTATGAAAAGAAAAACGGTACAGACGAAATATGATATTCCTGTTCGCCGGGCATTTCGTCTGCACCGTTTTTCTTTTATTTACGCTGTGTGTCCAGCGAAGCTGGACCACACTAGCCGGTGTAAGTCCGGTCACGGTAATC
>OBXH01001314.1_pt1 | contig 12955 bp, 6 predicted proteins | sample 1538101 | NCBI WGS metagenome assembly OBXH01 (sample SAMEA2580141, study PRJEB22360) | human gut metagenome | biome: human gut; feature: human-associated habitat; material: faeces | place: Denmark | collected 2008/2010 | reverse complement strand
AGACCGGTGTGCTTAAAGCTGAAGGGCTTTAACTGGAAGGTCAGGCCTTTGTAGTTGATGCTCCACTGCTCCGGGAGACTGAAGAATTCCCACTCGCCGCCGCCTTTTGAGCTTCTGTGGTAGTGACCGTTCATCTTTCTCCACTGTGGTGCCTTTTTATCGGTATCCCAGATAACCTGGGGATCCGGACGGACCAGAATATATTTTCCCCAACGCTCCAGCTTTTCACCGCCGGAACAGTCGATGACTTCATAGTCCTTCCATCCATCTGCTATCCACATAATTGTATTCCATCTCTTTCTTTAGACTTTTTTTGCGTAAAAACGGATCAGGGGCATAAAATGCCTATGATATACCAGTATAATAGATTCGGGGGATACTGTCAAATAGGAGTGGGGATGGAATGCGGGATGTTGGCGGAAATATGGGGAACATGAACGGAAAATGTGTCTTTCTGTGGCGGGAATGCGGCAGAACTGTGGTGGGGACTTAAGAGAATTGACAGGTATTTTCTGTTGAATAATCAGGGAGTTACTGGTAAAATAAAATCAGATGTATTGCGAAATGAAAAATACGGCCGGAAGGCAGAAATCCCATCGGCGAAGCTGATCCGGAATGGATGTTGGCGATAGTTATACGCCTTTTGGGGTACAGGAAGGAGACGGAGCGAGTGAAGAAAAAAGGGTTAAGAATACTGGCAGCAGCGGCGGTCCTGACTTTCGGATGTCTGACGATGAACGCCTACGCAGCGGAAGGCTGGGCGCTTTCCAATAATATATGGACGTATCTTGATAAAAACGGAAACCGCGTGACGAATGAGTGGAAAAAGGGCGCGGACAATCTCTGGAGATATTTAAACAACAGCGGTGAAATGGCGGTCAACAGCTGGGCCGACAACGATTACTATGTGGATGCTAACGGAATCATGGTGGCGGATAAGTGGATGCAGATCGTGTCCCCGTACAGCAGAGACAGTCAGACCTACTGGTTTTACTTCGGTTCCAGCGGAAAAGTCACAAAGGACACCTGGAAGAAGATCGATGGAAAAAGTTATTACTTTGATGCTGACGGAATCATGCAGACCGGCTGGACCGAAGATGGGGATTACTATTTAAGCTCCAGCGGAGCGATGGTGACAGGATGGCGATATCTGGAGCCGAAGGACGAGGAGGACAGCAGCCTTTACGGAGCGGAAAGCGATGATGGAAAGTACTGGTTCTATTTTTCCGCAAGCGGAAAGAAGCAGAGCCCGTCGACCAGTGATGACGGCGGAGATTATAAGGTAACAAAGATCGATGGAAAATACTATTGCTTTGACGCAGACGGACGGATGCGCACCGGCTGGGTGTATTTAGACGGTGATCCGGAAAATTCAAGTAAGAGTTCGATCGCGGACTGGAGATATTTCGCGGAGAGCGGGATCCAGAACGCTACAGTCGGCGCGGCGATCTCAGGCTGGCTTTCCTTAAACCCGCCGGAACAGCTTCAGGACAATGTGGATGAGCCGGTGGTATGGTATTATTTTGATAAAAACGGTGAGCCAAAGACCGGACCGGAAGACGGAAAAGCGTCCACGAGCGATTTTGTCCGCATCAATGGAAAGACGTATCTCTTCGACCAGAAAGGAAATCCGGTCAAAGGATTAAAGAAGGTACGGATCGGATCGACCAGCGAATATACGTCCTACTACTTTGATAAGTCATCCAGAACCTCAGTAAAAGGAAAAATGACCGTCGAGGAAGGCGACGGAAACAAGACCACGTTTTATTTTAATGAAGGGACCTATGCAGGCCGCGGAACAAACGGCGTGAAGAACGGATACCTTTATTATATGGGAAAACTTCAGCAGGCAGACAGCTCGAGCCGTTATGCGCTGATCAGCATTCCGAATGGAAACGGCAGTTATCAGACGTATGTGGTAAACAGCTCCGGACGTATCTCTAAGAATACGACGGTAAAGGACCGCGATGGAAACAAATATAAAGTTAATTCCAGCGGGATCCTGACGCATATCAATGACGAGGCAGCAAGCTCCACGGAAGATTACGGTGAGCCGACTGAGCCGGTATTTGAGAATGACTGATATGGATCCAGGATAAACGATAAAGGATTTTTTGAAGGACCAGGGGCAGAGATGTTCCTGGTCTTTTCTTTTGCATTTTGTGCAGAATTTTGACATCTTGTGTCGAACCGATTGACACGCCTTGTTTTCTAATGATATTCTGGCGACAGAGACTTGACGATAAGAGGGAGGCGGATCGCATGAGATATAATTTTAGAAGATGGATGGCAGGATTATTGACGGCAGTGATGGTGGGATCCACGATCATATCACCAGTGTATGCGGAATCAGCTATGATTCGACCGGATACTGATTTTGAAGTATATACGGCGAGTGATGCAGTGAAGGAGAAAGCGACACAGTCAGACACGGTGAGAAAACCGCAGAGGGCGAAAAAAGATGAATTATTGAAGCTTAAGGCATCGGACTCCAATGCGCTTCTCAGGACATTGAGTGCCGCAAAGGAGTATGATCTGAAGAATGGGGAAGTGATCATTGATCGGGATGGCGATTACACGATCAGCGGCACATATAAAAAGACGACTGGAACGGCCCATATAACGGATCATGTGATCACGGTGAAGAAGGATGTTTCTGCGACGATCACTTTAAAGGGTGTGTCAATTGAAACCGCAAATGCGAATACAGCTAAAATGTCCTGTATTGAACTTGAAGAGGGAGCGGATGTGACGCTGGTTCTCTCCGGAATGAACAACCTGTATACAGTCAGCAATTCCGGCGCGGCGATCCATGTGCCGGAAGGAAGCAGCCTGACGATCAAGGCAGGATCTGATAAGGATGTCCTGTATGCGTTTGCGCGCGCTTATGGAGCGGGAATCGGAGGAAACAGCGGAGAGGGACATGGCAAGATCACGATCGAAAGCGGAACGGTGGCAGCTTGTTCTGGAATGAGACTGACAGATAACGGTCCGGAAAAAGGAACGGAATCAGACAGTGGAGCCGGAATCGGATCTGGTTCGGCGGGAATTGGCGGTGATACGATTACAATCGCTGGTGGATCCGTTTATGCCGCAGCATCTGTTGGAGCTGGAATCGGTGGTGGATATAAGGGAACATCGGGAACTGTTGTGATTTCCGGTGGAGATGTAGAGGCACGGGGCGGAGAGTATAACAGTATAGTGAAGGCTGTTGCAATCGGTCCAGAGACGGTCGATGGTACGGAAAATAGTTTTACATTGAAAGCCAGCGAAAAAGAAAAAGCAACGGCAGAATTTCTTGGAGTTGATCCAACCAAAACATACACGGTCAATATTGGAAATGAGCAGACCATCAAGTATCAGGGAAGACGTGTGAAGATTAGCTATGGAGAACAGACACGAAATGGGAAGCTTACCGTTACTCCGGAAGAAGGCGTTAACTATTCTGGAAACGGAAGAGTTGAGATCGCCGGAACTGGTCCATATACAGTTACAATGAAAGATTCTGGGACAGCGACAAGTGAATTTATTGAGATCAAGAGCAGCTGTACCGTTACTTTGAAACAGCTCAATATTTATCCGAAGGCACCGAAGGTTCCTGCAATTGATATCGATGCGGGACTTGAAAAAGTGACCTTAGAGCTGGAGGGCAGAAATATTCTTAAGGGCGCTGAGCTTGCGGCGGCGATCGATAATCATGGGACTCCGCTGGAGATAACAGGAAGCGGAAGTCTGGATGCCACAGCCGGCTCCGGGTCTGCGGCGATCGGTGGCAGCTGCTATGTAAATTCTGTGCCGGTAGGAAAAAATATTACGATCTCCGGCGGTGATCTGACCCTGCGGTCAAATGGAGATGGAACCTGTCTGGGAGCTGGTGCTGCCGGCAACGCAAGTACAGGGAGTGCAGATAACCTGGTCATTTCCGGCGGAAATGTAAATCTGATCAAGAGCGGTGGCGGTTATTGTATTGGATCGACAGACCTTTATGTTAATCCGGTGCCGAATATCCGGATCACAGGAGGAAATGTCACAGCGACGGTGTCCGGAGACACAGGAAAAATCTGTCAGAGTCCTATCACGATAGCGCCTGAAAATGGAAAAACAGCGACACTGTATACAGGAAACTCAGCTCCGGGAAGCGCGGCTCTCGGGCTGCGCGGGGAAGGAAAATATGAGCCCGCGTCAGAGACGTATATGCGTGTAAAGTTTGGAACACCGCATAATCTTACTGTTACGGGAGGAACGATCGTTTCAACAGAGTCCAATTTTGCGGAGGGTGAGAAAGTGCCGATCAGTGCGAGTGCCAAGATCGAGGATGGAGCCGGAGGAACCTTGTATTTTGCAGGATGGACGGTTGAAAATGGAAGCGGAACGTTTGGTGATCCTCTGTCTTCCGGAACAACATTTACGATGTCCGATGTGGATACAGAGATCAAGGCGAACTATACAGGTGGATATTCTGTTACAGTTGCTGACGGAACCATCACCCCGGAACAGGCAAACTATGCGCCGGGAAGTACTGTCACGATCACAGCGAAAGATAAATCTTCGGATAAATTATGTTTCGATCGCTGGGAGATCACGAACGGAAACGGAGAATTCTTAAACGGAACGGCCAGTCAGAAAACGGCACAGCTTAAAGTAAACAGCAGCCTGTCCGTAAAGGCGGTCTATGTTTCCGGGCACAGCCTCACGGTAAATAATGGAACTGGAAGCGGAGCATATAGAACTGGAGATGTAATCGAGATCACGGCATTTCTACCGGCGGGATCAGAATTTTCATCATGGACGCTGGATTCTGGCTCAGGAACCTTTGAAAACTGCTACAGCAGCACGACAAAATTCACGATCGGATCAGAAGATGCTGTGGTCACAGCCCAGTATAAGGGCGAAGGACTCACCGGTGACTTCATCGTGAGCGGTGGAATCCTGGGAACAGATTATAAATATGAGAACGAAACACTGACCATAACGGGCAGCGGAAAATACGAGATTTCCCTGAAAGAGGGCATTGAGACGACTGGAAATCAGATCATGGTTCAGGGTGGAACACCTGTAATTACGCTCCATAGCGTAAAAGTGAATGGAAACTATGCGCTCAGGATCAGGAATGAAGCAAATGTGACGTTGATTCTGGATGGGGAAAACTCCATGTGTTCCAAAAAATCGAACTGTGTGTATGTGTCGGACAATTCTTATCTCACGATCACGAGCATTCAGGGGGATGGAAGCTCTGCGGGAACACTGCGTGCAGAAGGAAATAAGTCTGGCGAGATCAATCATGCCGGAATCAGAGGCGGTTCCATTACTGTAAAAGGCGGAACAGTTATCGCTAAAGGTGAATATGAAGCGGCAGGAATCGGCAAAGACGCGCGTGAACAAAAAACAAATTTCTCCATTTCGATCGAAGGAGGTACCGTGGAAGCTGACGGCGGCTGGGGAGGTGCCGGCATCGGAAGCGCAAACCAGGCAGGCGGAAATGTCAATATCAGTATTTCCGGCGGAACCGTAAAGGCTGTCGGAGGCCAGGGCTCTGCCGGTATCGGAATCGGATATAATAGCTGGGCGAAGAGCAGGATAACGATCACCGGCGGAAGGACAGACGCAAGGGGAGGAAGCAGGAGCTCTGGCGAAAATACGACCAGCGGTGTCGGGGCAGGCTCAAAAAATGATGATGTGGAGTTTTTTATTGATGAGAAAGCGCTGATCATGCACGGACTGAGTTCCGCAGATGAGAATGTTACAGCGCAGGAGATCAATCAGAAGACCACAAGGATGGGACGCTGCGCGGTCATTTATTTTCAGGCCGATGAGAGCGGAGAGGCCGCTTCGATCTCACTGACGCCGAAGACGGAGGTAATGTATCCTGGAAGTTCAAAACAGTTTACCGCAGCTGTTAAAGAAGCAAAAGATCCGACGGTGGACTGGCGTGTATCCGGAAATACCAGCAGCGATACAAAGATTAGTTCGCTGGGAATCCTGACGGTGGGTGCGGATGAGAAAGCGGAAACGCTCAGCGTGACAGCGAGCTTAAGGTCATATAATAAAACTGCATCCGCCAAGGTAACAGTGAAACAGATCCAGACAGGTCTTGCGGTTGGTTCAAAAGAAATTGAAGTTGGAGATCCTGTTTTGGCTGTGATGACGGTTCCGGAAGGCATGAGTGGCCAGATCCGGTTTTATGTAGATAAAGCCGCGGTGGGAAGTCCGATCACATCAACGGGAGGCGAAACATCGTTTCCGATCGGAAAAGAACTTCTCCCGCTGGGAACACATGAGATCTATGCGGAATATTACGGAAACGGATTCCGGGTCAAGAGTGGACAGATCTCAGTGACTGTAAAAAAACGTAATCCACAGATTGAAAAATGGCCGGAAGCTATAAGGGAGATCTATTATGGTCAGCAGGCATCAAGTGCCGGACTGCAGGGTGGAAAATCTGGAGCTATACCTGGCGACTTTGGGTTTGATGTCGCATGGCCGGAGGTGGGAACGGACGAAGCTCTGTGCCACTTTACGCCAAAGCCAGAGTACCGCGATACGTATGAGACGATCTACAATAAAATTAAGATTAAAGTTTTACTGGCAACTCCGAAAGTCGAGGAGAATCCTGCGGTAAATATTCAGTATGGACAGTCCCTGAAAGATGCGGTGATCTCTGGAGGAAAGGTGATCAATCCAAATTATATATCAGGGCAGAAGAAGATGATTGTGGATGGAAAATGGGGCTTTAAGGATCCAGATTCTGTACTTTATCCAGATACATCCTGCGCAGTAGTATTTACCCCGGAGGATACGAAAAACTACACGGGAGCGACTGAAACAGAAGTTTCGGTTACTGTTTCGGCGGCAAAACCAGATCTCACTATGGAACTTGACCGGGAGACGCAGGTTGCAGGAAAGCGGATAACTGTTTCGGCAAAAGCGAAAAATGCGTTTTCTCCTGCACTTGAGGATGTACCGGAGATCCGAATTTCTTATCAGATCGGGGATGGAGCTGAGCAGACTGCTTCAGGAAATGAGATCCAGATCCCTATTGGGACCGCTGTCGGGACGATCATCACGATCACGGCGAAAACAGCTGCTGTTGATGGCAGATATATTGAAACTTCCGAGACAAAAACGGTGACAGTGGCAGACAAAACGATCGTGGATAAGCAGATATCTGTGACGGTACCTGATGTGGAATATGGCAGCTCACCAGTTCCGAAGGGAACATTTGCGGGAAATGTGGATGGAGATGAGACATGGGCTTACACGTACAGTGTGGATGGTGGAAATACATGGAGTACGGAAGCACCGAAAACAGTGGGAAGTTATCTTGTAAAAGCTTTTTATGAGGATGACTCACAGAAAGGAGAGAATATTTCTTCCTGGAATATTATTCCCAAAACGGTGATTGTGGCGGGCATTGTACTGGAGGAAAAAATCTATGACGGAAGAACTGACGTGAATGTGAGATCAGTAAGCTTTGGCGGTCTTGCAAACGGAGATACTCTGGAGTCAAAGGATTATTCTGCAGCAGCAGAATTTGAAGATGCAAATGCGGGAACAGATAAAAAAGCTTTTGTAGAGGTTTCCTTATCCGATACGGAAAATGCAAAGAATTACGTTCTGGATCAAGCAGGAAAGTTCATTCTTGATGGACAGAGCATCGAAAAAGCCGGAGATCTCTGAGGCGTACAGCTATGGAGTAAGCGGAGAGCAGGAGATCGTTCTTTCCGGATTCCCGGAAGACTGTGGAGAGATTTCTGGCGGAAATGCCGATATTATATCTGATGAGTCCGGCATCCTGGAAGAGAAAATTGCCGTAGAGGGGACGCAGTTAAAATTCGCGCTGAAGAAGAATGACAGATCACAGATCGGAGCATCAGCAGTGATCCAGGTCAGTGGCGTTCTTACGGAAAACTATGAGATACCGGATATTCAGGTCGTAATCTCTCTGAATGACAAGAATGAGCAGCATCCGATTGCGGGAACGATTACGTTCCAGCTGAATGGTGATGAAAAAACATTCACAGCTGAGATCGGGGCTGTCGAGGGTGCAGAGTACAGTTTTGACGGTACCACCTGGTCAGACAACAACCGGAAAGATGACTGCCAGCCGGATACCCTGTATCACGGATGGATCCGTCTGAAGGAGACGGAGACAGAAAATGCGGGACCTGCGGCGAAGGTTTCCGGAAGAACTCCGAAACTGGCAGAAAAGCCTCCTGTGGTCGGACCGGAGAAGCCCGGAGATGGCGGGAATACCGGAGGAGACAATGGCACAAAGCCCGGAGATGGCGGAAATGCTGGAGAAGATAACGGCACAAAGCCCGGAGATGGCGGAAATGCTGGAGAAGATAACGGCACAAAGCCTGGAGATGGTGGAAATTCCGGAGAAAACAATGGTTCAAGACCAGGAAGTGGAACTGGTTCATCCAGTTCAGACTCTTCCAAACCGGAGATCAGTGAAAGAAAGCCGGATATCAGCCGTGACAGTAAAAAGGGATATATTGATCCTGTAAAGGGAATTATCCCGGGCGCTGCGAACAAAGCGGTAAACGATGGACACAGCCATTGGATGAAGGATAAGAATGGCTGGTGGCTGAGATACAGCGATGGCAGTTATGCGGCAGGAAAGATGATCGTGGGAGAGCACGATAATATGCAGACGGTTGAGCATCAGTGGGAACTGATCAACGGAAGCTGGTATGCATTTGATGATCAGGGATATCTGCGTGTTGGACTTGTCTATGATGCCGGTTATAGGGGCTGGTTCTATATGGACGAAAATTCCGGAATGCAGACTGGCTGGGTACTCATCAATGAAAGATGGTATTTCTTCAATCCGGTTTCTGATGGAACAAGAGGAATGATGTTTATCGGAAGAAAAACGCCGGATGAGTATTTTGTGACGGAAGATGGCAGCTGGGACGGAAAGACAAAATAATAAATAAGAGAACAGCCAGGTGAAGTGAGAAAACTCCCTCTTTGCAGTTTATGGGATAAACGTGCAGAGAGGGAGTTTTTATCATTTATGAATCTAAAAATTCAGAAAAATAATCAATGGAAGGCAGTCTCATTAAATTTCTTCACCATTGATCAAAACGTGCTGAATCACGCCTGTCACATCAAACGGGTAGCCGTCAACAATGACAACATCGGCGTCCTTTCCCTCTTCAAGGGAACCGACACGGTCAGCGATGCCGATATGCTCGGCCGGGTTGATGGTTACGGCGCGGAGTGCGTCATACTCGTCCATACCGGCTTTGATTGCGAGACCAGCGCAGAGCGGCAGGTAGTGGAGCGGAGTTACCGGAGCGTCCGTGATGATGGAAACATGACATCCGGCTTTCGCGAGAATGCCCGGTGTCTCCCAGGTCTTATTCTGGAGCTCAAATTTGGAGGCATGTCCGAAGGTCGGACCTACCGCGAGCGGGAGATTTTCCTTCGCGAGTTCATCCACGATCATATGCCCCTCTGTCACGTGCTCCAGAGTCAGGCCGACACCGAATTCTTTCGCGATGCGGATCGCAGCGAAGATATCGTTTGCCTGATGGGCATGGGCTTTTAATGGGATCTCATGATTTAATACCGGGATCAGAGCTTCGGACTTCTGGTCGTAAGCCGGAAGCTTGGAGGCGTCATCACCGGCAGCCTCGATTTTTGCCTTGTAAACCTTCGCTTTATTTAAAGCCTCGCGGATCTTTGCGGCATTTGTCATACGGCTGGAGATTCCCTGTTTCTGGTAGCAGCGTTTCGGGTTTTCACCGAAAGCGCATTTCATAGCGACCGGGAATTTAACGATCATATTGTCAACACGGGTTCCAACCGGTTTGATGGCAGCGAAGGTTCCGCCAATGGAGTTGGAGCTGCCTGGACCGGTTGCGAAGCAGGTAACACCGGCTTTCGCGGCCATCTTCATACACGGGTCAAACGGGTTGATTCCGTCGATCGCCTGTACCTGTGGAGTTACCGGGTCATTCAGTTCATTGTAGTCATGCCCCTCGTAGCCGATCCCGTAGCCGTCAAGACCGATATGGCAGTGGGCCTCAACAAATCCTGGATAAACCTGGAGTCCGGTAGCGTCAATAACCTCAGCGCCGTCAGCAGAGAGACCTTTTCCGATCTTTACGATCTTTCCGCCGTCGATCAGGATGTCAGCGATAAAAGTTTCCTTTGATACCGCTGTGTGAAGTGTTCCGTTCTTGATACAAATCATGGGAATTCCTCCTCTTTTCAAATCATAACTCCATCATACATGAATTGCGAGAATATTTCAAGGATTCTTTCTGTACAGTAGTTAAAAAAAAGTTACGATTCACGCTTTGCGCAAACAGTAATAAAAAAAAGGAACTATTTCATATTAAAAGATGAAAAGTTCCTTATATTTGAGTTATGAAACTACATTCACCGGTGTTCCCTCAAGGAATCCTTTTACATTTCCGGCAAGGATGGAAACGAGGCGCTGTCTTGTCTCAAGTCCCTTCCAGCCCATATGCGGGGTGAGGATCACGTTATCGAGGGTGTAGAGCGGGTTGTCGGCTTTCGGCGGCTCAGTTTCCTGGACGTCGAGGCCTGCGCCTGCGATCTGGTGCTTTTCAAGCGCTTCGATCAGAGCCGGTTCATCGATGAGAGCACCGCGGGAGGTGTTGATCAGGAAGGCGGTCGGCTTCATGAGCGCAAGAGTCTCTTTATTGATCATATGCTTTGTCTGCGGAGTTAACGGGCAGTGCAGGGAAACATAGTCACTGTTCTTTAAGACTGTCTCAAGATCCACATAGCGGATGCCGTCTTCGTCGGCTCTCGGTGTTCTTGTATACACGAGAATGTTCATATCAAGAGCTTTTGCAATCTTCATTACAGTCTTTCCGATATGTCCGGCACCGATGATTCCTAAAGTCTTTCCGTTTACCTCAACGTGCGGAACCTGGAGATTTTTCGTAAAGTTATCATGGTTTCCGTTTGCCAGCATTTTCATCTGGACCTGCATGGTGGAGCTTAAATTTAAGATCATCATGACCGCCGTGTGGGCTACGCGCTCGGAGCTGTATGCCGGGATATTGCAGACAGTGATCCCCATCTCTCTTGCAGCATCAAGATCCAGATTGTTGTATCCGGTACCGGCCTCGCAGATCAGCTTTACGGAAGCCGGAAATTTGCGGATCAGGTCACCGTTTACCGGCATCTCCTTTGTGACGATAATATCAGCTCCCTCAATGCGCTCCAAAAGCTGTTCCGGGGTGGTATCATCGTAGATGGTCACGTCGGAAGAGAGAACAGAAAAGTCGAGATTTCCGTCGAAGTTCATTTTTTTTGCATTTAATACAATGGTCTTGGCGTTCATGGGTCAATCCTCCTGAGAATGGTATTAGTTCGTGATTAGTGGACATGTTTATTATAGCGCTCTTGAAACAAAGTAACAATAGAGATTTTGACCATCGTTTTAGTATTGTCGTGGCCTGATGGGGATTCCGACGGCTTTATCCGTCTGAAACTTGTGTGCCCAAGAGCGATACTTCCAGAAGAACTTAAACGGGCCTGTGAGACAGTGAGTGGGAAATATGCCACTGCCTAAGTGCTGGAAATTAGCGGGAAGCTACTTGCGCTGTCCGGATTTCGGAAGTATACTTATGCCATAAAATTTGAAATGGATGGAATCATATGCTTGGATTAAAACCGGTAAAACTGATGCCTGCGAGGGAGCGGGTTGCTTCGGCGCTCAGAAAGGCAATTATATCGAGACAGATTAAAGAAGGAGAGACGCTGGCGCTCGAGGCGACGGCTCAGGAGCTTGGGGTGTCGATCACTCCCGTGCGGGAGGCGTTTCAGATTCTCGCGAGGGATGGGCTTTTAGAGCTGAAACAGAATAAAGGAGCCACCGTTTTAGGGGTTACGGAAAAGACGCTGCGGGATCACTATCAGATCCGGGCAGTGCTTGAAGGGTACGCCTGTGTGCTCTGCGTGGAAACCGGGGCAGATCTCTCAGCCCTGCAAAACTGTCTGAAGGTATCGGAGGAGATGATTGCTTCCGGAGACAGCAGCAGATATTCGGATATGAACCAGTCGTTCCATTACGAGATCTGGAATGCGTCGGGGAATGAGAAGCTTGTGACAATGCTCTCAGAACTCTGGAACGGACTTTCCATGGGAGTCCAGACGACGGAGATGGAGTACGCGAAGAAATCGTTTGCGGAACATAAGGAAATTTATGAGGCGATCGCGGCGAAGGACGCGGAGACCGCGAGAGCGCGGATGGAGAAACATATCAGGAGAAGCTTGGATGATATGCTGACGCGGTACAGAAAATAAACATGATTTATCTATAATGCACAAAAACATAAGCTAAAGATTAGACAGTATGATGAAAAAGTAAAATTGGTATTGACTTTTTCATTATACTGTTTTATTTTAAATACATAAATTGTATACATGATAAAAAATAAAATATCAAATACAAGAAATCAATACGCAAACGAAAATCAAATGGCTGTCGGAAATCAAAATTAAAGCACGGACAGTCAAAAATTTTAAGGAGGTTATATGATGAACAGAGAGGAGCAGGTGGAGAAGCTTACCACATATATCGCCCATTTTACGGACTATATCGGAAAGCATCTCCCGGACGATGTAAAGGCAAAAATTTCAGAATTAGCGGAGGCGGAGACAAACCCGCTTGCAAAGTCCATCTATGAGACAATGAACTTAAACCAGAGATTAGCCTCTGAGTTAAACAGACCGAGCTGTCAGGATACCGGCGTGATCCAGTTCTGGGTAAAGTGCGGAACAAAGTTCCCTCTGATCGATGATCTGGAAGTCCTTTTAAAGGAAGCGGTTGTCCGCGCGACTGTGGATGCCCCGCTCCGCCACAACAGTGTCGAGACTTTTGATGAGTACAACACCGGAAAGAACGTCGGAAAGGGAACACCGACCGTATTCTGGGATATCGTCCCGAACAGCGACCAGTGTG
>OBXH01001299.1_pt1 | contig 13123 bp, 10 predicted proteins | sample 1538101 | NCBI WGS metagenome assembly OBXH01 (sample SAMEA2580141, study PRJEB22360) | human gut metagenome | biome: human gut; feature: human-associated habitat; material: faeces | place: Denmark | collected 2008/2010 | reverse complement strand
GAACGCTGTGGTGAATGCAGACGGCAGTATCACTACACCGACTTATGCCATTGCTGGCGGCAGTTACGACAATGTCGGTGACGCGCTGGAAGCGATCGATACCACGCTGGATGATGCTCTGCTGTGGGATGAGACAGCCAATGGCGGTAATGGTGCATTTAGCGCCGCTCACGGGAAAGATAAAACTGCCAGTGTAATCACTAACGTCGCTAACGGTGCAGTCTCTGCCACCAGCAGCGATGCCATTAATGGCTCACAGCTCTATAGCACCAATAAGTACATCGCTGATGCGCTGGGTGGTGATGCAGAAGTCAACGCTGACGGTACTATCACTGCGCCGACTTACACCATTGCAAATACCGATTACAACAACGTCGGTGAAGCCCTGGATGCGCTCGATAATAACGCTCTGCTGTGGGATGCAACAGCCAATAACGGCGCAGGTGCTTACAGCGCCAGTCATGACGGCAAGGCCAGCATTATCACAAACGTTGCTGATGGTAACATTGGTGAAGATAGCACCGACGCTATCAACGGTTCTCAGTTGAATGCAACCAACATGATGATCCAGCAGAACAGCGAAATCATCAATCAGCTTGCCGGTGACACCAGTAAAAACTACATCGGAGATAACGGTGCAGGTATTAACTATGTACGTACCAACGACAGCGGCTTAGCGTTCAACGATGCCAGCGCAGCAGGTATTGGCTCTACCGCTGTGGGGTATAACACTGTTGCCAAAGGCGATAGCAGCGTGGCAATCGGTCATGGCAGCAACAGCATCGTTGAGACGAGTATTGCGCTGGGTAGCGAATCCGTCTCCAGCCGTTTGATTGTGAAAGGCTCCCGTAATACCCGCGTTACGGAAAATGGGGTCGAGATCGGTTATGACACCACGGATGGCGAACTGCTTGGCGCGTTGTCGATCGGTGATGATGGTAAATATCGTCAAATCATCAACGTCGCGGATGGTTCTGAAGCCCATGACGCTGTTACTGTTCGCCAGTTGCAAAACGCCATTGGTGCAGTAGCAACCACACCAACCAAATACTATCACGCCAACTCAACGGCTGAAGACTCACTGGCAGTCGGTGAAGACTCGCTGGCAATGGGCGCGAAAACCATCGTTAATGGTAATGCGGGTATTGGTATCGGCCTGAACACTTTAGTTCTGGCTGATGCGATCAACGGTATTGCTATCGGTTCTAACGCACGCGCAAATCATGCCGACAGCATTGCTATGGGTAATGGTTCTCAGACTACCCGTGGTGCGCAGACCAACTACACTGCCTACAACATGGACGCACCGCAGAACTCTGTGGGTGAGTTCTCTGTCGGCAGCGAAGACGGTCAACGTCAGATCACCAACGTCGCAGCAGGTTCGGCGGATACCGATGCGGTTAACGTGGGTCAGTTGAAAGTAACGGACGCGCAGGTTTCCCAGAATACCCAGAGCATTACTAACCTGAACACTCAGGTCACTAATCTGGATACTCGCGTGACCAATATCGAAAACGGCATTGGCGATATCGTAACCACCGGTAGCACTAAGTACTTCAAGACCAACACCGATGGCGCAGATGCCAACGCGCAGGGTAAAGACAGTGTTGCGATTGGTTCTGGTTCCATTGCTGCCGCTGACAACAGCGTCGCACTGGGCACGGGTTCCGTAGCAGACGAAGAAAATACGATCTCTGTGGGTTCTTCTACCAACCAGCGCCGTATCACCAACGTTGCTGCCGGTGTTAATGCCACCGATGCGGTTAACGTTTCGCAACTGAAGTCTTCTGAAGCAGGCGGCGTGCGCTACGACACCAAAGCTGATGGCTCTATCGACTACAGCAACATCACTCTCGGTGGTGGTAACGGCGGTACGACTCGCATCAGCAACGTTTCCGCTGGCGTGAATAACAACGACGCAGTGAACTATGCGCAGTTGAAGCAAAGTGTACAGGAAACGAAGCAATACACCGATCAGCGCATGGTTGAGATGGATAACAAACTGTCCAAAACTGAAAGCAAGCTGAGTGGTGGTATCGCTTCTGCAATGGCAATGACCGGTCTGCCGCAGGCTTACACGCCGGGTGCCAGCATGGCGTCTATTGGTGGCGGTACTTACAACGGTGAATCGGCTGTTGCTTTAGGTGTGTCGATGGTGAGCGCCAATGGTCGTTGGGTCTACAAATTACAAGGTAGTACCAATAGCCAGGGTGAATACTCCGCCGCACTCGGTGCCGGTATTCAGTGGTAATGATCCATTAACAAATGGGTAAACGCCACATTGCCTGATGCGCTACGCTTATCAGGCCTACGGGGTGATTCAGCACATTCCTGTAGGCCGGATAAGGCGTTCACGCCGCATCCGGCAAGATAAGGCGCACCAGATCAACAATCTGAGGGCAATTCTCTGATGGGAATTGCCCTTTTCTTCATTACCTCTCTCCCAGGATTGGCCCTACCAATTCTTCATTGATCTGACCTCTGGTTCACAATTCCCCAATTAAAACTCACATCACCGTTGCCAATAAATAACATTTGGTTAACTATTCATTGTCATTATCCCTACACAACACAATTGGCAGTGCCACTTTTACACAACGTGTGACAAGGAGATGAGCAACAGACTCATTACACGGCGTGTGTGGACTGCAGGAGACCTGCAATGAATCTCTGGCAACAAAACTACGATCCCGCCGGGAATATCTGGCTTTCCAGCCTGATAGCATCGCTTCCCATCCTGTTTTTCTTCTTTGCGCTGATTAAGCTCAAACTGAAAGGATACGTCGCCGCCTCATGGACGGTGGCAATCGCCCTTGCCGTGGCTTTGCTGTTCTATAAAATGCCGGTCGCTAACGCGCTGGCCTCGGTGGTTTATGGCTTCTTCTACGGGTTGTGGCCCATCGCGTGGATCATTATTGCAGCGGTGTTCGTCTATAAGATCTCGGTGAAAACCGGGCAGTTTGACATCATCCGCTCGTCTATTCTTTCGATAACCCCTGACCAGCGCCTGCAAATGCTGATCGTCGGTTTCTGTTTCGGCGCTTTCCTTGAAGGAGCCGCAGGCTTTGGCGCACCGGTAGCAATTACCGCCGCATTGCTGGTCGGTCTGGGCTTTAAACCACTGTACGCCGCCGGGCTGTGCCTGATTGTTAACACCGCGCCAGTGGCATTTGGTGCGATGGGCATTCCAATCCTGGTTGCCGGCCAGGTAACAGGCATCGACAGCTTTGAGATTGGTCAGATGGTGGGGCGTCAGCTACCGTTTATGACCATTATCGTGCTGTTCTGGATCATGGCGATTATGGACGGCTGGCGCGGTATCAAAGAAACCTGGCCTGCGGTCGTGGTTGCGGGCGGGTCGTTTGCCATTGCTCAATACCTCAGCTCTAACTTTATTGGGCCGGAACTGCCAGACATTATCTCTTCGCTGGTATCGCTGCTCTGTCTGACACTGTTCCTCAAACGCTGGCAACCAGTGCGCGTATTCCGCTTCGGTGACTTAGGGGCGTCACAGGTTGATATGACGCTGGCTCACACAGGTTACACGGCAGGTCAGGTGCTGCGCGCCTGGACACCGTTCCTGTTCCTGACCGCCACCGTAACGCTGTGGAGTATCCCGCCGTTTAAAGCCCTGTTCGCTTCAGGCGGTGCGCTGTATGAGTGGGTGATCAACATTCCGGTGCCGTACCTCGATAAACTGGTTGCCCGTATGCCGCCAGTGGTCAGCGAAGCGACAGCGTATGCCGCCGTGTTTAAGTTTGACTGGTTCTCTGCCACCGGTACCGCCATTCTGTTTGCTGCCCTGCTCTCGATTGTCTGGCTGAAGATGAAACCATCTGACGCTATCAGCACCTTCAGCAGCACGCTGAAAGAACTGGCTCTGCCTATCTACTCCATCGGCATGGTGCTGGCGTTCGCCTTTATCTCGAACTATTCCGGACTGTCATCAACACTGGCGCTGGCACTGGCGCACACCGGTCATGCATTCACCTTCTTCTCGCCGTTCCTCGGCTGGCTTGGGGTATTCCTGACCGGGTCGGATACGTCATCTAATGCTTTGTTTGCCGCTTTGCAGGCTACCGCCGCACAACAAATTGGCGTTTCTGACCTGTTGCTGGTTGCTGCCAACACCACCGGTGGTGTCACCGGCAAAATGATCTCTCCGCAATCTATCGCTATCGCCTGTGCGGCGGTAGGCCTGGTGGGCAAAGAGTCTGATTTGTTCCGCTTTACTGTCAAACACAGCCTGATCTTCACCTGTATGGTGGGCGTGATCACCACGCTTCAGGCCTATGTCTTAACGTGGATGATTCCTTAATGATTGTTTTACCCAGACGCCTGTCAGACGAGGTTGCCGATCGTGTGCGGGCGCTGATTGATGAAAAAAACCTGGAAGCGGGCATGAAGTTGCCCGCTGAACGTCAACTGGCGATGCAACTCGGCGTGTCGAGAAATTCACTGCGCGAGGCGCTGGCGAAACTGGTAAGCGAAGGTGTTCTGCTCAGTCGACGTGGCGGCGGGACGTTTATTCGCTGGCGTCATGACACATGGTCGGAGCAAAACATCGTCCAGCCGCTGAAAACGCTGATGGCCGATGATCCGGATTACAGTTTCGATATTCTGGAAGCCCGCTACGCCATTGAAGCCAGCACCGCATGGCATGCAGCAATGCGCGCCACACCTGGCGAAAAAGAAAAGATTCAGCTTTGCTTTGAAGCAACGCTAAGTGAAGACCCGGATCTCGCCTCACAAGCGGACGTTCGTTTTCATCTGGCGATTGCCGAAGCTTCACATAACATTGTGTTGCTGCAAACCATGCGCGGTTTCTTCGATGTCCTGCAATCCTCTGTGAAGCATAGCCGCCAGCGGATGTACCTGGTACCCCCGGTTTTTTCACAGCTGACCGAACAACATCAGGCGGTCATTGACGCCATTTTTGCCGGTGATGCTGACGGGGCGCGTAAAGCAATGATGGCGCACCTTAGCTTTGTTCACACCACCATGAAACGATTCGATGAAGATCAGGCTCGCCATGCACGCATTACCCGCCTGCCTGGTGACCATAATGAGCATTCGAGGGAGAAAAACGCATGATTATTTCCGCAGCCAGCGATTATCGCGCCGCAGCGCAACGCATTCTGCCGCCGTTCCTGTTCCACTATATGGATGGGGGGGCATATTCTGAATACACGCTGCGCCGCAACGTGGAAGATTTGTCAGAAGTGGCGCTGCGCCAGCGTATTCTGAAAAACATGTCTGACTTAAGCCTGGAAACGACGCTGTTTAATGAGAAACTGTCGATGCCGGTGGCGCTAGGTCCGGTAGGTTTGTGTGGCATGTATGCGCGACGCGGCGAAGTTCAGGCTGCCAAAGCAGCGGATGCGCATGGCATTCCGTTTACTCTCTCGACGGTTTCCGTTTGCCCGATTGAAGAAGTGGCTCCGGCTATCAAACGTCCGATGTGGTTCCAGCTTTATGTGCTGCGCGATCGCGGCTTTATGCGTAACGCACTGGAGCGAGCAAAAGCAGCGGGTTGTTCGACGCTGGTATTCACCGTGGATATGCCAACACCGGGAGCGCGTTATCGTGATGCGCATTCTGGGATGAGCGGCCCGAACGCGGCAATGCGCCGCTATTTGCAGGCGGTGACGCATCCGCAATGGGCGTGGGATGTGGGCCTGAACGGTCGTCCGCATGATTTAGGTAATATCTCGGCTTACCTCGGCAAACCGACCGGACTGGAAGATTACATCGGCTGGTTGGGGAATAACTTCGATCCGTCCATCTCATGGAAAGACCTTGAGTGGATCCGCGATTTCTGGGATGGCCCGATGGTGATCAAAGGGATCCTCGATCCGGAAGATGCGCGCGATGCAGTACGTTTTGGTGCTGATGGAATTGTGGTTTCTAACCACGGTGGCCGCCAGCTGGACGGTGTGCTCTCTTCTGCCCGTGCGCTGCCTGCTATTGCAGATGCCGTGAAAGGTGATATCGCCATTCTGGCAGATAGCGGGATTCGTAACGGGCTGGACGTTGTGCGTATGATCGCGCTCGGTGCCGACCCCGTACTGCTGGGCCGCGCTTTCCTGTATGCGCTGGCAACAGCGGGCCAGGCGGGTGTAGCTAATCTGCTAAATCTGATCGAAAAAGAGATGAAAGTGGCGATGACGCTGACTGGCGCGAAATCGATTAGCGAAATTACGCAAGATTCGCTGGTGCAGGTGCTGGGTAAAGAGTTGCCGGCGGCACTGGCTCCGATGGCGAAAGGGAATGCAGCTTAAGGGTTAGACGAATATCTGCTATCCTGCCCCCGCACTAAGGGGGCAGTATGCTAAACATCGTACTTTACGAACCAGAAATTCCGCCAAATACTGGCAACATCATCCGTCTTTGCGCTAATACCGGCTTTCGTCTGCATATCATCGAACCGATGGGATTTGCCTGGGACGATAAGCGCCTGCGCCGCGCGGGGCTGGACTATCACGAGTTTACCGCCGTTACGCGTCATCATGACTATCGCGCGTTTCTCGAAGCAGAAAATCCCCAGCGCCTGTTTGCCCTCACCACGAAAGGTACGCCAGCTCACAGCGCCGTAAGCTATCAGGATGGCGATTATCTGATGTTCGGCCCGGAAACACGCGGCCTGCCAGCGAGCATTCTTGATGCCCTGCCCGCTGAACAAAAAATTCGTATTCCAATGGTGCCGGACAGCCGCAGCATGAACCTGTCCAATGCGGTGTCGGTCGTGGTGTATGAAGCCTGGCGGCAGCTGGGGTATCCGGGAGCGGTGTTGAGAGATTAAGATGCGGTAGGCCGGATAAGGCGTTCACGCCGCATCCGGCACGATCACAGAATGTCAGATCCCATCACCATACTCAAACGTATGGTTAATGCCGTTGAAATGCTGATCCATATCCATTGATGGTTTATCGCTATCCGGCTTGCCGACAATGCGTGCCGGAACGCCAGCGGCAGTGGTGTGCGGCGGCACCGGTTGCAGCACCACGGAACCTGCGCCAATCTTCGCGCCGCGCCCAACTTCAATATTGCCGAGAATTTTCGCGCCCGCGCCAATCATCACACCTTCACGAATTTTCGGGTGACGGTCGCCACCAGATTTACCCGTACCGCCAAGCGTCACAGATTGCAGAATCGATACGTCGTTTTCAATCACCGCCGTTTCACCCACAACGATGCCCGTCGCGTGGTCGAGCATGATACCGCGACCAATTTTTGCCGCCGGGTGAATATCAACCTGGAACGTTACAGAGACCTGGTTTTGTAGAAAAATAGCCAGCGCGCGACGGCCCTGATTCCACAACCAGTGACCGATGCGATACGCCTGCAAAGCATGAAAACCCTTCAGATATAGCAACGGGGTTGAGTATTTATCCACCGCCGGGTCACGGGTACGCACCGCCTGAATATCACAGGCCGCAGAGGCGATCATTTCCGGGTCGGCGGCGTAGGCTTCTTCCACCACTTCACGGATAGCAATAGCCGGCATAATGGGCGATGACAGCTTGTTCGCCAGCATGTAGCTCAGTGCACTGCCAAGGTTTTCGTGCTTGAGTAGCGTCGCGTGGTAAAAACTGGCCAGCATTGGCTCACAGTCCGCCAGCGTTCTGGCTTCAGCTTTAATATTGTTCCAGACAATTTCCAGTTCTTCACACGACATTGCTTACTCCACACGATAAGATAATGACCGACCCGTTCTGCGCGGGCCGGGTCATAGTGGTAACAAAGGTTCCCTGGGTTTAGTGGCTGCTGCGCTCGTCCTTGCGTGCACGACCTAGTAAAGTCAATGCTGCCTCGCGCGCGTTTTTTCCGCAATATAATACTTGATAAATTTCCTCGGTTATTGGCATTTCAACGCCGAAGCGATGCGCCAGTTCGCGGACTTCTTTCGTATTGCGGTAGCCTTCCACCACCTGACCAATTTTCTCCTGCGCGCTTTGTACATCCATGCCCTGACCGAGCATCATGCCAAAACGGCGGTTACGCGACTGGTTGTCGGTACAGGTAAGCACCAGATCGCCCAGCCCCGCCATGCCCATAAAGGTGGCAGGATCAGCACCCAGCGCCGCGCCAAGACGCGACATCTCAGCCAGCCCACGGGTGATCAGCGCCGTACGCGCATTCGCGCCAAAACCGATACCGTCAGACATCCCCGCGCCAATGGCAATGACGTTTTTCACCGCGCCGCCAAGCTGCACGCCAATGAAATCCGGGTTGCTAAACGCGGAAACTTTTGCCGCAGTGCAGCAATTGCTGGAGGTCATCGGCAAAGGTCTGGTCCGTCGAGGCCAGCGAAATGGCCGTCGGTAAACCTGCCGCCAGTTCTTTCGCAAACGTTGGGCCAGAGATAACCGCCAGCGGAATTTGATCGCCTAAGGCCTCACGCGCCACGTCCTGTAACAGACGTCCGGTTTCTGCTTCCAGCCCTTTGGTCGCCCACACCAGACGCGCATCAGGACGCATCAGCGGTTTAATCTGGCGCAGCACTTCACCAAAGACATGGCTGGGTACGACGACGAGAATATTACGGCTGGCTGCCAGCGCAGTGGCGAGATCGCTTTCAAGATGGAGCGTATCGGGAAAAGGCACATCGGGGAGAAACGCGGCGTTACAACGGTCGCGTTCAAGCGTTGCGATATGTTCAGGGTCATGGCCCCAGAGGACAACCTCGTGGCCATTTCTTGCCAGGGTGATGGCAAGAGCGGTGCCGTACGAGCCGGCACCGATCACAGTCATTGAAGCATTACGTTGGTTCATCAGGCATCCTGATGTTCTTCAGTACCTTCGCCAGCCTGCTGCTGCAAATAGTTCATGAACAGCGCATCGAAGTTAACCGGCGCAAGGTTCAGTTGCGGGAATGTACCGCGGGATACCATGCTGGTGATGCACTCACGAGCATACGGGAACAGAATGTTCGGGCAGTATGCGCCCAGGCAATGTGCCATCTGGGTGCCTTCGATACCCGCGATGGAGAAAATACCGCCCTGCTGAACTTCACACAGGAACGCGGTTTCTTCGCCCAGGGAGGCCGTTACGGTAACACGCAGTACCACTTCGTAAACGTCATCTGCCAGTTGAGTAGATGCCGTATCCAGATCAAGTTTAACTTCTGGTTGCCAATCTTTCTGGAAAACGTGCGGCGCGTTCGGCGCTTCGAAAGAAATATCCTTGGTATAAATACGTTGGATCTGGAAAGTCATTTCGGTGTTGTTTTGTTCTGACATGTGTAGAAAACCCTTAAGTGTTGTCCTTAAAATACTGCGCAATGTAATGCCAACGTTCACACGTTATTTCAGCAGGGGATCCAGTCCACCACGTGCATCCAATGCATACAAGTCATCACAGCCACCAATGTGCTGTGCGTCAATAAAAATCTGTGGAACCGTGGTGCGACCGCTGCGTTTGATCATCTCTTCACGCTTAGCGGCATTGCCATCGATCGGCAACTCCTGAAAACTCACGCCCTTGCTGCTCAGCAGTGCTTTTACACGATGGCAATACGGGCAGGTTTCTTTGGTATAGATTTCAACATTGGCCATAAATTAGCTCCTGTTTTTTACCCTGAAATTTCATGTTGCAGGGCGGCAGCAAAATGGAGTGTCCCCAGAAGCTTATATCAATAAGTCGCTGGGGGCCTAATTGCAGCTAACGGCCTGCATCATGAAAAACGGCAGGGAAATTATTTGCCGCGCACCAAAGGCAAGTTTTCGCCAGCCCAGCCAGCGACGCCTTCTTTCAGTACGAATACTTGCGCAAAACCAGCTTTCGTCAGCGCGTTTGCAGGCTCCTGGCACTGCATGCCAGAACCATCTACCACGATAACCGGTTTGTCTTTGTGCTTCTCAAGCTCACCAACATTGTTGGCTTTGATTTCGCTCGGCAACAGGTTGATAGAACCTGCGATATGGCCTTTACGGAAGTCATCACGCTGACGTAAATCCACAACCACAGCGTCTTCTTTGTTGATCAGACGCGTAGCTTCACCACGAGTAATCACCTTCACTTTCGAGGTCAGGCTCTTAAACGTAGTCACAAGAACCGCCACCAGTAACGCGATCCAGGCGATACTCAGTATGGGATGACGGCCAACAAATTGCATAATTTCTTGCATGGGGGGTAACAACTCCCGACGTAGTGATTAAAAAAACCAGGAAAGGAGTATACCTGCGCGTTGCGGCAAATACAGCCAGCGCGTTAACTGGAATGCAATTTTGCGGGGCGCTACGAAAAAAAAGCGTAAATCTGGCATCTGCTTGCCGCGAGCGGTCGTATATTTTGATCTTCAGAGGCTATTTTATCGATTCAGCTGTAGTAAAATTACGCAAATTTTGACTCTTGAGTATGAGGTTGTCGCAATGTCGGTTTCTAAAAAACCTATGGTACTGGTGATTCTGGATGGCTATGGCTATCGCGAAGAACAGCAGGATAACGCCATTTTTAGTGCTAAAACCCCGGTAATGGATGCACTGTGGGCCAATCGTCCGCATACCCTGATCGACGCTTCCGGTTTGGAAGTCGGTCTGCCTGACCGTCAGATGGGCAACTCCGAAGTAGGCCACGTTAACCTGGGTGCCGGCCGCATCGTGTATCAGGACCTGACTCGTCTGGACGTTGAAATCAAAGATCGCGCTTTCTTTGCTAATCCGGTGTTGACTGGTGCAGTAGATAAAGCGAAAAACGCAGGCAAAGCAGTACACATTATGGGTCTGCTCTCCGCAGGTGGTGTACACAGCCACGAAGATCACATCATGGCGATGGTAGAACTGGCAGCTGAACGCGGCGCAGAAAAAATCTACCTACACGCATTCCTTGACGGTCGCGACACTCCGCCGCGCAGTGCTGAATCCTCGCTGAAAAAATTCGAAGAGAAATTTGCCGCGCTGGGTAAAGGCCGCGTAGCGTCCATCATTGGTCGTTACTACGCGATGGACCGCGATAACCGTTGGGATCGCGTTGAAAAAGCTTATGACCTGCTGACTCTGGCGCAAGGTGAGTTCCAGGCCGATACCGCCGTTGCCGGTTTGCAGGCTGCTTATGCTCGCGACGAAAACGACGAGTTCGTGAAAGCGACCGTTATTCGTGCAGAAGGTCAGCCAGATGCGGCAATGGAAGACGGCGATGCGCTGATTTTCATGAACTTCCGTGCTGACCGCGCGCGTGAAATCACTCGTGCATTCGTAAATGCCGATTTTGACGGCTTCGCGCGTAAGAAAGTGGTTAACGTCGATTTCGTGATGCTGACCGAATACGCTGCCGACATCAAAACCGCAGTGGCTTACCCACCCGCTTCCCTGGTTAACACCTTCGGCGAGTGGATGGCGAAAAACGACAAAACTCAGCTGCGTATTTCCGAAACCGAAAAATATGCCCACGTTACTTTCTTCTTCAACGGTGGCGTAGAAGAGTCGTTCAAAGGCGAAGATCGCATTCTGATCAACTCACCGAAAGTGGCTACCTACGATCTGCAACCGGAAATGAGCTCTGCAGAGCTGACCGAAAAACTGGTTGCGGCAATCAAGAGCGGCAAATACGACACCATTATCTGTAACTATCCGAACGGCGACATGGTAGGTCACACCGGGGTGATGGTTAAAGCGGTTGAAGCGCTGGATCACTGCGTGGAAGAAGTCGCGAAAGCGGTTGAGTCCGTGGGTGGACAACTGCTGATCACCGCTGACCACGGTAACGCTGAACAGATGCGCGATCCGGCAACGGGTCAGGCACACACAGCACACACCAACCTGCCAGTTCCGCTGATTTACGTTGGTGATAAGAACGTGAAAGCGGTTGAAGGCGGCAAACTTTCTGACATCGCGCCGACCATGTTGTCGCTGATGGGTATGGAAATCCCGCAAGAGATGACTGGTAAGCCGCTGTTCATCGTGGAATAATCCCTCCCCATGAGGGGAAAGGCGATTAATACCATGACACGGGCCGTGAAACCGCGCAGGTTTGCAATCAGGCCCATCATCTACGCCAGCGTTCTGAGCGCTGGCGTATTGTTGTGCGCCTTTTCCGCCCACGCGGATGAGCGTGACCAACTCAAATCCATTCAGGCTGACATCGCCGCGAAAGAGCGCGCGGTACGCCAAAAGCAACAACAACGCGCAAGCCTGCTCGCACAATTGAAAAAGCAGGAAGAAGCGATCTCTGAAGCCACCCGTAAACTGCGCGAAACGCAAAACACGCTTAATCAACTGAATAAACAGATTGATGAGATGAACGCGTCGATTGCCAAACTAGAGCAGCAAAAAGCCGCCCAGGAGCGCAGCCTCGCCGCGCAACTGGATGCCGCGTTTCGTCAGGGTGAACATACCGGTATTCAGCTGATTCTCAGTGGTGAAGAAAGCCAGCGTGGGCAGCGGTTACAGGCTTATTTCGGCTATCTCAACCAGGCGCGACAAGAAACCATTGCTCAGTTGAAACAAACGCGTGAAGAAGTCGCTATGCAGCGTGCCGAACTGGAAGAGAAACAGAGCGAGCAACAAACGCTTTTATATGAGCAGCGCGCCCAACAGGCGAAGCTGACCCAGGCGTTGAGCGAGCGTAAGAAAACACTGGCAGGGCTGGAGTCTTCCATCCAGCAAGGTCAGCAACAGTTGAGCGAGCTGCGCGCCAACGAATCCCGTCTGCGTAACAGCATTGCCCGTGCGGAAGCCGCGGCGAAAGCGCGTGCTGAACGTGAAGCGCGCGAAGCCCAGGCGGTTCGCGACCGCCAGAAAGAAGCGACGCGCAAAGGCACCACCTACAAGCCGACCGAAAGCGAAAAATCGCTGATGTCCCGTACCGGTGGTCTGGGCGCACCGCGCGGTCAGGCATTCTGGCCAGTTCGCGGGCCGACGCTGCATCGCTATGGCGAACAGCTACAGGGTGAATTACGCTGGAAAGGGATGGTGATTGGTGCCTCTGAAGGTACTGAAGTTAAAGCGATTGCCGACGGCCGGGTGATTCTGGCTGACTGGCTGCAAGGCTACGGTCTGGTGGTGGTGGTTGAGCATGGTAAAGGCGACATGAGTCTTTACGGCTATAATCAGAGCGCACTGGTGAGCGTTGGTTCGCAGGTTCGCGCGGGCCAGCCAATTGCACTGGTGGGCAGCAGTGGCGG
>OBXH01001297.1_pt1 | contig 13139 bp, 9 predicted proteins | sample 1538101 | NCBI WGS metagenome assembly OBXH01 (sample SAMEA2580141, study PRJEB22360) | human gut metagenome | biome: human gut; feature: human-associated habitat; material: faeces | place: Denmark | collected 2008/2010 | reverse complement strand
ATCGCGGTAGCCTTATTGTCGGCACCATTAATAATCCCATTTACTATTTTATTGGGAATGAGGGCGAATCTGGCTTGGAATACGAATTAGCAAAAAACTTTGCTGATTATTTAGGGGTTCGCTTACAAATTAAAACCTTAGAAAATAACGATCAACTTTTTAATGAATTGGAGAACAATAATATTGATATCGCTGCTGCGAATCTTTTGTTCCAGCCTCAACGAGCAGAAAAATTTCAGTTAGGACCATCTTACACCTCTGCCTCTTGGCAGCTTGTATATAAAAAAGGTGAAAATCGCCCGAAAGATTTAGCGCAAGTCCAGCAAGAAATTATTATTTCTGCGGGGGAAGACTTAGAAAAATTATTATCCCTTGCACAGAAAAAACTTCCTGCACTTAAATGGCAGAATAACAAGCAGTTAACCCAAGAGGAATTATTAATTCAAGTAGCGGAAGGCAAAATTCCTTATACAATTGCAAATAGTATTGATGTGGCAGCAACACAACAAATTCGCCCTAACTTAGCAATTGCATTTGACCTAACAGATGAAATGACTGTGCATTGGTATCTTTCTAATAAATCCTATAATGAGCTACAAGCAGGCTTGTTGGATTTTATGAATAACGCCATTGAAACGGGATTAATTGATCGTATTGAGGAAAAATATTTCCGCCATATTACCGCCTTTGACTATGTAGATACTCAGGCTTATTTAGAGGCGGTTGAAAAAATCCTTCCTCAATATCAACCGCTCTTTGAAAAATACAAAGGGAATTTAGACTGGCGATTATTAGCTGCTGTAGCCTATCAAGAATCGCATTGGGACCCTTATGCTACCTCTCCAACAGGTGTACGCGGGATGATGATGCTTACCAAAGATACGGCTATGCGGATGAATATTAATAATCGCACTGATGCCGAACAAAGTATAAAAGCGGGATCGGAGTATTTGCATTGGCTACTCGACCAAATGCCAGACAGTATTCCAGAAGAAGATCGAATTTGGTATTCTTTAGCAGCATATAACATGGGATTAGGACATATTTTAGACGCACGTCGCTTAACAAAAAAATTAGGCGGCAATCCTGATAACTGGTTAGATGTGAAAAATAATCTTCAACTATTATCGGAAAAGCGCCATTATTCAAACTTAAAATATGGCTATGCTCGCGGCTATGAAGCCTACCAATATGTCGAAAATATTCGCCGTTACATGAATAGTATTATCAATTATCATCGCGTTCAAGAAAACCAAGCGACTGCAACAGAGTAAGTGCGGTCAGAAAAAGCAACGTTTTATTGAACTCAAAGAAAACAAGGAGAAAAAGATGTTAAAAAGAAAAACTTTTTTAAAGAAAAAAGCATCAAGAGATATCTCTGCCTCACGCAACTTGCGTTTAAGACGCTTAAAACACCGTAAAGCAAAACAATTCCAACGCCATGCATTACAATTAGTGATTCAAGATATCTAAAAAAAAGGGCGAACACCATGTTCGCCCTTTTTCTATTTGTTAGTCGATATTATATTTTGTCAGTGTTATTGCTTAATACCACCGAATGCACCCCGAGACTGATCTGCTTCATTCGTAAATAAGCCTGTCATTTCTTGTGCATTTTCACCAAAGAAACCACCTTGGGTTTTAATACCATTTACTTCACCAGCAAAGCTATTACCTGTAATTTTACCACCAAAATTCATACCTGGTACGGCATTAGCTTTTTCCGTAATATTAATGTCAATGACTTTATTAGCAAAATCAGCTGTAGCTTTCATTTCACTTATCTCACTATAATTTTGGTTACCATCCTTTTTATAAATAGCTCCACCTTTATACTCTGCTAATCCTGTTGTAGGAATTTGTGTCACTGCTGTTGGTAAACCTTGCGCATAAAAATATTGATTACCTGTTAATTTATCAACATAGGTACCAAATGCACTTGATTGTAAATTACTATTACTTAAGATAGTTTGCCCTTCTTTTCGGAGATTATATAAATCGTCATATTCTTCATAAGTCCATGGGTCAATATCTCCAGCTCTTCTCAAGATATTAATATCAACTAATTTACCTGATTCATCAATTATCGTAAGATCTCGCACATCACGAGCTAATGGACGGCTTGCCTCATTTTCTTCTCCAGTTAAAACCCCACCGGAAATGACATCTTTCATCTCCCCACTAACTCCGCCAAAGATCTTATCACTTAGTGGAATGCGTGCTTTTTCATCAGCTTGTAAATTTTCAAGTTGTTTCAATCTTTCTTCAGCGGCTTTTTTTTCTGCTTCTGTTTGTTCGCTATTATTTTTTGCCGTTTTTATTGCAGCTTCAGCTTTTTTTACAGCAGCGTCCGCTTTCTTATTTGCTTCAGCGATTCTTTGATTTAGTTCAACCTCGGCTTGACGAATCTGCTCAGAATTATCTGAGCCACCCTTTGAACTAGAAGAACAAGCACCTAATGCCATAACACAGGAAAGCGCAATGATGGAAAGTTTAATTTTGTTCATAAAAGGATCCTTATTATCTTGTTTTTTTTAGACTAAATGATGACTTTGCACAATTTAAATGAAATGAAAATAATTTTCAATACCATTGTAAGATTTATTTAAATTTTGTAAACTTTGCTCCGGATTCTACTAAATCAAAATAATATTTCAGGTAAAAATATGATTCATAAATTTCCACTTTCTTTAGGTGCACTTTGTGTCGCTCTTGCTGTGCACGCTTATGCAGAAGAGCAAACTACATTAGATACAATTACTGTTAATGCCAATGCTTCTGAAGTCAAAGTAAATCAAATAAAAAAAACGCGTAAAGCAATTCAAGAAGAACTGATTTCAGATAATTATGACTTAGTTCGTTATGCTACTGATGTTGGCATTAGTGATAATGGCCGTCGTAACAAAGGTTTTGCAATGCGTGGTGTTGAAGGAAATCGTGTTGGTATCAGTGTTGATGGCGTCAATTTACCCGAATCAGAAGAAAATTCACTATATGCACGTTACGGTAATTTTAATAGCTCTCGTCTAAGTATCGATCCAGAATTAGTACAGGGTATTGATATTATGCGAGGAGCAGATTCTTTCAATTCAGGTAGTGGTGCGATAGGCGGTTCCGTTAATTATCGAACCTTAGGTGCTGATGATATCATTCTGCCAAATAAAAAATGGGGTGTATTGCTTAAAAATGGTTATGCTAGCAAAAATAGCGAATGGACACACACTTTAGGGGTTGCTTATAAAGATGACAAATTTGATGCAACCTTACTCTATTCCTATCGCCATGGATATGAAATGAAAAGCCGTGGAAAAGGTCAGGATATCGTAGGTAACGCTCGCGGCATCCCAGACCCATCACATCATAAAAACCATAGCTACTTAGCTAAAGTCGGTTATTTTATTACTCAGACACAACGTGTAAGTGCATCATTTAATGCACAAAAAGCAAATAACTTTGTTGATGAAAAATCTTACCAGCTTGCAGGGCTCTGGCGTGAATCCAATGATATAAGTAAACGCTATAATGCCAATATTGCCTACGAATATTTTCCAGAAAATAGTCGATGGTTAAGTTACCTAAAAACTGAATTAGATTTTCAAAAAACAAATATTGGTTCAGAAAACTACAAAGGTGGATATCGCTATAATGCTGATTTTACTGCATATTCAGGAAAAGATTTAATCGAAATTCAGGATACCAGCATGAATAGCCGCTTTATGAGAACCTCTCTGCGAGCCGATCTCATGCCATGGGAAACCAAATTTGGTAGCCATCAATTTACGCTAAGAACCGGTATTTCACAAAAAGATTTTGATAATCGTAATGAGCATGAATATCCAAATATAAATACTGACGGAAGCAGTGCAAAAGATAGTGAATCAATTCAACACCCTGTCAGAACCCGTTCATTCTTTGCTCAATTACAAGACAATGTGATATGGAATGATATCTTTTCAAGTCAATTAGGAATTCGTTATGATTGGGATGAATTAGTGCCACAAGATTTAAAAGCTTTTTGTAGAGCTTGCAGCAGTAAACCTGCATCAAATACCTTCCAAAGTTTAAGTGGCTCATTTGGATTAGATGCTCAGCTTAATGATATTTGGAAAATAGGCTATAACATTTCTACTGGTTTCCGTATTCCAACTGCTTCAGAAATGTATTTCTCTTTCGAACATCCTGCCGGTAACTGGATACCAAACCCTGATTTAAAAGCAGAACAAGCACTAAATCAATCTATTTATATTCAAGCTGACCACCAGTTAGGCTCATTTGGATTAACGTTTTATCATACTCGTTATAAAAACTTCTTAACTGAGCAAGAATCAACTTATAAAAAACGTAACCCGTATTACAATGCCTATAGTGCAAGTTATGGTCAACAAGCTTATTACACAACAATCGCTCAGAAAGCAGTTAACATCGACCGAGCTCATATTTCTGGTGTGGAATTCACGAGTAAAGTTAATTTAGATCAGATTATTTCAGCTATTCCGCAAGGTTGGAAATTTACAGCAAATCTCGGTTATGCCAAAGGGAAACTTAATGGCACTGAAGCAAGCTTACTCTCCATTCAACCTATTAAAGTGATTTTAGGAATTGGCTATGAAGATCCAAATGATCGCTGGGGAGTTAACGTCAAAGCTAGCTATCTTGGCGCGAAAAAAGCAAAAGATGCCCAAATAGTACAATACTCAACCAACTTTGTTAGAGAAGTAAAAACTTACCCTTATCTCAATAATTCAGCTGTCTTATTTGATCTATATGGTTTCTATAAAGTGAATAAAAATATCACTCTACGAGCAGGGCTTTATAACTTATTTAATCGCAAATATCACACTTGGGATACCCTACGTGGTATTAACAAAATAAGTACGACTGATTCTGTTGATAAAGAAGGGAAAGGTTTAGAGCGTTTTTATGCGCCAGGACGTAATTTTGCCGCATCTGTTGAGATTCGTTTTTAATTGATTACATCCTTAGTAAAAAAGGGCGAACATCATGTTCGCCCTTTTATTTACTCATTATTCTCTATTTTAAAAAGAATCTTTCAAACGCTCATCTGCTCGGCGGGACTCGCCTTTATGTTGAAGTTTATTTAATTGACGTTCTAATTTTTCTTCGACTTCATTGATCGCTTTATACATATCATCTGCCGTTGCAGTGGCTAACAGATTACCTAATGGAGTTCCAATTGAAGCCTCTACTGAAAAGCCGTTTGGCACTTTACTTAAAACAAAATGCGGGCTAATCAGTTGAGTGTGCCATTTCTCTAATTTTGCAAGTCTTCCCTCCACATGTTCACGGATTGCAGGGGTGATTTCCATTTGTTTGCTTGTGATATTGAGTGTCATAGCATTTACCTCTTTTGGTTATATGAACCCTTCGGTTCAGTTCATCTTTAATAACAACATATCGACCTTACACTGCTTTTTCAAGTGCTTTTAGTCAAATAAAAAAACAAATGTTCAAAAATATGATCGGGATCTAATTTCTGCAAAAATATGATTTTCTTTCTGTATAAACTTGTTATGATGTAAAGCTGTAAACAACAAAGGGAAGCGCTCAGCTTCCCTTTTCTTTTTATGATATGAACTAGGCTAATTCATCTTTATCATGTTGCGTCGCTTTTAAACGTTCGAAGTAATCTTTGGTTTCTGAAATAATCTCTTTACGCAAACCAATTAATGCTATCAAGTTCGGGAAGGCCATTAAACCATTCACGATATCTGCTAAAATCCAGATTAAATCTAAGGTGAGGAATGAACCTGCTCCGACCAAAACAATAAACATGAAACGATAAAATTTAATACCACGGATACCAACTAGGTAAAGGAAACAGCGTTCACCGTAGTAACACCAGCCTAAAATTGTGGTGAAAGCAAAGAATAATAAACCAACGGTTACAATAGTTGCACCGATTGATGTGCCTAAGCCCTGTGCAAAAGCGTAGTTAGTAACACTTGCACCAGAAAGCTCAGGATTACTCCATGCTCCCGTAATCACAAGCACTAAGCCCGTCATCGTACATACGATGATGGTATCTAAAAACGTTCCTGTCATCGAAATTAAACCTTGGCGAACAGGCTCTTTGGTTTGCGCCGCTGCTGCTGCAATAGGCGCACTCCCTAAACCAGATTCATTTGAGAAAATACCGCGCGCCACACCCGATTGAATGGCTTTCATCACGGTAAAGCCAACTGCACCACCTAAAGCTGCCTGAGGATTAAACGCACTATGAATAATTAATGCGATCGCAGCGGGCAGTTTATCGTAATTAACTACTAAGATGATAATTGAGGTCGCCACATAGCCGATTGCCATAAAAGGCACAATCACCGAAGATGCCGTCGCAATACGTCTTACACCACCGAGAATAATCATCGCGACCAATACCGTCACCACCGTTGCAGTAATCACAACAGGCACGTTAAAGGTGTCTTGCATCGCATGCGTAATCGCATTCACTTGAGGGAAAGTACCAATACCGAAGAAGGCCACCAACACCCCAAATAGCGCAAATAATTTTGCTAACCATTTGATACCAAGACCACGTTCGATGTAATACATTGGTCCACCTGCCATAAAACCGTATTTATCGCGCACACGATATTTCACTGCAAGCAAACATTCGGCATATTTGGTTGCCATGCCTAATAATGCAACTAGCCACATCCAAAAAATCGCGCCAGGTCCACCCGCTTGTACTGCGGTCGCTACACCCACGATATTCCCTGTACCAATGGTTGCCGCTAATGCGGTACAAAGTGCAGCAAAAGAAGACACGTCCCCTTTGCCTTTATTTGCACCACGAGCAAATAAATAGCCCAAGGCACGAGGCAAATAACGAATTTGCAAAAAGCCTAAACGAAGGGTGAGATAAAGTCCGGTTCCGGACAATAGAATAAGTAGGGGAGGTCCCCATATAAAGCTACTAATAGCCGATAAGATTGTCTGTAATGACATTGATGATTCCTCGTCGTTTAAAATACAAATAAACTCGACAAGGAGACAAGAAGAATCCCGATAGAAATATTTTTGATAATACCGATTGTCTTTTGCCCCTGTCCTTTTGCCTGAGCGTTTGGAAAACAATCGAAAAATCGACCGCTCTTTTGCGCCTTCGGCGTCCATTTACATCAATAAAATGCAATGGATCTCTCCAAGGGTTCGTCCAGTAACAGTCCCTGCAATCTTGCGATTGCGCCTGAAAGATTTTACCTCGTCGGCGTAGGGGCAATTCCCTACTCTCCAGCTACCTTCTTCCGAACTCACTTTTTACGTTTTATTCTTATTGCAAAAAGTGTTGCAAATTTTAACAAACTTAAAAAGCGAACTCAATGGATTGACGAAAAAAGGCTTAGATAACAAGGTGAAAGCAGATAAAAACAAAGTGCGGTCAAAAATTTTCTTATTTTTTGACCGCACTTTTTTCAAATCAAAAAAGAAAGGCAGGTCATTGCCTGCCTTTATCTATTTTAATAATTATAAAATCTCTTTTGCTTTTGCTACCACGTTATCCACGGTGAAGCCAAAGAGTTTGAATAATTGATCTGCTGGTGCTGATTCACCAAAGCTATTCATACCAACCACGCGACCTTCAAAGCCAACGTATTTATACCAGAAGTCTGCAATACCTGCTTCGATTGCAACACGTTTGGTTACGGCTGCAGGTAACACACTTTCACGGTACGCTGCATCTTGTTTGTCGAAACGGTTAGTACTTGGCATAGAGACGACACGCACTTTTTTACCTTCAGCAGTCAATACATCTGCTGCTTTCACTGCCAATTCCACTTCAGAACCTGTCGCAATGAAGATTAACTCTGGTGTACCCTCACAGTCTTTTAACACATAAGCACCACGTTTAACGGCATCTAATTGTGCAGAAGTGCGGTCCATTTGTGCTAAGTTTTGACGGGTAAAGATCAACGCACTTGGGCCATCTTGACGCTCAACCGCTTGTTGCCATGCGATGGCTGATTCCACTTGGTCACATGGACGCCATGTTTCAAGATTTGGAATTAAGCGTAATGATGTAGTTTGCTCAACTGGTTGGTGAGTTGGACCATCTTCGCCTAAACCAATCGAGTCGTGCGTATAAACGAATAAAGTGCGTTGTTTCATTAATGCTGCCATACGCACTGCATTGTGTGCATATTCGTAGAACATTAAGAAGGTTGCGCCATAAGGAATGAAACCGCCGTGTAAAGCAATACCATTCATAATCGCTGACATACCGAACTCACGCACACCATAGTTGATATAGTTACCACCTACGTTTTCGTGGGCACGAATTGGTTTAGAACCGCTCCATAACGTTAAGTTAGAGCTTGCTAAGTCTGCAGAGCCACCTAAGAATTCAGGCAACACGTGTGCATAAGCCTCAATGGCATTTTGTGATGCTTTACGGCTTGCAATACTTGCAGGATTCGCTTGTAATTTTTCAATGAACGCTTTAGATTCTGCCGCCCAATTTGCCGGTAATTCACCGTTTACTCGACGTGTAAATTCTGCGGCAAGTTCAGGGTATGCTTTTGCATAAGCAGTAAATTTTTCTTCCCAAGATTTTTCTGCTGCTGCACCTTTTTCTTTTGCTGACCATTCTGCATAGTACTCTGCTGGAATTTCAAATGGACCATATTCCCAGCCAAGTGCTTTACGGGTTAATGCAATTTCTTCATCACCTAATGGTGCACCGTGACAATCATGAGAACCTGATTTATTTGGTGAACCGAAGCCGATGATGGTTTTACAAATAATTAACGTTGGTTTTTCTTTTTCTGCTTGAGCAAGAATGGTTGCAGCACGAATTTGTTCTGCATCGTGACCATCTACATTACGGATTACTTGCCAGCCATAAGCTTCAAAACGTTCTGCCGTATCATCGCTGAACCAACCATCAACATGACCATCAATTGAAATGTTATTGTCATCGTAGAATGCGATTAATTTGCCAAGACCTAATGTGCCTGCTAAAGAGCAAGCTTCGTGAGAAATCCCTTCCATTAAACAGCCATCACCTAAGAACACATAAGTGTGGTGATCGACAATTTCATGGCCTTCACGGTTAAATTGGCCTGCTAAGGTTTTCTCAGCAATCGCCATCCCTACTGCATTAGTGATACCTTGGCCTAACGGACCAGTTGTGGTTTCAACACCTGGTGCATAACCATATTCTGGATGTCCAGGGGTTTTAGAATGTAATTGACGGAATTGTTTTAAATCTTCGATAGAAAGATCATAGCCTGTTAAATGTAATAAGCTATAGATCAACATTGAACCGTGGCCATTAGAAAGTACAAAACGGTCGCGATCGGCCCATTTAGGATTGTTTGGGTTGTGTTTTAAGAAATCGCGCCATAATACTTCAGCGATATCCGCCATTCCCATAGGGGCACCTGGGTGGCCTGATTTCGCTTTTTGTACTGCATCCATTGATAGCGCACGAATTGCGTTGGCGAGTTGTCTACGAGTTGCCATGTTTTTCTCCTATCTAAATAATTCTAAGTATTCTACCCTATTTACTGATTGGCTTAACCAATATTTGCAATTTTATTTAACTTGATCAAATTCTTCGACGACGTTGATGGAAACGCTGGCTACTCGATTTACCTTGTAAATTAACGACCGTTTTAGTTTCCACTGGTTTTCGATATGTTCGACGATAATGACTTAAAAAATAATGAATGGAACTGGCGAATAAAGCACCTAATAAAAAGACCACGACAATTTCACCATATAAGCGGTGGAAGACTTGATTAATTTTGCTCTGCGTCGTTTGAGCATATTGGGCATCAAATGTTACCCTCAAAAAGCCACGAACGGCATTATTGGAAGCGGAATAAATCGGCTCAACAATTTGTTGTGTTGAAAATTCACCTTCATTTTTATGCTCAAGACCAAGTTGCTCACGAAGATTGCCGGTATTAGTACTTTGTGCCAATTCTTTGCCGTTATAATCATAAATGGTCGCATCAAGCACAAAATTCTCTTTAACTAAATTATCTAAATTTTCAACGAGCTGATCGGATTTCGCATTATTGGTTAATAAAACTGAAAATAAATTGGCTTGCTGACGAACCAAAGTATGCGATAAATTTGCTACTTGATTCACACTTGAAAGCTGTGAACCAATCTTAAATTGTTTCACACCAAATAAAATCACCGCCATGGCACCGATACAAAGCAGAATGATGAGTCCAAACATCAGTGATTTTTGAAGTTTTTCTTTAATTAATTGCACGTTGTTTTTCCATTTTTTCGCCAAGATCGGCTAGAATAGATGAGTATTCACAATTTACAGGATTTTCTATGCAAATTCAAAACCTTGCAAGCATTACCCAAAAATATCCCCAATTCCCCACCGCACTTTCGTCTGGTTTGCCTCACTCCGATGAATCGCATGCGTTTATTTTATACGGTACAACGCTGAATTTAGCCAAATTACTCGAATTCCAACAAAAGTGCGGTCAATCTTTCCTGTGTTTTGATGCATGGAACGTTGAAAAAAATACCGTTGTTCTTTTAAAAGGCAAATGGCTAGACGATTTTATTGCCCATGCTCACGACCTGCAATTAGACATCGCCAAACTGGATTTTGATGCAAAATTATCAGAAAAAGGTTTATTGGTAATGGATATGGACTCTACCGCCATTCAAATTGAATGCATCGATGAGATCGCTAAACTGGCTGGCACGGGTGAACTGGTTTCTGCCATTACTGAAAGCGCCATGCGTGGCGAGCTAGATTTTGAACAAAGTTTACGTCGTCGTGTCGGTACGCTTAAAGGCGCGCCAGAAAGCATTTTGCAACAAGTACGTGAAAAATTACCGTTAATGCCTGGCTTAATTGAAACCATTAAGACATTACAACAACATGGTTGGAAAACCGCTATTGCTTCTGGTGGTTTCACCTATTTCGCCGATTATTTAAAAAGTTTATTAAACCTCGATTTTGCGGCGTCTAATCAATTTGAAATTATTGATGGCACGCTTACTGGCAATGTAAAAGGTAGCGTGGTCGATGCACAATACAAAGCGAATACCTTGCAAAAACTCGCTGAAGAATACGGTATTCCACGCAAAAACACCCTTGCTATTGGAGATGGAGCCAATGATTTGGCGATGATGAAGGTCGCCGGATTAGGCGTGGCATTTCATGCGAAACCGAAGGTGCAACAACAAGCACAAATTGTGGTAAACTTTGCTGACTTAACCGCACTTTTATGTCTTTTAAGTGCAAATGATCGAATTTAATTCATTTTGGGAGAAAATTTATGCCATCTTTTGACATCGTATCTGAAATTACTATGCACGAAGTGCGTAATGCGGTTGAAAATGCAAACCGCGTATTAAGTACACGTTATGATTTTCGTGGCGTGGAAGCGGCCATTGAATTAAATGAAAAAAGCGAAACGGTGAAAGTGACGACCGAATCAGATTTTCAATTAGAACAGTTAATTGAAATTTTAATTGGGGCGTTTGTAAAACGTGGCATTGAGCATAGCTCGTTGGATATTCCAACAGAAAGTGAACACCACGGTAAACTTTACACCAAAGAAATCAAATTAAAACAAGGGATTGAAACAGAGATGGCGAAAAAAATCACTAAATTAGTGAAAGATTCAAAAATCAAAGTTCAAACCCAAATTCAAGGTGAACAAGTACGCGTAACTGGTAAATCTCGTGACGATTTACAAGCTGTTATTCAATTGGTGAAAGGCGCTGAATTAGGCCAACCATTCCAATTTAATAACTTCAGAGATTAAGAAAACGAAAGAGCGGTCAAAAAACACAACATTTTTGACCGCTCTTTTTATTTGCGCTAATTAAGCTAATCTCGCTTTTGCTTCTGCAATCGCTTCTGCGACACGAAGTGGTGAAACCCCACCTTTCGCACAACGTTTATCTAAACAAGATTGTAGTGAAAGAATGTCATATACATCATCCCCCACTACATCGCTGAATTGACGGAATTCAGGAATGGTTAAGTCTTCCAAGGCTTTTCCTTTTTCAATGGCATAAACCACGGTTTCACCGACAATATGATGAGAATCACGGAATGGTACACCTTTTGCCACAAGGTAATCTGCTAGCTCTGTTGCATTTGAGTAACCTTTTAAAGCGGCTTCACGTGTACGGTCGGTATTCACTTTTAATTCATCTAGTACAAAAGTCGCCATATCTACGCAATCTTGCCAGGTATCTAACGCATCAAAGATCCCTTCTTTGTCTTCTTGCATATCTTTGTTATACGCTAATGGCAACCCTTTTAAGGTCATCAACATACCGGTTAATGCACCCATGACACGACCCGCTTTACCACGAATTAATTCACAAGCATCCGGATTTTTCTTTTGTGGCATTAAAGAGGAACCAGAAGTCACACGATCCGATAATTCCACAAAATTCGCTTCACCACTGTTAAAAATAATCATATCTTCTGCGAAACGAGAAAGGTGAACCATACTTAAAGAAGCTGTTGAGAGTAATTCCACAATATGGTCACGATCAGAGACGCTATCCAAACTATTACGCGTCGCAAAAGCAAAACCCAAATCTGCGGCTAATTGTTCACGATCGACCGCATAGGCAGTTCCCGCAAGTGCACCACTGCCTAATGGGCAACTATTCATGCGTTTATAAGCATCGGCAAGACGAGAATAATCACGCTCAAACATTTCCACATAAGCCATACACCAATGGGCAAAAGTAATTGGTTGAGCACGTTGTAAATGAGTATACCCCGGCATCACCGCATCTTGCGTATTTTCAGCAGTTTGTACCAAGTGACGTTGAAGATTACGAATAGACTCTTGCAACTCCGCTACACGTTGTTTGCACCACATTTTAATATCAAGTGCAACTTGGTCATTACGGCTACGACCCGTATGTAATTTTTTACCTAAATTACCTACTTTATCGATAAGCTTACTTTCCACCCAACTGTGAATATCTTCTGCATCATCTTGTAAAATCGCCTGTGGATTTGACCGCACTTCGATTAATAATTCATTTAAGGCAACTTCTAGCTGTTGTTGCTCTTCAGCACTTAATACACCAACATTGACTAAAGCTTTAGACCAGCCAATGGAGCCTTCAATATCTTGCTCTGCCAAGCGATAATCAAAACGCAG
>OBXH01001285.1_pt1 | contig 13251 bp, 10 predicted proteins | sample 1538101 | NCBI WGS metagenome assembly OBXH01 (sample SAMEA2580141, study PRJEB22360) | human gut metagenome | biome: human gut; feature: human-associated habitat; material: faeces | place: Denmark | collected 2008/2010 | reverse complement strand
GGCGCACCCTATGAAACCGTCGGCGGATTTTCGGGGGCCATGACCGGCCCCCTTACGGATCTCAAGCGGCACATGCTGATGTGGGAGGCCGAGCGCTTTGGCTCCGCCGAACCCGCATTGTTTTAAAAGATGATCTGCCGGTCACCTTATGGCTCGGCAAGTGACTGCAGGCGTTCAAGAACACACTTCAATACGCCGGACTCAGCCGCCGAAAGGAAGGCGCCGTCATGGATGCGTTCTTCGCGAACAATCTTTTTGAGAAGCGCAGCGGTGCCGGCAAATGAAAGTTCAGCAATATCCTTTGCGCTCGGACGTGCAGCAAAATTTTCGGGAAGTGCATTTTCAAGCATCTTCGCCGGAAAATGTGAGGTCCAGTCTTCCACGGCCTGCCAAAAGTTGACTGCAGCACGGTCATAGGCCACAAAGAAAACTCGCCCGTCCGAAGCGCTCGTCCATGCGCCGACCGAATGTTCATGAAGAAAATCGAGGAATCCGAGCACGCGCTGCAGCTGCGGGTCCTCGAGCATCTCGCGGCGGGTTCGCTCCGCGGTTTTCAGTGTTTCGTAGGTCTCAAGCAGAGGGTCTCTGCGGCAGACCTCCGCCGGATATTTCTTTTCGAGTTTCTCAAGCTTTTTAAGCAGCATCTGGTCGGGCGAAGCTCCGATGCGGTCAGCCAGAAGCAGTGCATAGGCGAATACATCGGCGAGCTCATCTTCCATTTGTTCATGCTTATCCCGGCATTCAAGATCATCGCCCGACCATTGAAAGACTTCGAGCAGTTCAGCCGCTTCAATGACAATGGATGCCGCTAAATCCTTCGGATTATGTTTGGGCGCCCAGCGGCGGGCGTCACGGAAAGCGAGCAGCCGGGCTGCAGTTTCGGCGGATATTGCCGGCGGCGGCAGTTTGGGATGGGATTGAGAGCTTTGGGCTTCTGAATGAGGGGGCAAAGACATAAACGACTGTTTACAGACAAAAGGGAGGCAGGTTTGAGTTTCAAGGTCTTCAATGCCGCTGAACGATTAAAATCACCGCGTCCTGCGGCGGCTCTGGACGCTGCAGGTGAAAATTATTTCTCATTGGAGAGTCCATGTCGAACCGTCTTCTTTGCCTGCTGCTGAGTGCCTCGCTTTTTGCCGCCGGTGCCGTCGAGGCTGCAGGCAATACCACGATTGAGTCCTTCAACAAAGCCAAGAAGATTCTTGAGCATCAGGTTTATCAGGATCACCGCATCACGTTTTACTGCCTCGCATCTTTCGATCGGGACAAGAACATTACGCTGCCCGAAGGCTTCGTGACGCCTGAACATCAAAAACGCGCCAAGCGCGTTGAATGGGAGCATGTCGTTCCTGCGGAAAACTTCGGCCGATTCTTCTCAGAATGGCGTGACGGGTCGCCCGAGTGTGTCGACTCCAAAGGGCGCAGCTTTAAAGGCCGCAAGTGTGCTGAAAAAGCGAGCAGGGAATACCGCTTTATGCAGGCCGATCTCTATAACCTCTATCCGGCTATCGGCGCAGTCAACGCCATACGCTCCAATTTCAACTACCAGATGCTTCCGGATACGGCGGCTACATTCGGTACTTGTCCGATGAAGGTGGCTAACCGCCGGGCCGAGCCGCCGGAATATACCCGCGGGCCGATTGCACGCTCAACGCTTTATATGGCTGAGGCCTATGCTGACGTTTATAAACTCTCCAATCAGCAGCGTCAGCTGATGGAAGCTTGGAACAAGATGTATCCCGCCGATCAGTGGGAATGCACGCGTGCTCAGCGCATTCAAAAGATTCAGAAAAATGAAAACCGATTTGTGACTGAAGCCTGCAGGAAAGCGGGACTTTAAAAACACAGTGAATACACATTCACCAGCGTTTTCAGGCGCGTTCATTTCCAAGAGCGGGAAGTGAACGCGCTTTTTCTATAGATTGACATGTCGGTAAACAAAGTCGTTCTACAATAAAGTACCTATGTCAACTTAAAAAGGAAACCAATTGCAAAACGAGCGGGAAATCCCTTAAGACAACGGCTAGTATAGTTGAACTTAATTTGATATCGAACGTTTCCGCAAGCGTTCACAGCCGGAAATGGTTCGATTGCTGTTTAAAAGGAATTTCCAAATGAAGAAAATCTTTACGAGCTCACCGCTCTCGCTCGATTTCGGTCTGCTTCTTCTGCGCGTACTGCTCGCGGCCGGGCTGCTCACGCACGGCATTGCCAAGATTGCCAATTTCTCTGCGCTGTCGACATCCTTTCTGGATCCGCTCGGTATTGGCGTGCTGCCGGCTCTGCTCGGCGCCATCTTTGCCGAAGTGGTCTGCTCGATTCTGGTTTTGATTGGGCTTTGGACTCGACTGACCGTCTTGCCGCTCATCTTCACTTTTATTGTGGTTTTCTTTGTGGTGAGCGGCGGCGCTGCGTTTGCGCAGCGTGAACTGGCGTACCTTTATCTTGCCGGCTGGGTTGTTCTTTTCTTCACCGGTGCCGGGCGCTTCTCGGTTGATGCACTGCGCTGCCCGCTCAAGAAGGCGGCAGCCTAAGGCCGCATCTCTGCGCCGCAGGATTTGTCGGCAGATGATTCTCCGCTTTAAAAGTTTCTGTGCGGGTGAATCTCTGCCGACTTTGTTTTTTAAGCAATAACCGATGGCTGTTGACACGCGTGTCGTTTTTAAGCAAACATTGCTTACCTCTTTGCCGGTAACGGCCGGCGGTGAAGTACGACAACCGGTCACAGCTCACGTAAGATTCCCAACACTAGGGTGCATGGTGCGCCACTGAGAAAGACTCCTTGAAGGGCCTGAATGCAACGGATCTACGGATTTATCTGTGCTCACTCGCGAACAGCTGCTCTGGCGGTAGTTGTCATTTTGGGTGCTGAGGCAGCTTTCATTGGCTGGCAGAAAGCTCAGTATGATGAATTTATGGGGAGTTTGCTCACGCCAGGGGCTTTGGCCGAAGGCGTGCTCGCGGTGGGAGATCGGATGGATGACGGTATCTTCAGCCGAAGAGACCGCGTTCACTTCACCATTGCTTCGAGTCTATATTCCGACAACCCTTCAGCTCCGCCGCTCACGCTTGACTTTGATGTCACGGCCAACTTTGGCCCCTTTGGCTTAACAGGCGATATTTTTGTCCTCAATGCAACGACGGGAAGTGCCAAGCTGCTCAAAATGCTCGAAGGCACCCATCCTCGTCTTTCCATTCGCTGGAGCCGCTCGGTTTTCGATGCTGCACTGAAGATTGCAGCAAGCGCTGCGCCCTTTGACATGCGGCTCAATTTCGTGAAGCCCGGTGTAGGCCCCATTTCTTGGCGACTTGCCGCCCCAAAGCCCGTGGAGTGCTCATTAAAGCTCCCTAAGCAGGGGTCTCTCTCTACAGTCTGCACGGCCCCAGCGCTGTTGGTGAGTCTTACGGATCCGGCAGCCAATATTTCTGAAGTCCGGCTCACGCGTGCATCCTTTGACGGCATCGCCCTCAAAACTGACCCAACGATGGCGCTGCCGGCAGCTGGCGCGAAGGATGAGACTCTTCCTGCCGATGCGGCCGATGACAGCCAATCCTCAGAGCGAGCGCTCTGGTATGTGGAAAAAGCGGAACTTAAAGCCGACGAACTGGATTTCTCTTCGGGTGACTGGCGCGGGATCTTTAAGGTCTTGATGCGGAAGTTCTCTGCTCAGGCGCATCAAGATCCGACTCCGGCAGAGGCCCTTGACGGCAGCTACAGCGCCTTTGCTCAAAAAGCGACGCTCAGAGTGACGAACCACAAGGGAGATCTAGAGCGCCATCTGAATGCTGAAGACTTCCGCATGAAGATGAAGGCGGCTGATGTCCCATTCAAGCTTTTCGGCGCAGTTGACGACGAAAGCATTGAGGAAACGCTCGATGCTGCCGGTCCGATGCATTTTGAACTCACGGAGTTCGGTTTCAGATCCGGGCCCAAGGGTGCCCAGAAAACTTCGGCTTCAGGCGTTCTTGAAGCCCGCCGCTCGGGCGGCAAGCTTCCCGAGACAGAGCTCACGCTTTCAGCTCAGCTGCCCGAACCTGTTCTGGAAATTGTGGACACTATTGTTCGAGGGGCGCGCCCAGATGCCCGCGGGCAGTCTGTGAAGCGCTTTATGACGCCCAAAGATCTGCCTGAAGGCCGAGTATGGGAACTCAAAATGAAGGAGTCTCGGCGCGGCTCGCTGACAGCTCGATCGTTCACGGTAGACAACATCGAGCCTTGAGCACTTAGGTTTAGGCAGCAGTCTTCATGCTGAAGACCTGTCATCTATGCAAACCTGCGCACATTTTGCGGGATTTGCGTATTTTTGCTGAGCTTATGTTTACTTTTCCCGGTGATGGCTAATGACCTTATCTCATTGTCACACAGGGAATTTCGCATTGCCTGGCCAGGCGTTCAGTTAAAAAAATGTGTTGGAAGAATTCGTTCGACAGCGTAGAATAAAGACCTAGAAAATACGCATAAGCACCTGACTCTCTCGACTAAGACGCGACTCGGCGCGGCGTCGATATTTCCCAACACATAAAAATGACATCCACCGCCTCGCCCGAAAAAAATAAAAGTATTCTGAAAAACGCTCCGCGGAAACGCTCGGCTGCTGCGGTTGGGACATCTTCTTTAAGGAGTGTCCCGCAGGCCGAGACACTCGCGATGCGTACCGCGGCGGCTCCTGATCGGCCGCATCTGCTCCCCGGCTGGCAGGATCCCGTGGATCCTGCCGCATTGATGGCGCTTCGCCGTGAGATTCACCGCACCGCTGAGATCGGCTGGGCGGAATTCATCTCAACGGCGCGTCTGGCGCAGGCTTTTGAGACTGAAGGCTTCAAGATTACCTATGGTCCGGACTTCATTTCCCCGCAGTTCGTGCGCGGGCGCGATGCCGCTGAAGTTGAAAAAGGCCGGCTTTTTGCCATGCAGAACGGTGTTCCTGCCGGACTGATGCGCCGCATGGGCGATTATCCCGGTCTCATTGCTGAATGGGACACTGGTCGTCCGGGCCGTACGCTGGCCATTCGCGTCGAGCTCGACGGTATAGCGGTTGAGGAGCCCGAATCGCTCGCGCATTTGCCTTACCGGGACGGCTTTTCGTCCATTCGCCGCGGTGTGATGCATGCCTGCGGCCATGACGGACACCAGGCGGCTGCCATCGGACTCGCTAAATTCATTCATGCCAATGCCGAACGGCTCTGCGGCCGCATCCGCTTTATCTGTCAGCCGGCAGAAGAAGGTTCTCGCGGTGCCTATCCGATTCTTCAGGCCGGCGTGCTTGACGACGTTGACATGATTATCTGCGGGCACATCGCGCCCGAGCTCGAACTCGGCACCGTTGTTGCTGCTCCGCGCCGGCTTCTCTCCACTACCAAGATTGACTTTGAATTCACTGGCCGTGCGTCGCATGCCGGTTCGCACCCGCAGACCGGCCGCAATGCGCTGCTGGCAGGAGCGGCTGCCTCGCTCGCCATCATGGCGCTGCCGCGGCATGCAGACGGTATGACGCGCGTTAATGTGGGTCAGCTTCATGCCGGCGAAGGCCGCAACATTGTGCCTTCTCACGCCTGGATGGAAGTAGAGGTACGCGGCGAAACCGGAGAGATCAATCGTGACCTGACCGCCGAGGCGCTGACGCGCGCACAGGGTGCTGCCATGAGCTTTGGGGTGGAATGCCGAAAGCGCATTGTGGGTGAAGCTATCGACTACCAGCCCGAGGCGTCAACCACTCAGCTGCTTACCGTCTGCGCTCGTCGGGCCCGCGGATGCAGCAAAGTGCTGCCGACATGGAACTGCGCCTATTCTGACGACGGTACACTCCTCATTCGCCGTGTGCAGGAGCAGGGCGGCAAAGGCGGGTACTTCCTCGTCGGCGGCGCACTCTCTTCAAGTGCTCTGAAACCCGCTGTCGATTTTGATGAAGCCGCGGTGATTACGCTTTACGACACGTGGACCAATCTGATTACCGCAGTGCTCGGCAATTGGCGCTGAGGCTGAAGCCGATGAAATCAATCGGCCGCCTCTCGTGCTCAAAGAGGCAGCCGATTTTGCCGAGATGCCCGCTAATCCATTTGAAAAGCGGGTGCGTTTACAGCGATCAGAATCCGGGAATGACAATGCCCTTGTACTTTTCCTTGATCCAAGCGGCAATCTGCGGCTGCTGATAGGCTTCAACGAGCTGCTTCACCCAGGGTTTCCCAAGATCCTTCGTGTTTACGACGATGTTGCAGACGTACGGTCCGTCGGCATCTTCGACCAGAATGCCGTCACGCGTGGGATTGAGGTTGGCAACATAGGCGTAGTTGCCGTTAACGGCCGAAATCGTCAGGTCATTGAGCGAATGCGGCAGCTGAGCGGCTTCGAGTTCAACGAACTTGAGATCTTTGGGATTCTCAACAATATCGAGCACTGAAGGCGTGTAGCCCACACCCTTGCGCAGCTTAATAACGCCGCCCTTTTCAAGCAGGAAAAGTGCGCGGCCGCCCATGGCCGGATCGTTCGGGATGCCGACCGTGGCGCCCTTAGGCGCTTGGGCAAAACTCTTCACTTTCTTCGAATAGAAGGCCATCGGCAGCGTGAAGCCCTTGCCGGCGACGCTCAGGTGGTAGCCGCGGTCTTTGATGGTCTGCTCCATGAACGGAATGGTCTGAAAGATATTGGCGTCAAGGTCACCCGAATCGAGGGCTGCATTTGGCTGAATGTAGTCTTGGAATTCAAAGATCTGAATGTCGAGGCCTTTGGCTTTAGCCAGCGGCACGACTTGTTCGAGAATTTCGGCTGCCGGGCCGGCAGTGACGCCGACGCGGAGTTTCTTGAGATTCCCGGCATCAGCGGCAAAAGCGGTGCTGCCCGCAAAAATGGAGGCAAAAGGCAGCAGTGCGGCTGCCAGTGCGATGTCGCGGCGTTTCATAGTGTTGGTTCCTCTCTCTTTTTTGATATGGGTCGAACGTTCGAATATCGAGCGGTCGCCGTGCTAATGAAATGCAGTCTATGCACGGCGGGATCGGTCTGAAGAAAGATCTGACGGTTCATTGCGGTATTGCCTGACGGCTTGAGACTTCTGCCGCAGGGTTATTGAGGGTTTGAAGGACCGCGGCAGATCGCTTGGGAGAGGGTATCGGCAGGTGTTCGGTGATGCCTTTATGAGAAAAAGTCGTCTCATCTGCTGTTTTCATATACGGGAGAACCCGAAATCGGCGCATTTCATAGCCTTGACGGTCATTCCTGTAAGGTTCGGGAAATTTTTCCCGCGCAGAATGCCTTCATCCAATTGCCGTAGACCGACGGGAGCTTTCGTTTTTGAAGCACCGTCTCAGGCATGAATAGACCCAACAAAAGAGGATTCATAAAAAATGATGAAGACCACCATTGCCGCCGCGCTTGCTCTCGTCGTCGCCTCCGGCGCCGCCATGGCTGAATTCAAGGACTTCACGGTCAATGGCGACCTCGTGACCAAGGGACAGCAGGAGGCCGTTGCAACGGAAGCCATCTCGAATAATCCCAATCCTCATGCCGCCATTGCGAATCCTCAGATTGAGGATCAGGTGCGCCAGATGGTCATCGAGTACAAGGTGATGAGCCAGTACGCGAAGAAGGAAGGCCTCGACAAGCAGCAGGCCGTCAAGGATGACATCGAACGCATGACCGACATGGTTCTGATGAAGCATGCCGTTAATGAGTACGTCAAGAAGAATCCGGTTACCGAAAAGGAACTCAAGGACGAATATCAGAAGGAAAGCGATCGCTGGGGCAAGACCGAATACCGCGTCCGTCACATTCTCGTGAAGACGCAGGACGAAGCCAAGCAGATCATCGATCAGATCAATAAGGGTGCATCCTTTGCGAAGATCGCTGCTGAAAAGTCTCTGGACGAAGAAAGCAAGGACCGCGGCGGCATTCTTGATTGGACCTCTGCTTCGGTCTTTACCGGCCAGCTCTCGAGCGCCATCATGGGCCTCAAGAAGGGCGAAATGGATAAGGCTCCGGTGCAGTCCCCGGCTGGTTTCCATGTGGTGAAGGTTGAGGATGTTCGTCCGGCTGAACTCTATCCGAAGTATGAAGCCCGCAAGGAAGAGCTCCGTCATATCCTTCTGCAGCGCAAGGTTCAGGCCTTCATTCATGAACAGGTTCTGCGCGCTGAAGTGAAGGACGCCAAGTAATCCTGATTCAGGAGATCGCGGCCGGCCTTTGGCTGGATCGCGTTCTGCGGCGAAAACGCCGCTCGTGCCGTTCTCCCTGGGTGTTTTCGGGTGAGAGTGGTCAGCGGGCGGCGTTTTTCGTACATGCTGCGCAAAGACAAATGCCCGGACGCAGCGGCAAGGACCCCGAAAGCAAAAGAAGGTCGAGAGCACCTCAATCGGCCTCAAGAAGGAGACCATCCTGTGACAGCAGAAATTGGGCAGTATGCCCTTATATTGGCGCTCATGGTGAGCGCCGTCGGCGGTGTGCTGACCCTTGCCGGCGCCGAATTAGCGAGCAGAAGCTGGATGCGCGTCGGCATGCCGTTCTGGCAACCATTGCGATCGGCGCTCTGGCCTGGGGCTTTGTCGAAAGCGATTTTTCTATTCTGAATGTCGCCCGCAACTCCAATATTGCGCTCCCGTGGTATTACAAGCTCGCGGCTGTGTGGGGTTCACACGAAGGCTCAATCCTCTTTTGGGTGACGACGCTCGCGTGGTGGATTTTTGCTGTTGCGCTTTCAGCCCGTCATCTGCCTGAACGCGTGCTTGCGCGCATTCTCGGCACGCTCTTCATCATCACTTTCGGGCTGTACCTCTTTATCCTCACCACTTCGAATCCGTTCCTGCGGCTCTTTCCGCCGGCCGAGGCCGGTGCGGACCTTAATCCGCTTCTGCAGGACCCGGGGATGATCTTCCATCCGCCGCTCCTTTACTTAGGTTATGTGGGCTTTGCCGTTCCTTTTGCTTTTGCCGTTGCGGCACTGCTGGGCGGCCGTCTGGACGTCGCTTGGGCGCGGTGGATGCGTCCGTGGACAACGGCTTCATGGGTGCTCCTGACGCTCGGCATCAGCCTCGGCTCTTACTGGAGCTACTACGAGCTTGGCTGGGGCGGCTGGTGGGCCTGGGATCCGGTGGAAAATGCTTCACTGATGCCGTGGCTGACAGGCACGGCATTGATGCACAGTCTCGCGGTGACCGAGAAGCGGGGAGCCTTCAAGATTTGGACGGTTTTCCTCGCCATTCTGACTTTTTCACTTTCTCTTTTGGGCACGTTCCTCGTGCGTTCGGGCGTTCTGACGAGTGTTCATGCTTTTGCGTCAGACCCGGCCCGAGGCATGTTTATTCTTATTTTCCTCGTGATTGTGATCGGCGTGTCCTTCCTGCTTTTTGCCTGGCGGGCCGGCTCGGTCGCATCGGCGGCGTCCTTCTCGGGACTGTCGCGCGAATCGCTCCTCATGGGAAACAATCTGCTCCTCGTCGCCGGTATGGCGATCGTGCTCTTAGGCACGCTTTATCCGCTTTTCCTGGATGCTGTCGGAGGCGGCCGCATCACCGTGGGCGGGCCGTACTTTGAGAGCGTCTTCGGCAGCGCGATGGTGCCGCTTGCATTCCTTGTGCCGGTGGGTGCTGTCTGTGCTTGGAAGTCGCAAAGCATTGACCGCATGGGTCGTCTGCTGGGACTGCCGCTTGCTCTAGCGCTTGTTTTGGGACTCCTCACGCCGGTTCTTCTGGGGGCCTGGTCGACCGTGATGGCGCTTGCTGCATTCCTCGCCTATTGGATTGTCTTCGGCGCCGCTGCCGACTGGGTGCGCTACGCCCGTACGGCCCGTGCGCAAAAACGCAGTGTGTTCGGACAGACGCTTCCCTGGTGGGGCATGCATATTGCCCATCTGGGGCTTGCGCTGCTCATTTTCGGCGCGGCTGCCAACGGGATTTATCAGGTGGAGCGAGGGGCGGCTATGCAGCCGGGTCAGACTGTGCAGGTGCGCGACGTTACGCTTCGCTATGACGGCTGGAGCGAATACCGCGGTCCCAATTACACGGCCGCTAAAGGCGTACTGACGATCGTCAATGATCAGGGCAAAGAATTCGAGCAGCTTTTCCCGGAAAAACGCAACTACGACGCCGTGCAGAACATGACGATGACGGAGGCGGCCATTCTTCATCGACTGACCGAAGACATCTACGTGTCGCTTGCTTCGCCTACCCCTGACGGGGAAGGCTGGGTGATGCGCGCTTATGTGAAGCCTTTTGTGACACTCATCTGGATCGGTACGCTCTTCATGGCGCTGGGCGGACTCCTCGCAATGGCAACGCGTTCGACCAGAGCGCCTCAACTGCGTGAAATGGGAAAGCGCGCTGCAATTTCAGCAGCCGGCACCGCTGCGGCATGCTGCGTTTTGGCGATGCTTGCTGCCCCGGCATCAAGCTATGCGGCAGAGCCGCTCATGGGATCCGTCACGGCTACCGAAAAATCCAAAGCGGCAGCAGCTTTCCTGGACTCAGCGCCCTCACTGGGAACCGTTGAAAATTCGGCCGATGCCTTTGCTAACCTGAAAACGGCTGAAGCTAAGCCCTCTGAGTTTGATCCGGCAGCCAATCCTCGCGTGCACAACATTGCATCTCAGCTTCGGTGCCTGGTTTGTGCCAACGAAACTATTGCGGAATCGAATGCTCAGCTGGCAGTGGATCTGCGCCGAGAAGTGGCCGAGCAGGTTAAAGCCGGCCGTACAGATGACGAAGTGGTGGCTTTCATGGTCGAGCGCTACGGCGACTATGTTCTCTTTAAGCCGCCCTTTAAGGCCAAGACCTGGCTTTTGTGGCTCGGGCCGATTGCATTCGTGTTTCTGGCCTTCTGGGGCATGGTGCGCATAGTGCGCATCCGCCGAGAAGATGCGAAAGCCCGCAGGCTTGCTGCATCTGCAGAGTCGCTCGCCTGCGCCAAGGCTTTCCTCAGAGGTGAAGTCGAATATGTCGACGGCGGCTTCGCTACCCGGCAAAGTTCGCTCAAGCATGGCGTTCAAACTCGCGGAGCATCAGAATGAAATACGAAGTGATCTTCTGCATTTTTGCGCTCGTCCTGACGGCGGGCGTTGTGGGTGCCTTTGCTTGGGCGCTGCTCGGTCACTCCAAGGGCGGCCGTGCTGAAGAAGCGCGCACGGCTGATAATCTTGCGGGACTTCGCGAAGAGTATGCCCATCTTGTTGAACAGCAAGCGGCCGGCCGTCTGACGCAGTCTGCATTTGCAGAGCGAGAGGATGAGCTTGCGCTCCGCGTACTCGAGGAGACTGAGGAAACGAAGGATTCCGCCGATCCGTCGCAGGTGCGCAAGGACGCGGACAATGCCCGCACGTCGCTCATTACGACAGCGGCGGTTGCGGTGATGATTCCGGCGACAGCGGTGGGTGCTTATCTTTGGTACGGCGACTTTTCCGCACTGGATGAGCGTGCTGTCGAACAGGTTCGCTTGGCTGCGCAGGCGGCGAAGTCTGAGCGCGACATGCAGGGCACGATGGCTTCGCTTGAAAAAGCCGTTCAGAGCAACAAGGACAATCTTGAAGCGTGGGAGCTTCTGGCTGAGCAGTACAACGCGACTGGAAACTTAAGTCAGGCGGCGATCGCCTTTGAAAACGTGGTGCGGCTTGCGCCGAAAAACGCCAACGCCTGGGCTGAGCTCGCCGACTTGACCATTGCACTTAATCCGTCCGATCTTTTGAAGGCCGGTGAGATGGCAGAGAAGGCGCTCGCAGTCGATCCTTGGCACCAGAAAGGTTTGATGATCGGCGCGGCAGCGGCCTTTGAACGCGGCGACTATGCTCATGCGGCTGTGCTTTTCGACCGTTTGAGAAAACAGATCCCGGCAGGCAATGAAGTCCATGACGCGCTGACGCAGCAAATCGAGATGACGCTCGCGGCAGGCGGCCTCAAGGCAATTCCCAAGGATGACGTGGGTGAGAAGCCCGAAACGGACCTGGAGAAGATGATGAAATTAGGGGGCGGCATGCAGCAGGCGCCTGAGCGCGGTCAGGACGGCGTGGGATTGAATCCGCTTAAACGCTGAAATCCTCCATACGAATAAAACGATCAAGGCTAAAAAGGCCGGAGCATCGCAAAATGGTGCGTCGGCCTTCTTTATTTGAATTCGAGTCTGTATTGAAAGGCAAAATAATAGGTGCTCAAAGTCTTTTCAGACGGTGTTTTCGAACCTGCTGCAACTCCTGTTTTCTGGCCGACCAACGTTGAAAAAGAAGCGAATCGAACAACCAAATCACTTGAATTTCAACCAATTGGTCGACAAATGATCGACACATTGAGAGTGGTTGATAAGGTCGGGGTTGGGGAAGGTAATTTACCTAGATGAGCAGAGGCGAGCGCAAACAGGTCATGGATAGACTTTTCGCCGTACTGCGGTCGGAGTGTGCTTGCAGCCACGCATCATTGGTGCCTAAGAGACACTTTTCGGTGCATGCCGGTTTCTTTCAGACTCTGTTTATCCCTTTCCGAAAAAATGGATGGCGGATACAGACCGGGAGGAGCATTCGAAAGCGGCCTTGAGGACTGAACTTATTGCGGTCCTCGAACCAGCCTTCGAATGCACCTCTCCCCAAGCTTTGATTTACCGATCTCGCTCAGCCGCAGCATCAAGAAACAGAACACAAAACGGAAGGGTATCCATCGTGGCACTTATTGCGAAAACTCGACCTCAAGCGGCGCTCGTACTGGCCGACGGCACGGTCTTTCAGGGTGAAAGTACCGGTGCGGCAGGTCTTACGGTTGGCGAAGTTGTCTTCAACACCTCGATGACGGGTTATCAGGAAATCCTCACGGATCCCTCCTACACGGGCCAGCTCGTGACGCTTACCTGCGCGCACATCGGCAATGTCGGCGTTAATCCCGAGGACATGGAAAGCAATGCCATTCACGCAGCGGGTTTGATTGTCAAGGCGGCTGCTGATGTGCCGAGCAATTGGCGCGCTCGCCAAAGTCTCCCGGAAGCTTTGAAGGATGCCGGCGTGAAGGCGATCTGCGGCATTGATACGCGTGCGCTGACCATTCATCTGCGTACGACCGGTGCTCAGGCCGGCGCGATCATCGCCAAGCAGATGGGTGATGAGCTCACCGATGAGGATCTGCAGCAGGCGCTTGAAGCTGCCCGCAGCTGGGGCTCAATGGCCGGCCAGGATCTGGCAAAGACCGTTACGACCGATCATGTCTATGACTGGACGGACGGCAGCTGGGAGCCTTCGCGCGAGGGCGAGCCTGCCGGGGTCCGCCGCGCAGCGGTTTTCCCGTATTGATGACCGA
>OBXH01001283.1_pt1 | contig 13259 bp, 10 predicted proteins | sample 1538101 | NCBI WGS metagenome assembly OBXH01 (sample SAMEA2580141, study PRJEB22360) | human gut metagenome | biome: human gut; feature: human-associated habitat; material: faeces | place: Denmark | collected 2008/2010 | reverse complement strand
GATATGGCGCAGATTGCTCTGGGCGGCCTCGTGGGGGAACAGGACCTCATCGTGCCAGTTGAGACGGACAAAATAGTCCTGGCATTTGCGGAACAAATACAGGAGCTGCCTCTGAAGCGCAGCATATTTTGTATTTTCCGGACCGGACAGCTCTCTTTTCTCCGCTTCCGGCATACTGCCGAAAGCAGCTTTGCCGCTCCATCCGGCACTCTTTTCTCCGGTTTCCACATTCCGCAAATTGCATTCATCGTCCCGGGAGATCTCATTAATCTCTTTCACTCTTTTATATACCGCATCCGCGATCTTCTTCGCCTCTGCCGTCCGCTCCAGCAGGATCCTGATGCCCTTTTCATCTTCCCGGCCAGTAACCGGTCTGACGCTCTCCTGGAGCGCCTGAAGCGTCCGTCCGACATTCACCGGAGCTACTTTTACCCGGTCAAACGCCATGACGAGAAGTCCGTAGAGCTCATGGTGAAACTGAAATACATCCGCATTATAATACTCGTCATTATCAAACTGGGAGTGGTAATGTGTCTCCATGAACTCCGCACTGCTGAATTCATTCACCATCGACGGGATTCCTGAGATCGCGACGGAAAAATCATCCGACCAGGTCTCGATCGGGCACTGGACGCCGAGACCTTCCGGGTAGACCTTTTTTGCGTCCACCGGAAACTCTTTTACAAATTCCTTCAGAAAATCCTCATATTCATAGGTAGACCGGATCGCATCCCACGGATTATGCGCATAGGCCGGAAGCTCAAAATTCAGGTCCGCGATCACCTTTCCCTGCCATTCCGGCCGGATCTTAAAGACCTGCTGCCATGCCCCCGTCGACCAGTCGTACTTGGAGTTTTCAATTCCCCACTCTTCCGCCGCCATACAGCAGAATACGATGGTCTTTTCCGGCTGATAGCCGATCCTTAACAGCGTCCTTGCGATCCCGAACATCAGCGCGATCGCACAGTTGTCATCCTGGAATCCGTCAAAATAGGAATCATAGTGGCCGCTGAGCAGGATCATATCGTCCGACTTTCCCGGGATCGTTCCCCATACATTGTAGGCAGGCATATCTTCCTTCACGACAGACTTTGCATCAAACTGCACTGTAATCCGCGGAGTCTCTTTTAACGCAGTCTTCAGGATCTCCGCATCTTTCTTTGACATGGAAAATGCCGGGGCATCCTTTGGGCCCGCGATATCCTGGGCATTGAGCGCCTCGCTGTCGATCTCCGCATAACCGTTATCCTGAACTGCGATCACCGCCGCTGCACCCTTTAAATGAGCCTGATAGACCGGATAGTTGATCCACCACTCATCTCTCTGGTTGATGTCCACCATCACAAGACATCCCGTCACATCCACGCCGTCGTAGTCCGCTTCCTTTCCGCGGCCTGCGTAGACCAGTGGATATTCCTTCCATCCATCCGTCACAAACTCCGTCTGATAGGCACCGAGCTGGAATTCATGTTCCTTTCCATCCCGGTCCGCAAAACGCAGGACTGCCTTCTCGAACTCCCAGGAATCCAGGCAGAGTTCATCTTTATGGATATCTGAAAGCCCGATCCGCTCCATTTCCTCTTTCAGAAATTCCCCGGTATCAAATTCCGCTTTCGATCCCGCTGTACGGTAACCAAGGACCGGATTACTCTTAAACTCCTCCATCTTTTTCGCCAGATGGTAGGAATAACCGATATCCACCGCTTTTAAATATGCTTCTTCGATCTTCCTTCTGTCGCTCTCCACAGCTGTCATCCTCCTCATCCCGCGCAATCACAAACTCCGCCGCATCCTGCGCACTATTCCCAGTGACGCGAACACGCCGGAGTCTGATCCCGTAACAGAACCGTTACTTTTATTTAGTTTTCAGTCTTGTTCTCAGCTTCGGCTTCTTCCTGTGCTCCGGCTCTCTCGCTGTCCGCCTTCACTTCCACCTGAGTTGCCTGGACCTCTTCCGGTGTGCCTGCCTGTGCAGCCGCTTCCGGATTCGGCACGGTACGCTTTGTGATCGGCATCTGAAGGTTTACGCCGAACGGGTTTACAACAACGCCCTTTGCCTCTTTTACGAGGATGCTCGGGATCTTGTTCGCTGTAACCGCGATCGCCTTAAACTGGTTTTTCGCATTGAATTTGCCGAACTCGATGATATCTGTAAAGATCGGCTGGTACGCATCGCCGTTTTTCTGTTTTAATAACGGAACGCCGCTGCCTTCCTGGAATGCGGTAATGTAGGTTCCCTTGGTGAAGTCCGCAAGGATCTCCTCCTGCATTTCCTTTAATTCTTCCGGCATCGTCTCAAATTTCTGTCTGCGGAGCTCCTGCATGAAGTACAGGGCTGTCAGATGAAGGCTCGGATTCTCGATCCATGTCTTCTTCTCGTCTTCCGGAGTATCCGGCTTATTCTGGCCAGGACGGCTTACAAGTTCCGGAAGCTGGATCCGGCATTCGCTATCCATGTACTGGTCCACCATCAGGCAGTTCACGCCCATCGTGTAAAGGTTTCCGTAGAAGTGGAGCATCTGGTTCGCATCCACTTTTGCGATCTGTACCGGGATCTTTTCTTCAACCAGGCGCTTACCTTCGCGCTTAACATCTTCCTCCGTGAAGTAGATCAGGACTTCATCATCAAATGTCTCCTTGTCGCATACCACATACGGCATTCTTGTGCACAGAGACATGATCACATAGATCTCCTTTGCGTTTCTTAACTGATTTAAAACCTGCTGTTTATCCATTTTTTCTTTCCCTTTCGGTATTCATGCTGCGGCTTTTGTCACCTTTTCCGGTGCATATCTCCCTCTGATGAATATTCTTTCCATAATTATTTTTCGTAAATGCGCAGCCATACTGAACAGTTACTTTTCATCCTTTTTGAGATCCGTCCCCGCTTTAATTGCAGCAGATGATCGGAATTCCCTTATATGCGTTCTCATACACCTGTGCTGCTACCTTCGGCGGCAGGTTGATGCATCCGTGGGAACCGTTTGTCTGGTAGATCGTTCCGCCGAACTTGCTTCTCCAGTCCGCGTCATGAAGTCCGATCCCACCGTTGAACGGCATCCAGTATTTTACAGGAGTCGCGTAATCTTCTCCCTTTAATACGCGGTCTGTCTGCTTATAATACAGCTCAAACAGTCCCGGAGGCGTCGTATAATTCTTTGACACGTTTCCGGATACGAACGGGCTGTCGATGATTACTTTTCCGTCCTTATAGAAATAGAGATGCTGGGTCGCAAGATCCACCTCGATATAGGTCTGTCCGAAGTCATATCCGTCGTGGGTCGCACCGCGGCTCTCGTAGATCGGTTCCCGCTCGGTCGTCTGGCATGCTTTCACAGCCGCTACCAGCGCATCCGTCTCTGCAGCCTGATTGATCTTCCAGCCGTATTTTCCATATACGACAACATCGCGGCCGGATGTCGTCTTATATTTGTGGTTTCCGTAAGTGTCATACTTATCCGCTAAAGATTTCACATATGCAGCGGCTTTCTCACGGTCCACCTGAATCTCATTTCCATTTGTCCCGGTCACCCATTTTGCCAGCTCCATACCATCAAGAGTCTCTTTCTTTGAACCGAAATCATAAGTGATCTTGATGTCCTTATACGCATTTAAGGTCGCACAGAGCTGTACCAGGGCTGCGTCATCTGACTTCACCGTGACTTTTTTGTAGCAGTCATGATCTGTCAGTTTGATCTGCTTTTTCTGGTTTAAAAGCGCATCCTTGACAGCTGCTTTCAGCTTGTCCATATCAAGCTCATTTCCCTGAACTTCCGGAACGATCGTAAACGGTTTTCCTTCCTCATAAGCAGAGATATACGCATTCGAGGTCGGTGTTGCCGCCGTTACACAGTGCAGATTTGCAAGCGCTGCGGCAAGCTTCTCATCGTCGACCGTCGCCTTCACAGTCACGGTATAACTCTGGTCAGAGCCCGGTCCTGTCTTTCTTCCTGCGTCATTCTGCTCCTTTAAAATATCATCAACGCTGCCGGTGACATCCAGATGATATCCAACATCTGTTCCCTTTAAGGTCTCCAGATTTCCGTCCGCGTCCTGTATTTTAATCTCGTAATGCTCGTTGAAGTAGCCTTCAAGATAGCCTTTCGCCTGTGTCGCTGTCTGCTTTGACACATCTACCGCATTGATCGTTGTGCCGCGCACAAACTTGGCCATGTCCGTATCAACAACAGCCGCCATTGCAGGAAACGCTGTTCCCACCGCCAGCATACCGATCACAGCGCCGATCGGAAGAAGCATTCTTAATTTTTTCATGTTTCTGTCCTGCCTTTATTATTTTTACAATTGGGCTTATGCATCTTTTCGGATAAAAGCGCTTATGCAAGCAAGCTTGCTTGAGCATCCCACAACGTGGTGGATTGCTCTCTTCTTGAATGCCTGCGGCCTTCAAGAAGCTCCGGGCGTCGCCCTTATGCAGATTTTCACCCAGAATTGCTTATGCAAGCAAGCTTGCAACACAATTCCGGGTAAAAATCTGCGCAATCCCAACTGTTACCATCTATTGTAGCTAACCAATAAGAGGGTGTCAAGGTGATTATTTCTTGCTTTTTCCTTGCTTTTCTACGGCAAAAGTGCGGCTCTAAAGTTCATTCCGTATTGCAGAACAAATCCCTGGATTTCCTGTTCCGCAAAAACGAAACGCAGGTCCGTCCATATAGGACAAACCTGCGCTGTTTCGATCAGAATATAACAATTCCGTACCTTTTTCTGGCATTCTTATGTAACTGCGAGAGTACTGAACAGTTACGATCTTATTTCTCGATGATACTTTCCACTACATCCGTTCCTGCGCAGAGAAGTGCCAGGAGCAGTGTCTGCTGGCAGCCCTTATAAGCTCCCTCGACTTTAAACTGCTCAGACAGCATATGCGCATGGATATCGTAATCTGCGCCCATTCCGAGGCAGACGGCCGGAAGTCCTGCTTCCAGTGCACGGTTGCAGTTTGTAGAACCGCCGTTTCCGAGCTTCGGCTCCGCACATCCAAGGTACTCTGCTGCCGCCATCGCGCCCTCTACGATCGGTGCATGCGGATCCTGGTGGCCGGCATTGACATCACAGATATGTTTTACGTCATATGTGATGGTGTCCATACCCCAGCGCTCGGTCTCCTCTTTGCATGCCTCATCGATTGCATCAAAGATCTTCTTGCGAAGTTTCTCGAGTTCTTCCTGGGAGTTGGAGCGGAAGTTGAAGCGGATCTGTGCGACCGGAACGATCGCATGGACAGCCTCAAAGCTGCCTGCCTGCATCGTTGTAACCGCAAACGTGGTCATCGGCTCCTTCGGAACCTGGATCTCAGCGATCTTTGCGATCGCGCGTCCTGCCGCATGGATCGGGTTCGCAACCTTTGCAAAAGCTCCGCATGCATGTCCGCCGACGCCATGGAAATTGATCTCATATGTCTGGATTCCGGTTGCCTCGTAGGTGATCTCCTCAAATCCCGGTCCGTCAACGGAGATGCTGGCATCCAGCTCCGGATGATGGTTTACATAATATTGCATTCCCTTTAAAGCGCCGGTTCCTTCCTCCTGGACAGTTCCGACGAACTGGATATCTCCCTTTGTCTGGATTCCGGCTGCGTTCAGCGCACGGATTGTTGAGAGGACCGTCGCACATCCTCTTGTGTCATCCACGATGCCCGGGCACTTGATAAAACCGTCTTCACGGACGATCTCAAGCTTCGTGTCAAGCGGGAATACCGTATCCATGTGGCCTTCCACAAGGACTGTCTTTCCGCCGCCGGTACCTTTCCGGATACCAACGCAGTTGCCGTACTCGTCGATATGGCAGTCGGTGAGTCCTTCTTCCTTAAACATCTCAAGAAGTCTCGCAGCTTTCTTCTGCTCATGGTTTGTCGGAGCCGGGATCAGTGTCAGCTCGATCTGTTTGTCGATCACGGTATCCTGGTCCTCTTCCATGAACTGTAACGCTTTCTGGACCTTTGCATCCTTTGTCAGGGTGTCAAATTTCTTCTGAACCTTTTCGGAAACTTTGTATTCCATATCTGTGTTCCTCCATTTTTTGAATGTCCTGCCGTGTGCACACACGGGCAGTCGTTCTATGCTGTCTGCCAGTGTACCACAAAAAGCTCCTCCTGCGTATTTTTTATACGTACAAAAGTTTTCTTCACGCGCACACGCAGGTGAACAGGCAGATCTGTCACTTTTCACCCTGACAGACCTGTTTTCCTTCGTATTCTTATTCTAATGCCATTCTGCAATTCTGCGAATCCCGGACATCAGAACTACAGGCGAACCACCATCTCATCGATCGGCATTCTATCTGCGTGAAGTCTTGACGGATGTGCCGTCTCCGCCGGATAACCGAGCGGGAGCATCGCTGTCGCAACGAGTCCCTTCATCTCCGAGAATGTCTCATGAAGCTTTTCCTGGCTGAACATGCCGACATAGCAGGTTCCAAGACCGAGATCCGCAGCCTGCAGCATCATCTGGGTCGCTGCGATCGTTGCGTCGATCTCGCCATGATTCTTCATATCGCCCTCACGGTTCCATGCCTTCGCCGGATCATAAGCGACAACCAGGATCACCGACGGGTGGAACTTGCACGCGGTGCACTCTTCCGCTTTTTCCAGTGCCTCTTTGCTCTGCATCACGAGAATTCGCTGCGGCTGAAGGTTATGAGCCGTCGGTGCATTGTGGCCTGCCTCCAGAACCTTCTCCAGCTTTTCTGCTTCGACCGGACGGTCGCTGAACTTTCTAAGCGAATATCTCTCTGCACATAATTTTTCGAAATCCATTGTTCTCCTCCTGTCAGTTTCTGAACATCTATTTTCCTACTATCTTTGTGCCATTCATTATATCTCATCATTCCCGTTTTGTGAACCCTGAAATGTTCCCTGGATGTTTTTACTATTCCTGTCTTTTTAACAGTCTCCGATACGTCACATCCATCCCGATCGCCCCGAGCGGCGCCGTGATCAGAATCGCGAGAACCGCCACTGAGAGAACAATCTGTCCGCAGGAAAGCCCCATCGCCATCGGAACAGAACCGATCGCCGCCTGGACTGTTGCCTTCGGCAGATACGCGATCACGGTAAACAGGCGCTCTTTCTTGTTCAGCGCGGTTCCCGCCATGCACACGCAGACTCCGGCTGCCCGGAAAATAAGTGCAAGCAGGATCATCACCACAGCCGCGCCTCCTGCAGTCGCCGTATACCGGATATCCACTGCAGCGCCGACCATCACAAACAGGACTACCTCCGCTGCGATCCAGAGTTTTCCAAACTTCTCTGAGAGTCTTCCGGAAACTGATTTCGGACATTTCATTTTGAGGACGCATGCCATGCTGACAACCGCAAGAAGTCCGGAGACGGAGACATACGATTTTGCCCATGTTTCCACCGCCATCAGGAGAAACGAAAGCCCGAGGACCACAATGACTTTCATGCTGTTTCTCACATAATGTTCCTTCGCATAAGCAGTCTCAAAGAAAAGGCTGAGAAGATACCCGACAGCAGCGCCCAGCAGGATTCCGAGCACAATGGACACCGGAATATTCAAAAACTGCGTAAAATCTGCCGTTCCTCCCTGTGCCATGCCGGCAAATGTGGAAAACAGGACGATCACGAAGATATCGTCGCACGATGCCCCGGCCAGGATCATCTGCGGGATACTCTTTTCCGTTCCATATCTATTTTCCATCAGCTGTACCATCCGCGGCACAACGACCGCCGGGGAAACAGCCGCGAGGACCGCACCCATGACAGCAGACTCAATTCTCGTTATCCCCAGGATCATCGGAGCGCAGAGAAGATATCCACAGATTTCAAAACTCGCCGGTACAAAAGCCATCATGACGGCCGGACGCCCGACTTTCTTCAGATCCGCAAGGTTCAGGGAAAGTCCCGCCTTTAACAGGATGATGATCAGCGCGATCTGGCGAAGTTCCGAGGAGATCGATAAGATCTTATCATCGAGAAGTCCCAGGACATGCGGTCCCAGGATGATGCCGGTAAACAGCATTCCGATAATGCGCGGCAGGTGAAGATATCCGCAGATCGCCGCCGCGGAAAGTCCCACCAGAAAGATTAGTGCAAGTGATGTCAACATAATTTTTCTCCTTTTTTCTGCAAAAACGTGCCTTCCACAATTCTGCTTTTATTTGGGAAACTGTTACTCAAAATTCCATTTTTAAGGTTCCTATCCCATACGAAACGATTGCTCCCAATTTTATTAACGAGAAAATATTTTCCCGAAAAAATGTGCCTTTTTGCGCGGCAGGAAGTTCCATCGGAATTTCCTGCTGCACAAAAAAAGAGCTGACTCTCCTGTGATTTAAGCCCCGCAACACACGCTAAAAAGCGCCGTCCCGGACAGCCCGTCATCACAGAAGTCATCAGCTCATCATAAGCGGTTCTGGTTTCCCATGGGAGAACTTCATTCCCGTCGAAGATTATACAATACCTATCTCCGGTTGTAAATCATATTTTCAGTTTATCCTATAACTGGGTTTTCCCGATGTTTCACATTCCAGATCGCAAATCCTACAGGATCTCCCCATATCTTCCGAGGAAACTCTTCATTCTCTCATTGTCAGAGGAGAATACCTTCTCCGGCGTTCCTTCTTCCACGATCACGCCGCCTTCCATGAAGATCACGCGGTGGGAGATATCTCTCGCAAACGCCATCTCGTGGGTGACGATCACCATGGCGATATTTAAATCTGCCAGGGAACGGATCACCTTCAGCACCTCCGCCGTCAGCTCCGGATCGAGCGCAGAGGTCGGCTCATCGAAGAACAGGATCTTCGGGTTCAGCGCCAGGGCTCTTGCGATCGCCACACGCTGGCACTGTCCGCCGGACAGCTGGCACGGATAATAATCTTCTTTGTCCGACAGACCCATCTTCTTTAAAAGCTCTCTCGCTTCCTTATATACAGTCTCCTTATCGCGCTTCTGAACATGGATCGGTGCGTCCGTGATGTTCTTTAAGACCGAATAATGCGGGAACAGGTTAAAGTTCTGGAATACGAGGCCATACTGGCTCCGGATCTCCTTCATTTCCTTTTTGTCCGCATAAACGACACGTCCGTCCTTGTCTGTCCATGCAGCCTTTTTCCCAAGATAGACGATCTCGCCGCCATCCATTTTTTCTAACATCGTCGCACAGCGAAGCAGCGTTGATTTTCCGGATCCGGATGGTCCGATGATGGATACGATCTCGCCCTCACCGATGCTGATGGAGATATCTTTCAGCACGGATAAATTTTCAAATGATTTTTCCACATGATTTAATTCTAACAGATTCATGATCCGAACACCTCCATCCTACCGGTAATAATCCAGTTTCTTCTCGATCCACTCCATAACGACCGCCACGATCAGGTTGAACACATAATAGAAGATTCCGGCTGCCACAAACGGGATCATGTTTGTCTGGGAAGCCGCCAGCGCCTTCGCGATCGAGAACATCTCGGCAACGCTCAGCGTGAACGCCAGAGAAGTATCCTTCACAAGTGTGATAACCTCATTCGTGATCGACGGCAGGATCCGCTTGATGACCTGCGGCAGAATGATCTTGAAAAATGTCTGTGCTTTATTGTAGCCCAGGATCTGCGCTGCCTCATACTGTCCCACCGGCATGGACTGGATGCCGCTGCGGTAGATTTCCGCAAAATACGCGGCGTAGTTGATCACAAAGCCGATGAATGTCGCTGTCAGACGATAGCTGCTCCCGACTTTGATATGGAACAGATAGTATGGTCCGAAATAAACGACCATCAGCTGCAGCATTAACGGAGTTCCACGCATGATCGAGATATAAAATTTTACGATCATGCTGATCACGCGGTTTTTCGACATGCGCCCGAACGCTACAACAAGTCCGAGCGGCAGGGAGAACAGCAGCGTGATCACAAAGATCTGCGTACTGATCAGCATACCGCTTCCGAGCTGAGCGATCATCTGCCCGATTGTCATTTTACCCATACGATCTTACCTGCTTTCCTTCATGGTTTCACGGTCCATATCATCTGACCGTGCTTTTGTAAAGTTTCTTTTTAAACAAGACAAATTACGGGAACTGTCAACCGGTTCCCGTAATCTGAGTCCTGCATTCATTTTATATGATATTGACATATGTGTCAAATATCATTTATTTATGCGAACAACGAGCCAAAGTCCGCGCTTACGCGGGACCTTGGCGACTGTCGCGATAACAAGGGGAAACTCGCAAAGCGTGTTTTTACTTGTTTCCGATCGTTGTAACGTCCTCACCGAACCACTCATCAGAGATCTTTGCAAGTGTTCCGTCTGCTGTCATCTCCTCTAAAGTTGCCTGAACCTTGTCTCTTAACTCTGTGTTGCCTTTCTTGAAGCCAACACCGTACTCTTCCTCGGAAAGGGAATCGTCAAGGATCTTGAAATCTGCGTTTCTCTGTTTGATCTGATATCCTGCAACGATAACGTCCATCGCTACGGCATCAACAGCGCCCTGTTCCAGATCCATGAACGCTGTGTTGTAATCAGCAGTTGTTAAAAGCTGTCCGAAGGTGTTTGTGAGGTCCGGATTTTCCTTTAATGCTGTCTCAGCGGAAGAATCTGCCTGTACCTCCACATTCTTTCCGGCGAGATCAGCCTGGCTCTTGATATCAGAATCGTTTGCTACAATGAATACCTGCTTGTTTGCCATATACGGCTCAGTCCATGTGTAATCATCCTCACGGCCTGTGATCGTAAATCCGTTCCAGATGCAGTCGATATTTCCGGACTCAAGCTCCATATCCTTGGAGTCCCAGGCGATCGGCTGTGCCTTGTACTCTAAGCCAAGACGTTTTGCAACTTCCTTTGCAAGGTCAAGGTCGAATCCTGTGTACTCTCCATCATCACCAACGAATCCCATCGGCGGGAAATCCTGGTCGAAACCAACGATCAGTGTGCCGCCTGCTGTCTTTGTCTCCTCTGCTGCGGTTGTATCAGCTGCGGTTGTCTCCTCTTTGGACTCAGCAGATGTCTCTGCTGCGGTTGTCTCTGTCTTTGCTCCTCCGCATGCTGCGAGAGAAAGTACCATTGCGGATGCCATAACTGCGCTTAATAATCTTTTCTTCATAATAATTGTCCTCCTCATATCTGCCTGCCCTTGATCAGGCGGTTTCCGTTGACTTTTTTCCTATCCTAAAACCGAATGTCGCGTTTTTGTATTCGATTTTGTTTCTCTGTTTTCATCGTGTTATCATGTTACCATACTAAAGTGTTTTTGTAAAGCTCTTTTTAATGAATTTTTTCAGGGAATGCGGTATACTGTTACAGTACGGGCATTCTTTGTCCACACGTGCAGCCGCTTTTGCCGTCATTTCGCGTTCGAGTCCAGGCGGATCAGCAGCTGCAGACGATTTCTTACTGATTCGAAACTCATTTCAGAAGACATGCAGTCCATTCTGCACCTTTGGCAGACAGTTCGGTATCTGTCCGGGCATCTGTGCACTCTTCTATTGGCAGTTCGTAACTGTTCAGTACCCTCACAGTTACGACAGTTCTTTGTTCACAACAGGAATGGAGGTTTTCTCTTATGTGTACAGCAGCAACTTACAAAACAAAAGGATTTTACTTCGGACGAACCTTAGACTATGAATTTTCCTATGGAGAAGAGATCACGATCACCCCGCGCAATTACCCGATCCCGTTCCGCCATATGGGCACGCACGACTCCCACTATGCGATCATCGGCATGGCACATATCGCCGGGGATTATCCGTTATATTACGATGCCATGAACGAAAAAGGGCTCGGCATGGCCGGACTCAACTTTGTCGGCAATGCGGCATATGCGGATATGAAAGACGGGGTTGAAAATGTCGCCCAGTTCGAATTTATTCCGTGGATCTTAAGCCAGTGCGCGACCGTCAGCGAGGCGAAAGAAAAACTCGCCGTTATGAACCTTGTCGGGACCCCGTTTAATCCCCAGCTGCCGGCGGCCAGCCTTCACTGGATCATCGCAGACAAAGACGAGGCGATCGTTGTCGAGTCCATGAAAGACGGACTCCATGTTCATGACGATCCGGTCGGAGTTCTGACAAACAATCCGCCGTTTGATATGCAGATGTTCCATTTAAATAATTACCTCAGTCTCTCCCCGCGCCAGCCGGAGAACCACTTCGCGCCGGATGCACCGCTTTCCACCTACAGCCGCGGCATGGGTGCCCTCGGACTCCCGGGCGATCTCTCCTCCCAGTCCCGCTTTGCGCGTGTGGCGTTTACCCGTGCACACTCTATCTCCGGTGACAGCGAGGAAGAAAGCGTCAGCCAGTTTTTCCACATTTTAGGGTCTGTGGACCAGCAGCGCGGATGCTGTGAGGTCGCGGAAGGAAAGTATGAGATCACGATCTACACCTCCTGCTGCAGCGCGGAGACCGGAACTTATTACTATACAACTTATGAAAATCATCAGATCACGGCGGTGGATATGAAAAAAGAGGCGCTTGATTCCGATTCCCTGATCTGCTACCCGATGATCTTAAAAGGTGAGATCCGGAGACAGAATTGACGGAAACGTCTGAACGATTCCGTTACAATAAATTCAAAATATATTTTCAGGAGGAATTTCCTATGAATCCCTATGCTCTGATCGATCTGCACTGTGACACACTCACAGACTGTATCCATAAGGGGCTGACCCCGGACACGCTTGATGATCCGGGTCGTGTCCTCTCCCTGTCCTCACTTCCGTCCGATGTTCACTGGGCACAGTTTTATGCCATCTTCATCCCGGATCAGCACCGCGGACAGGCCGCCATCGATTACTACGAAACAAACCGTGACAATTTTAACCGCCAGATGGAAAAATTTCATGACCGCATCTCCCCCTGCCGTTCCGATTCCGATATGCATGCTGCATGGGAGGCAGGAAAGACGGCCGCTTTTCTGACCATCGAGGGCGGAGCAGCTCTCGCCGGTGATATCACCCGCGTAAAAAAACTGGCAGATGACGGAGTCCGCTGCATGACGCTCACTTGGAACGGCGAAAATGAGCTCGGTTCCGGACACACCACCACTCACGGAATGACAGATTTCGGACGGCAGGCAGTCCGTGAAATGGAAGACCGCGGGATCCTCGTTGATGTCTCCCATTTAAACGACACCGGCTACGCCGACCTCTTTGAGACCGCCCGTCGCCCGTTCGTAGCGACCCACTCCAACGCGCGCGCCATCTGTTCCCACAAGCGGAACCTGACGGATGATATGATCCGTGAGATGGTCCGCCGGAACTGCCTCATTGGTCTGAACT
>OBXH01001278.1_pt1 | contig 13292 bp, 12 predicted proteins | sample 1538101 | NCBI WGS metagenome assembly OBXH01 (sample SAMEA2580141, study PRJEB22360) | human gut metagenome | biome: human gut; feature: human-associated habitat; material: faeces | place: Denmark | collected 2008/2010 | reverse complement strand
CATCCGGTGCGGATGTTTCCGGGGGTGGTTCCAGAGAGGCTGCGATCACTCTTACAAATTTTGTGAAGGCGCAGGGGATCCCGCCTTACCGGACCGGAACAGGAAGCGGAAAGCATGTGGTTTTTCGGAATCTTCCGGATGGAGAGGCTCTCTACCTTGTGACGGGGGATCCGATGACCGTTGGCGGTAAGACCTACATTCCGGCACCGGTTCTCGTGGAAGCGGGCGGTGCCGCTGCGGAAGCAGATATCAAGTGTGACATTGAAGAACCGGAAAATCCGACAAATCCAACGGAACCGACGAATCCGACCGAACCCACAAACCCGACGGATCCGTCGAATCCGACCTCTCCGACCCGTTATTATGATGATAGTGATGATGACGACTGGGATCCGACTCCGAATAAGAAGCCGACGATCACAACAGCGGCTGACGAGACGGTGACGATCACAGATGCGGAGACACAGTCGGAAACCAGAGTGGAGGAGAGTACGGCAGAGAGTGAAACAGAGACATCTACGGAGACAACCGTGGAGAACGAAAAGAAGCTTCCCCAGACAGGACAGCTATGGTGGCCGGTAGGGATTCTGCTCTCCGCAGGCGCGGTCCTTCTGGCGGCAGGTCTTGTGATGAAAAAGAGAAGTAAGGAAAAATAAAAAATTAAAGAGAAACATGAGGATACAGATATGAAAAAGAAAACGCTTCATCCCTCCGGATTTACAAGCAAATGGAGAGCATACTCCAGCACCACAACTCCGCCGACAGAACCGGGACGTTATACCATGACAGTCGTTGTCCTTGGCGGTAACTATCTGGCCTCCCCGATCAACCGGTCCTTCCAGATCACGAAGTAGAACGGCTGAATGGTAAAATCGCGGATCCTGTAACCCGCGATCAGGAGACATTCATATGAAAAAAGTACGCATCACATTCCCGTTATCAGATCAATGGCGATGTGATGCGTATTTTAATGTAAAAAGAATGTGCCCAGGCGGCTCCGTAAGGAACCACCCGGGCACAGTAGATTGTTTCGTTATTAGTACAGCTTTGCACCGGCCGGGATTCTGTCATCGACCATCAGGAGGTTCAGTCCCTCATGGCCATCTTTCTCATGGACTGCTGAGATCAGCATACCTTCGGAATCGATTCCCATCATCTTTCTCGGCGGAAGGTTCACAATCGCGATTGCTGTCTTTCCAACCAGCTCTTCCGGCTCGTAATACTCGTGAATACCGCTTAAGATCACGCGGTCCTTGCGCTCTCCGTCGTCCAATGTGAACTTCAGGAGTTTCTTGGACTTCGGTACCGCTTCACAGGCTAAAATCTTAACTGCGCGGAAATCGGATTTTGCGAATGTTTCGAAATCAACCATTTCTTTGAAGATCGGCTCGATCTTAACGTTGGAGAAATCGATCTTCTCAACAGTCTTTGCTGCCGGAGCGGCTACGGAAGACTTGGAAGATTTTTTGTCGGAATCTAAGGACTTCATTGTCGGGAAGAGCAGTACGTCACGGATCGCCGGGGAGTTTGTAAATAACATAACAAGACGGTCGATACCGTATCCGATACCACCGGTCGGCGGCATACCGATCTCAAGGGCATTTAAGAAGTCCTCATCTGTTGTGTTTGCCTCGTCATCACCGGCAGCAAGAGCAGCCTCCTGTGCTTTGAAACGCTCTCTCTGGTCGATCGGATCGTTTAACTCGGAGTATGCGTTACACATCTCACGGGCATAGATATAGAGCTCGAAACGCTCAACCTGCTCCGGATGACCCGGTTTCTTCTTGGTAAGCGGGGAGATCTCGATCGGATGGTCTGTGATGAAGGTCGGCTGGATCAGGTGCTCCTCAACGAACTCCTCGAAGAAGAGGTTGATGATGTCGCCGCGAACGTGACGATCTTCGTAGTGAACGCCCTTCTCATCTGCTAATTTCTTTGCTTCCTCAGTTGTCGTGATCTCGTTGAAATCAATACCGGTGTATTTCTTGATCGCATCGATCATGGTCAGGCGCTCGAACGGCTTTCCAAGGTCGATCTCAACATCCGCATACGGGATCGTTGTGGATCCGCAGATCTGCTCTGCGATATGACGGAACATGTTCTCGGTGAGGTTCATCATTCCCTGGTAATCCGTGTATGCCTGGTATAACTCCATCAGAGTGAATTCCGGGTTGTGTCTTGTGTCAAGACCTTCGTTACGGAATACACGGCCGATCTCGTAAACACGCTCCATACCGCCGACGATGAGTCTCTTTAAGTAGAGCTCGAGGGAGATACGAAGTTTAACGTCCTCGTCAAGTGCATTGTAGTGAGTCTCGAACGGTCTCGCGGCAGCACCGCCTGCGTTTGCAACGAGCATCGGAGTCTCGACCTCAAGGAATCCGAGGTCATCTAAGTATCTGCGGATGCAGCTGATGATCTTGGAACGCATCACGAATGTCTTCTTTACGTCCTCGTTCATGATCAGGTCCACATATCTCTGACGGTAACGGGTATCTGTGTTTGTCAGACCATGGTATTTCTCCGGAAGGATCTGTAAGCTCTTGGAGAGCAGAGTTACGGAATGGGCATGAACAGAGATCTCGCCCATCTTTGTTGTGAATACAAAGCCTTTGATGCCGACGATATCGCCGATATCCATCTTCTTGAAGTCTTTGTAGGAATCGTCACCGAGCTCATCACGGGATACATAGCACTGGATGTTGCCCTTGAGGTCCTGGACGTTGCAGAAAGAAGCTTTACCCATCACACGCTTGGACATGATACGTCCGGCGATGGAAACTTCCTTTCCGTCATATTCTGCGTAATTGTCTTTGATATCTGCGCTGTGAGTATCCTGATCATACTTTGTGATCTGGAACGGGTCCTTGCCCTCTGCCTGTAATTCAGCAAGCTTTTCGCGGCGCACCTTTAAGAGCTGGTGGATATCCTGCTCTTTTGCATTTGCATTCTTGTTCTGATTCTGCTGTTCAGCCACTTTTCTTTTCTCCTTTAGTCTACTCTCTTAATATCAAGTACCTTGTACTGAATGATTCCGGACTGTGTCTCGACGTCAACAACATCGCCAACGCGTTTGCCGATCAGCGCGTGTCCGACCGGGGACTCATTGGAGATCTTGTTCTCAAGGCTGTTTGCCTCTGTGGAACCAACGAGCTTGAATTCCATCTCCTCATCGAAATCAACATCGTAAACTTTTACGATACATCCAACATTGATCTTATCAAGGTTTACCTCGTCCTCAACGACAACCTCTGCGTTCTTTAACAGTTTCTCGAGCTCTTCGATTCTTAACTCAATATCTCTCTGCTCATCTTTCGCAGCATCGTACTCGGCATTCTCGGATAAGTCTCCCTGTTCTCTTGCCTCTTTGATCTTCTGGGCAATCTCACGACGGCGGTTTACTTTCAGATCCTGAAGCTCATCCTCGTATTTTTTCAGTCCTGCATAAGTTAAAATATGTTTCTTATCAGCCATGACGTCTTACCTTTCTTATTGTTTCGGGGCAGAATGTCCCTTTATAATTTTTAGCTTTACATTCTCTGTATTATAGCGTGTAGAATTGGGATTGTCAAGAAGCCGAAAGCCTTAGTTTTGGTGGATTTTTGCGGATTTTCGCGGGGATGTGACAGAAAGTGCGGGGGAAGTGTATTTATTATAGAAAGAACACGGAGGGGGAAACACATGAACGGGGTGGTCCGCAGCTGTGAAGATTTCAGAGTGGAAAGAGCATCTCAGCAAAGCCGGATTTGTTGATTTATAACGGCAGATGCTTTATACTAAGGATAATATGAAAAAGAAGAGATCCAGCTGGAAAGAGAGGAAATGCGATGGGAATGTTTTTGAATCGCAAAGATTGCAGTGATCAAGGATGAGAGGAGAAAAAAAGTCAGAAAGCAAGATCGTAATTCGCAGGGAAAAGAAAGAAGAATACCGAGAGGTGGAAAACCTGACGAGGGAGGCATTCTGGAATGTATACCGCCCCGGATGCATGGAACACTATGTGCTCCACTGTTACCGGGATGATCCTGCGTTTGTCCATGAACTGGATCTCGTGATGGAAAAAACGGGGAGCTGATCGGCCAGGTCATGTATGTGCGCTCGGAGATCCTCTGTGATGACGGGAGAGCATTGCCGATCATGACGTTCGGTCCGATCGGGATCGCCCCGGCTTATAAGCGCCAGGGTTACGGAAAACGGCTGCTGGATAAGTCGATGGAAATGGCGAAAAAAATGGGAGCGGGAGCGCTTGCGATTACCGGAAATATCGATTTCTATGGGAAGTCCGGGTTTGTTCCGGCAAAGACAAAGGGAGTCCGGTATTCCGATGATCCGGAAGCGGAGTATTTCCTTATTAAAGAGCTGATCCCGGGGTTCTTAAACGGCATTTCCGGAACATACAAGGATCCGGAAGGATATTTTGTCTGTGAGAAAGATCCGGAAGCGTTTGAGCAGTTTGAGAGTACGTTCCCGGAAAAGCAGAAGATGAGGCTTCCGGGGCAATTGTTCTGATCATGGGGGATAAGGATGAAACTGTATTTTGGAAATGCTGTTACAGCGGTCACGACGGGAATGATCCTTGCACTGGTGGCTATTGCAATACCTTTGGCTAAGACGGAACGGATGCGGGAAATCTGGTTCTTTGTTATGTCCTGTGGAGCACTTGTGAAGATCACAGTGGTGGAAATTGCAAGAATCTTGTTGGTGTAGAAAGGTAAAAATTTTCATGGCAGTATAGCATCAAAAAAACACCCGGATCGGTAGAAAATGTGATTCCTCACATCATTCGGCCGATAGGGTGTTTTTGAGATCTATAACAAAAATTTTTGTCGCAGATCAGCTTTTATCCGATCATGCTAACACAGTTCCTTCCGGGAATGCTCCGCGGAATACGCGGCGTACAAGCGGTCCTGCAACGAGGAGCTGGAACGGAAGAGCCATGATAAAGTTCTTCGGGATGTTTGTCAGCCAGATGATCAGGAGCAGATTGAAGTTTCCGCTCTTTACACATCCCTCAAGAGCTCCGTACATGGACATGATGATCACCATCGGAACGACCATGGAACAGGAAACTGCGATCACTTTGTGTAATACCGGGCTTTCCGGCTTAATGAGAAAACGGAATGCAAATCCTTTTGCCGGGCCGGATACGACGAACCAGTCCATGCACATCGCAAACACGTAGGCGATCGGGAAACCGATCCATGCTTCGCGGATCGTGGTCAGGTTCAGAGCTCCCATATGAAGGGTTACATTGTAGATGCTCATCCAGAGCACCGTGGTAAAGCACATTAATACGGTGTAGATCAGACTTTCTCTTTTATTTCTTGGCATACTTTTTCTCCTTTTTGTGAAATTGTGTTTTTGGTTATTGTACGTGCCAGCGTACATATTCTTTTTCATGATCGGAAAAGCACATGGAATGGCTTTTCTGCCGGATGCGCTTCTCACTGCAAGGGGCAGAAAAAAAGCAGCGAAGTCAACAAAACTCGTTGCGACTCCACTGCTTTTTGTGTGCATCTCACTGCGTTTCCAATCTCTATGTGAACGCAGTATACAATATTTTTCCGGTCTTCGTAAGTCTTTTTTTCCATTTTTTTCATTTTCGGAAACATGCACAAATTGTATACAATATTCTTATATGCTCTTATTCACATTCCCATATGGAGTTTCATGTAATGATTTCCTCACAGAATTTTCACATTTTTTTCGTTGACATTTAATGATGGATGTCTTATGATACTTAGCAAGCTAATAAATTAGTTTGCTAAGTATTTGCTAAGAATAAAATCAATGGAATACGGTCGGAGACGACAGGAACTCTGATTTTGGTTTCACATTTTCTTACGGTCAGAGCGGAGAATGGAAAGAAGCGCTGAAATATGAGGCAGACAAAGATGATAGCGATCACGCTCGGTGCGAGAATGAGCTGCGGCACATTCTTTTTTAAAGGGGGATTTTGATTTATGAAAGAAACTGTTGGCAGAAGTATCGGAATGCTGTCCAATTTGATCCGGAGGCATTTCAGTACCTTTTCTTTTCACGACACTCTGAGCCCCGCGCAGGGAAAAACGCTTCATTTTATTCTGGCGAGAAGCATGGACACGGATGTGTTCCAGAAAGATGTTGAGGAAGAATACAGCCTGCGCCCGCCGCCGGCCACAAAAATCTTAAAGGATATGGAAAAGAATGGTCTGATCCGCCGGGAAACGGTTCCCTACGATGCGAGATTAAAGCGGATCGTTGTGACGGAAAAGGGGCTCCAGTACCAGGGAATGATCCGGGAGAGTCTGGAGGAGACGGAACGAAGGCTGACCGCGGGGATCACGGAGGATGATCTCGCGACATTTTTCCGCGTCATCAGCCGGATGATCCGGAACATGTCCTGATACAGATTAGTCAGATAAGACTCTGTTCTCTTTCCGGCAGCGGGAGACAGAAGACTTATCTGAAAGGAGAAAGTCCGTTATTAGGACAAAAGGGGGGAAGATACAGCCGGTTCTGCAAGGATACGGACTTGCTGTACCGAACCTTTTGAACTTTTATCATAACAAATCATAATATGGAAACGAGGTAAGATTCATGGTTAAAACACTTTTAAAAAGCGTGCGCCAGTATAAACGGGCATCCATCGAGACGCCCGTGTTCGTTGCCATGGAGGTCGTGCTGGAATGTACGATCCCGCTCATCATGTCAAAGCTCATCGATGACATGACGGGAACTTCCATGACGCCGATCTTAAAGTACGGCGTGCTTCTTCTGGTCCTTGCGACCATGTCCCTGTGTTTTGGAGTCCTCTCCGCAAGATCCGCGGCAACAGCCGGATGCGGACTTGCAAAGAACCTCCGGAGAGATCTCTATTTTAAAACCCAGGATTTCGCGTTTGCGGATATCGACAAGTTTTCATCGTCCTCTCTGGTCACGAGAATGACGACCGACGTCACAAACGTCCAGAATGCGTATCAGATGCTCATCCGGATGGCAGTCCGTGCCCCGCTCATGATGATCTTCTCCGTGATCATGAGCATGAGTATCAATGTCCGGATGTCCTTCATCTTCCTGGCACTGATCCCGGTCCTCGCGATCGCGCTGTTCGGCATCTTTTTCTATGTACATCCGATCTTCAAGAGGATCTTTAAGAAGTATGATGCCTTAAACAATTCCGTCCAGGAAAACGTCGGCGGCATCCGTGTTGTAAAATCCTTCGTCCGTGAAGACTACGAGAAGGAAAAGTTCGGAAAAGCCGCAGAGGAAGTCCGGAAAGACTTCACGATGGCAGAGAAGATCCTCGCATTGAACAACCCGCTCATGATGTTCTGCATCTATCTTGCGATGCTTTTAGTAAGCTTCTTTGGAGCGAAGCTCATCATCGGATCCGGCGGAACATCGCTCTCGACCGGTGAACTTTCCTCCCTGATCAGCTATGGCGTCCAGATCCTGTCTTCAATGATGATGCTGTCCATGGTATTTGTTATGTGCAGCATGGCGCAGGAATCCGGCGACCGTATCGCGGAGGTCCTGACACATGAGAGTGTCCTGAGATCTCCGGAAAACGGAGCGAAGGAAGTGAAGGACGGCAGCATCGAGTTTGATCATGTTTCCTTCCGCTATTCCGGAAAGAACAAGAAATATGCGCTCACGGACATCGATCTTGAGATCCCGTCCGGCGCTACGATCGGGATCATCGGAGGAACCGGTTCCTCCAAGACTTCCCTGATCCAGCTGATCCCGCGTCTCTATGACGTCTCGGAAGGTTCGGTCAAAGTCGGTGGACGCGATGTGAGAGAATATGATCTCCAGGCGCTCCGTGACGCGGTGGCCGTCGTTCTCCAGAAGAACGTCCTGTTCTCGGGAACGATCAAAGATAACCTCCGCTGGGGCAACAAGAACGCCACAGACGAGGAGCTGATCCATGTATGCAAGCTTGCGCAGGCGGATGAGTTCGTCACCCAGTTCCCGGCCGGCTATGACACTTACATCGAGCAGGGAGGAACGAACGTCTCCGGCGGCCAGAAGCAGCGTCTCTGTATTGCGAGAGCTCTTTTAAAGAAGCCGAAGATCCTGATCCTCGATGACTCCACCTCTGCGGTCGACACAAAGACCGATGCCCTGATCCGTCAGGCATTTAAGAATGAGCTTCCGGATACCACAAAGATCATCATCGCCCAGCGTGTCTCCTCTGTGCAGGATGCGGACCGCATTCTCGTCATGGACGGCGGACGGATTGTGGAGTCCGGTACGCATGAAGAACTTCTCGCTTTAAACGGAATTTACCGGGAAGTCAATGATTCCCAGACAAAGAGCAAGGAGGCAGAGTGATATGGAAAAACAGAACAATAGGAAAAAAGGCACTTTCGGCCGCCTGCTCCGCTATATCTTCCAGAATTACAGGATCCACCTGATCGTGGTCATCTGCTGCATCATCGTCAGCGCGGCGGCTTCCGTTGTCCAGACGGTATTTTTACAGCGGTTGATCGATACCTGCATCCTTCCGGGCCTGAAATCGGGCATGGAAAGTGTGAAACAGCCGTTCATGCAGACGATCCTCTCCATGCTCACGATCTACGCGTTCGGTGTTGCAGCGGCGTTCACCTACACGCATCTCATGGCGATCGTGACACAGGGAACGTTAAAGCATCTGCGTGTGGACATGTTCGATAAGATGCAGTCCCTGCCGATCAAATATTTTGATACACATGCACACGGCGATATCATGAGTACCTACACGAACGATACGGACGCGATCCGCCAGATGATCGGTCAGTCGCTTCCGATGGTATTCCAGGCATCTTTGACGATCACAGTCATGTTCCTCATGATGATCTACTACAGCGTGTGGATGACGATCCTGGTCTGCCTGTTCTCGGTGCTTATGCTGACGGTCACGAAGAAATTCGGCGGCGCGAGCTCCCGCTATATGATGGAGCAGCAGAAGTCGCTCGCGAAAGAGGAAGGTTTCATCGAAGAGATGATCCAGGGACAGAAGGTCGTAAAGGTGTTCTGTCATGAAGAAGAGTGCAAGAAGGATTTCGACAAGTTAAATGAGAAACTGTTCTCCGACGGAGAACTTGCAAACCGCTATGGTAACTCCCTGATGCCGATCTTAAACAATGTCGGCAACCTGATGTATGTGGTACTGGCGATCGTTGGCGGACTTCTCGTCTACTGCGGAGCGCCGAACTTAAGCCTCGGAAACGGTGTCCTTACGATCGGTATCATCGTCTCGTTCCTCGGAATGGCAAGACAGCTTTCCCAGACGATCGGGCAGGCATCCATGCAGGTTTCCATGGTCGCAATGGGACTCGCAGGAGCTTCCAGAGTGTTCTCTCTGATTGATGAGGAGCCGGAGAAGGATGAAGGTTATGTAACGCTTGTCCGCGCGGAGTGGACTGCGGACGGAACCTTGAAGGAGACAAACGACAAGAACGGCATCTGGGCATGGAAACATCCGCACAAGGCGGACGGAACCGTCACCTACACCCCGTTAAAGGGCGATATCCGGTTGGAGGATGTTGATTTCGGCTACACACCGGAGAAGCTTGTTCTCCATGATATCACTCTTTATGCGAAACCTGGCCAGAAGATCGCGTTTGTAGGTGCGACCGGCGCCGGAAAGACGACGATCACGAACCTGATCAACCGTTTCTACGACATTCCGGACGGAAAGATCCGTTACGACGGCATCAACATCACGAAGATCAGAAAGCCGGATCTTAGAAGATCTCTCGGCGTCGTTTTACAGGATGTCAACCTGTTTACCGGCACGGTCATGGACAACATCCGCTATGGTCGTTTGGACGCCACGGACGAGGAGTGTATGGCGGCAGCGAGATTGGCGAATGCCGATGACTTTATCCAGAGACTGCCGGAGGGCTACAATACGATGCTCACCGGAAATGGTGCGAGCCTTTCCCAGGGTCAGAGACAGCTCATCTCGATCGCGAGAGCAGCCGTTGCGGATCCGCCGGTCATGATCCTCGATGAGGCGACAAGCTCGATCGATACGAGAACGGAGGCACTCGTCCAGGAAGGTATGGACAACCTGATGATGGGACGTACCGTCTTTGTTATCGCGCACCGTCTTTCCACGGTCCGCAACAGTAAGGCGATCATGGTTCTCGACCACGGTCACATCATCGAGCGCGGCGACCATGAGACGCTGATCGCGCAGAAGGGCGTGTATTATCAGCTTTATACAGGTGCGTTTGAGCTGGAGTAATGGCTGCGGTCTGGTCATACAGTAATTTGTGAATATAACAAGTGAAAACACGCTTCGCGTAAATAAAAATCCCCCTCTAACTTCTGCAGTGTGCCCGGAAATCCGGGTGTGCGGGCAGGAGTGGGAGGGGGATTTTTTATGCCGTCTGTTCTTTTTCTGTCAGAAATGATACAAATCGGAAATGACGGTCGAGGACGTTTCCAATCAGACCGATCACTTTTCCCATGGTAAAGGCAGCAAGGATCGTTCCGATCCCGAGGCCTTTGATGTGGCCGAGGAAGAGGAAGGTCAGTCCGGCAGTCACGGCGAGGCAGGTCACGTCGAAGGTGATCTTGACTCTGGAGTAGGGTACTTTGAGGATCTCAGCTGTTTCACGCGGGAACAGGTCGGTCGGGATGATCGGGAGTCCGCAGCGGTTGGAGAGTGCAATTCCGATGCAGAGGACGACATAGCTCACGATAAAGTAACAGATCTGATATCCGAGTCCCATTGGAAGACCGGCAAGGGCAGTTTTGTAGACATCCAGCATCTTGCTGAAGGCAAAGCCGACTACGAAGCTGAAGAGATAGGTTGGAACGAATTTTTTTCGAAGGACCATCAGGACAGCCACGAGTGTGCCCTGAAAGATGTAGGTCCAGGTGCCGAGTGTCATTCGTGGGAATGATTCGGAGAAGGCGTATGGTACGCTGGAGATTGCCGAGATTCCGGCGCCAGAGTCGAGCATCAGGACTACGCCGAAGCTGTTGATGAGGACAACGATCAAGAGGGCAAGTTCACCTCGCCAGATCGGGCGGGTGTCGTTTTGGTTTTTTGTATTCATTTGTGTATGTCTCCTGTTAGTCGATGTTTCTGTGAGGTGCAGAACGGTTATTATTGTAGCGCGGGGGTGGGGAATGTACAAGAGGGAGTTTTTTGCTGTCCATTGCCCGAAAAAAGTTGCCGGAGACAGGCTAACATCCGAAAAAATGTAGGAAAGAGTGAGCTAACGTCCGAAAAAATGTGGTACAGCACGACTTTAACGTCCGTAAAAATGTAGAATAGAACGAATTTACGTCCGAAAAAATGTAATATAACGCATATTTACATCCGTAAAAGTGTTGATCTCTATGGATTCTTTTTATTCCATGTAGGAGTACGGTTTTACCGGCGGCTGGTCTGCCTTGTGTTCCCCGATGATTTTTTCCATCCAGATCATGTCGTACCAGCGGTTGAATTTATAGCCGCAGTTTTCGAAGGTACCACAGAGGTGGAAGCCGAGATGTTTGTGGAACTGGGCACTGTTTTTGTTGAGATATTCGTCCTCTACTTTGGGGTAGCCGATGCAGGCATAAAGATTCAGAATGCCCATGGTTTTCAGGCGGTCGGCGAGGGCTTCGTAGAGTTTTCGACCGAGACCACATTTTTTTGCGTTATGGTCCAGGTAGATCGTGAGTTCACAGGCCCAATCGTAGGCAGCGCGGCCGACGAAGGGACCTGCATAGGAGTACCCTTCGATTTTTCCGTTTCGCTCGATCACGAGATATGGATATTTTTTCATGGTGTTGCGCATCCGGTTTTCGAATTCTTCGAGAGAGGGGACTTCGTATTCGAATGTGATCACGGTGTTTTCTACATAATAGGTATAGATTTCCAGGATGCGTGGGGCATCTTTAAGTTTTGCGTTTCGGATATTGATGGAATCCATGGGGGACCTCCTTTTTGAAAAAACTGCTGTAACAGGAGTTATTATAGCACCGGAAAAAGGAGATGAAAACAGGTGTTTTGTCGCGGAACGATATCCTGCAATCATCGTCGGAAAACGTTTTTACCCCGTAAGTCTTGTAAATGACCAATTGCGGCGTCTGGATGATCCGCCTGCCAAATAGAAAGAATTTCAAGCATATTTTGCAACTGCGCCGGACATGCCAATTGACAACTCCCAAATGCCAGAGTTACAATAACTGTAATGCATAAAACGGCGGTTATCCATAACATATAGGACAGCCGCAGGTAAGGGGAACAAAATGGATTTTACAAGTTTATTTAATATGCAGGGCATGATGTTCTGCGTTCTGGCGCTCGGATGGTATCTGAGGAAAAAAGGGATGATCGATAAGAGTGGAAAGGCGCTTTTGAGCAATCTTGTCATGAACGTGACACTTCCTGCAAGTATCATCAAATCGTTCCAGATGGAATTCAGCATGGATATCTTAAAACTGACCCTGGAAGTGATCGTGATCTCATTTCTGATCCAGATCATCTCGAACGGGCTCAGCCGCGTCCTCTATCCGGGATGGAATGAAGAGAGCCGGAAGGTTCTTCAGTACGCGACGATCGTCTCGAATGCCGGGATCCTCGGAAATGCGATTGCGGAAGGAATCTTCGGAGACCTTGGGATCATGTACGCCGCAGTCTATACGATCCCGACGAGGATCTTCATGTGGTCGGTAGGACTCACTTACTTTACGGAGGCGCCGACGAAAAAAGAACTTGTGAAAAAGGTGCTGACCCATCCGTGCATCATTGCGATCTTTACCGGAATGGTGCTCCTCATCTCGCAGTTTCAGCTTCCGGGATTTGTAAACCAGACAGTCCGGACGATCGCCGGAGCCAATACGTTCTGCGCGATGCTGCTCATCGGATGCACACTGGCGGAGGTGCCGTTTAAAGAGGTGTTCTCAAAAGAAGTTTACTATTATACATTCATCCGCCTGTTCCTGATCCCGGTCATCGTCCTTGCAGGATGCCGGTTGTTCCGGATCGACTCGCTGATCACAGCGGTCTGCGTGATCCTCTCCGCGATGCCGGCGGCGAGCACGAGTGTAGTCCTTGCGGTCAAATATGGAAAAGACGACCGCCTGGCAACGAAGATCGTTGTCTTTTCCACGGTCGTCTCATTGATCACACTTCCGATCTGGTGTTATTTCCTGCAGTAGGAGATCCTGTGGGACTTTCAAGGTAATACCAGAGGTTCATTCGGATAAATTCGTACATACTGAGCCGGAAATCCCGTTCTTTATGCGGGATTCCGGCTATTTTTAATGCTTCCTTCATGACCGGATTCGAGTGAGTGCTCCCACAGAGACCGGACGCATGG
>OBXH01001268.1_pt1 | contig 13454 bp, 10 predicted proteins | sample 1538101 | NCBI WGS metagenome assembly OBXH01 (sample SAMEA2580141, study PRJEB22360) | human gut metagenome | biome: human gut; feature: human-associated habitat; material: faeces | place: Denmark | collected 2008/2010 | reverse complement strand
AGCGGCATGAGGGGGCGGGGCGCCGCCGTTCCCCCCAAGGGGGGAGCCACTGGCGTGCCGGGCAACTCTGCGCTGGCCACTGGAAGTTCAATATGGCATAAAAGATAGTGCCCCGCTACAGAGGGCAGCAGCTTCGGGACAATATCCCATGTCAAGCTGTTGTGAATCTCTGTAGCAGGGCACTACTGTTTACAACAAAATCAAACTTTGCTCGTCCCGCGTGGGCCTGACCGGCACGCCAGTGCCTCTCCCTATGGGAGAGGTGGCATTGCGAAGCAATGACGGAGAGGGCATGCCGCTACGAAAGAGCTGTCACGCCTGCGGCGTGACGGAGAGGGCTACTCCTCCGGCACCAGCGCACAGACCAGCCGCACCATCCACGGCAGGAGGGGCAGCCAGAGCAGGGCGCAGCAGATGTTGAAGAGGGTGTGGGCGTTGGCGATCTGACGGGAAATGATCTCCAGCTCCGGGCCTTTGGGGGAGACCAGCTCCACCAGCCGGACGAACCCGGGCAGCAGCGCCGCCGCCAGCAGGCTCCCGGTGAGATTGAAGCAGCTGTGGGCCAGCGCAGCCCGGGCGGCGTCCCTGCCCTGCCCGATGCAGGCCAGCAGAGCTGTGACCGTAGTGCCGATGTTATCCCCCAGCAGGACGGGCACCGCCCCGGCGAGGCCCAGCACGCTGTGGATGCCGTCCGGCCCGGCCTGCCGGGCCACATTCTGCAGGAGGGCGATGGTGGCCGAGCTGCTCTGTACCACCATCGTCATGCCCAGCCCCAGCAGGATGCCCAGCAGCGGCGACTCCTTCACCCGGGTCATCCACCCAAGAAAAACTTCCTGCCCCGCGAGGGGCTGCAAGGCCCGGCCCAGAATGCCGATGCCCTCGAAGAGCAGCCCGAAGGAGAATACCGCCTCTCCCACGGCCTGCCAGCGGGCCTTGCGGGCCGCGAAGTCGATGACGAAGCCCGCAAACAGCACCGGATACACCAGCTGCTGGGCGTCAAAGGCGATGAGCTGGGCCGTCATGGTCGTGCCGATGTTGATGCCGTAGATGACGGCCACGGCCCGGGGCAGCTCCAGCAGTCCGGCGCTGACGAAGCCAATGACCATGACCGTCGCCGCCGAGCTGCTCTGGAGCACCGCCGTCACGGCCAGCCCGGTAAGCACCCCCAGCAGCGGTGTGGCCGTCAGCCGGGCCAGTAGCCGCTTCATGGCGTCGCCTGCCGCCCGCTGCAAGGCACGGCTCATCCGGTCCATCCCGTAGAGGAACATCGCCAGCCCGCCGAACAGCGCGAAAAGCATCTCCGTCCCCTGCACCATCCGCACACCCCCTTGTCCCTCAGTGTATGAGGGATGTCCCACGGGGATGCGAAAAGACCTACTCGCCCACGCGCAGCAGGGCTGCTATTTCATCAGTCCCATCGTCCATGCCCGGACCAGCAGGCCCAGCAAAACGACAGCCAGCAGCACCACCGTGAGGGCACGGCTCTGGGTGCGCTGACGCTTTTTGCGGCGTGCCGTGGCCGGACGGCTGCGGCCTGTCTTCCCGGAGGTCTTCCGGCTGCGGCCGGACATTCCCCGGGATGCCGTGCGGCCTCCGCTGCTCTGGCGCTTCCGGGCAGGGGCATCGGCCCGCGGCGTCTGAGCCTTCGGGCGGCGGGGCGGCTCGTCCCCGGCCTTTTTCTGCGGCTCGATGGTCTCCGAAGCGCCGCAGCGGGCCAGAAAGTCCTCTGCCATCCGGTAATATTTCTCAAGGTCGCCGGTGGTCAGGGCCGTGCCCTCATATCCCGCCTCCAGCTCCTCCACGGCCTCGTTGAACCGGAGGGCCGCCTGTGCGGCAGCGGTCTTGTCGGAGGCGTGCGCGGCCTCGTTGCGGGCCATCCGCACCGCATTGCAGGCGCGGCGGGCCGCTGCCGGGCGGGGCGTATCCCCCAGCAGGTCCAATGGACGGGCTGCGTCCTTCTCCGGGTCCAGCAGGACACGCATACAGAGGGTGGTGTCCAGCTGCTGCCAGCTGGTGCGGCCGCTCAGCTCGGGCAGACGCTCGTAGTAGTCCGGGCTTTCCTTCTGGCGCTGGGCCAGATGCTTCAGCAGAGCGTCCACGCTGTGGGCACCGGGCTTCTGCTCCCAGTGCCAGCGCAGCAGCTTCCGGCTGATGTCGTCGCAGGCCGCTTTGATCTCGAATGCGGCTTGCAATGCTTCGTCAGACATAACTTTACTTCTCCTTGCTAAACCTCTCCGTCACGCCTACGGCGTGCCACCTCCCCTACCGAGGGGAGGCCTTGGCATACCGGAAAGCTTTCCCTCTTCGCCAGAGGCTCCCCTCGGTAGGGGAGCTGTCGAGCGAAGCGAGACTGAGAGGTTATCCCTAAAACAACGGCGGAGGAAGCCTCTGCCTCCTCCGCCGTACAGCGATCTACATTACGAACTGGGAATACACGAAGCCCCACAGGGCGATGCCTGCACACACGATGGCGGTGATGGGCGGCACCCAGCGGATGAGCGTCTCCGCGATGCTGTCGCGGGCGTCCTCCTCTTCGTAGTCGTCCTCCTCATCCAGCGGCTGGGCCTGTACACGGGACGGCGGCGCGATGTGGGCCGAAGGCATCACACGGGTGCCGTACTTCTCCTCGCTCTCGTCCGGCGCAAAAGCCGCCGGGCGCACCGGCTCAGGCTGACGGGGCAGGACGCGGGTCGCCTCCTGCTCCGGGGCGCTGGACATCACCCGGGTGGCCTCCGGTGCCGCAGGCGCAAAGCTGGGCGCAGAGCGCACCTCCAGGCGGGGCGGGATGATGCGGGTAGCCTCCTCCTGCGCCGCACCCATGATGCGGGTCGGCTCTTCGGCAGGGGCGGCGGATGCCGTCGGCTGGGCCGCAGGCTGCGGCGCGGGCTGACGCACCGGCTCTTCCGGCTGAAGCAGGGTGTTCAGTGCGTTTTGCAGCAGGATGCGGTCGCTGCCGCACTCGGAGCAGTAGACGGTGTCCTCCTCCTTCGGGTGGAAGGCACCGCAGGCGCAGTACCAGCCATTCTCAAAGACCTGCGGCATGAACTTCATGCCGGTGCGGTTCATTCGGGCCTCGAGGGCCTTCTGCATCTCGGGACTCAGGCGGCGGGGGGCCGGCAGGCGCACCCGCTTGATGCTCTCGAGGTGGACGACCTTCTTGCCGCTGTAGACATTCTGCAATGTAACGTCCACGCTGGTAATGGCTTTCTGGGTAACAAAGACGGCTTCGTCCATACCGAAGCTCTCGCCCGGCTTGGCAGCGAGGTCGCGGTACTCGAAGGCATCCTCGCAGAGGATGACGCCATCCACGCCCTTGCACTTGAAATGGATCTCCAGCGCCGTCAGAGTCACACGGGAAATGTTCTTAAAGGTCAGGCAGACCGCGTGCTCGCCGCTGACTTCGCCCTTGAGCAGTTCCACGCAGACGAACTGCACCGGGCTGCCCGGGGTATAGTAGTTGGCCCGGGTCCGTGCGACCGGTTCAAAATTTTCCTCCACAGGACTCTCCCCTTTCTCGGTTTACTCGGCTGCTTCGCCCTCATCCGGCGTCCCGGGGGCTGCCTGCGGGGCAGCGTCCACCGGCTCGGCAGCTTCGGCAGGCTCAGCAGGTTCTGCGGCCTCAGCCTGCTCCACAGGCTGGACGGTCGGCTCGGCCTCGGCGGGCTTTGCGTCCGGGTCCTCACGCGGGGGCAGGGTCTCGCCTGCCATCACGGCGTTGAACTCCTTCTCGTTCAGCTTCTCGCGCTCCATCAGAGCCTGTGCCAGCGCATGGAGCTGGTCGATGTGCTCGGTGAGGGTGCGGCGGCAGGTCTCGTAGGCCTCGTCGATGATGTCCCGCATCTCGCTGTCGATCTCGGCAGCGGTGGTCTCGCTGTAGCCCTTGCCCTGACCAAAATCGCGGCCAAGGAAGGTCTCCTCCTGCGAGGTGCCGTAGACCACAGGGCCGAGGCGCTCGGAGAAGCCGTACTTGGTGATCATCTGGCGGGCGATGTTCGTGGCCTGCTGCAGGTCATTGGACGCACCGGTGGAGATGTCGTCGAGGATGAGCTGCTCGGCCACGCGGCCGCCCAGACTGGACACAATATCCTCGAACATCTCGCCCTTGGTGACGTAGCTGCGGTCCTTTTCGGGCAGATACATGGTGTAGCCGCCTGCCTGACCACGGGGGATGATGGTGATCTCATGCACACGGGGGTGGTGCTTGCAGTAGAAGCCCGCCACCGCGTGGCCCGCCTCATGGTAGGCAGTGAGCTTTTTCTCCTCGGGGGTGACGACCCGGCTCTTTTTCTCCGGGCCGGCCATGACCTTCATGGATGCCTCCTCGATGTCCTCCATCGTGATGGCCTTGCGGCTGCGGCGTGCAGCCAGCAAAGCGGCCTCGTTGACGAGGTTCTCGAGGTCAGCGCCCGCAAAGCCCGCGGTGCGCTGTGCGATGACCCGCAGCGAAACATCCGGGGCGAGGGGCTTGTTCTTGGTGTGGACCTTGAGGATCTCCTCACGGCCTTTGACGTCGGGCAGGCCAACGTAGACCTGACGGTCGAAGCGGCCCGGACGGAGCAGGGCCTTGTCCAGAATGTCGGCGCGGTTGGTGGCAGCCATAACGATGACGCCGTCGTTGGCCTCGAAGCCATCCATCTCCACCAGCAGCTGGTTCAGCGTCTGCTCACGTTCATCGTGGCCGCCGCCGAGGCCGGCACCGCGCTGACGGCCCACTGCGTCGATCTCATCAATGAAGATGATGCAGGGCATCGTCTTTTTTGCCTTGTCGAAGAGGTCGCGCACGCGGGATGCGCCCACGCCGACGTACATCTCGACGAAGTCCGAGCCGGAGATGGAGTAGAAGGGCACGCCGGCCTCACCGGCACAGGCGCGGGCCAGCAGGGTCTTGCCGGTGCCCGGAGGGCCGACGAGCAGCACGCCATGGGGGATGCGTGCACCCAGAGAGTTGAACTTGTCGGGACTCTTCAGGAACTCCACGACCTCTTTCAGCTCTTCCTTCTCTTCGTCCTCACCGGCCACATCGGCAAAGGTGGCCGTCTTCTTGTTCTCGTGCTCGTCCTTTACCTTGGCCTTGCCGACATTCATGATGCCGCCGCCGCCGACGCCGCCCCGCATCATGGAGAAGAGCAGGAAGCCAGTGCAGCCCAGCATCCCCAGATAGAAGATGATCTCCATCCATGGGATGGTCTCCTTGAGGGAGGTGTAGTCGTAGGTCATGGGCGCGTCGGGGTTCGCCGCGTCGTAGGACTCGATATATTTCTCCACGTTCTCGATGAAAACGTAGGCGTAGGGCAGCTTATAGCGGACGGTGACAGTGCCGTCGTCCTCCTGTACCGCGCCGGTGGACTCCGACGAGGTGGAGAACATCCCGCTCAGCAGGCCGCCGGTGGCCTGCGTGGTGCTCTGGGTGGAGGAGACGTCCGGCAGGGGCAGGTCGCCCTCCTTCAGGTTCAGGGTGATGACGCTGGTGTTGCGGTCCAGCGTGAAGGCCGTGACCTGATTGTGCTCAAAATAATGGACGACGGTGGAGTAGCTCATGGTCGAGCCGCTGGTGCTGCCCGAGCCGCTGCCCATCACCGTCCAGACCATCAGCACGGCGGCCAGCGCCAGTGCAAGGATGAGTGGATTGATACGAGGTCTTTTAGGTTGCAAAAGGAATCAACTCCAGTTCTGGTTTTATTTCTTACTTTTCGTAGACGCGGGGCTTGAGCACACCGATGTAAGGCAGGTTGCGGTACTTTTCATCGTAGTCGAGGCCATAGCCCACCACGAACTCGTCCGGCACAGCGAAGCCCTCGTAGTCCGGGGCGATGTCCGCCTTGCGGCGGCTGGGCTTGTCGAGGATGGTGCAGATCTTCACCGAGTTCGGGTTGCGCATCTTGAGCATGGGCACAAGGTTGGACAGGGTGATGCCGGTGTCGAGGATATCCTCTACAATGAGCACATCCTTGCCGGACAGGTCGCCGTCCAGGTCTTTGATGATCTTGACGAGGCCGGTGCTGGTGGTGTTGCCGCCGCCGTAGCTGGATACCACCATAAAGTCGATGTTGCACGGGATGGTCACAGCCCGCATCAGGTCGGCCATAAAGACCACCGACCCCTTGAGGATGGAGACGAGGACAAGGTTCTTGCCCTCGTAGTCCCTGCTGATCTGAGCGCCCAGCTCTGCTACCTTTGCTTTCAGTTCCTCTTCCGAGACGAGGACCTTCATAATATCATCATGCATAGTCATGATTCGATTCCTCCCAATTTTCCAGTTTCACTTGCAGCAGCCGCTCTGTGTCCGGCCCGGGGGCAAGCCCATCGGCAAAGCCCTCGCCGCAGACCCACAGCACCTGCTTTCCTGCCGCCAGCAGTGGCAGCGTGTCCCGTTCCCGGGGCGGGATGCCCGCCTCGTTCATCCATTTGCGCAGCTCCCGGTCTGTCCCCCGCCCGGCCGGGCGGAAGCGGTCGCCCGGCTGACGGCAGCGCAGCCGCAGAGCAGGACATATCAAGTTTATTTTAGCATAATCTGCCTGATTTTTTAAGTCTTTTTTATGAACGACCTGTGTTTTTTCTTCAAAACAGGCCGAAACCACCCGAATCTGCAGCGTTCCGCCCCCGGGCAGCGGGTAATCGCCGCCCTCGGGCAGGGATACTGCACGCTCCGGAACATCTCCCTGCGGGCGGATGTTGTTGTCGCTTTCCTCCCGCCAGAGCAACCCTTCCCGTCCACAGAAGCGGACGTTGTCGGTGAGCTGCACCGCGCCGCTGCCCCTCTCCACGAGAGCAGCCAGCAGCCGGATATACTTTTCCTCCGCGTCCCGCACCGGCTCCACGAGGCGGTGGAGGGCCGTGTCGAGGATGAGAGGGTCCGCCTGTCGCAGAGCTGTCAGCCGCCACACCGGCTGTCCGGTGCGCAGGGCGCGCCCTGCCCCGCCGGGCAGGCACTTCGGGTCTGTCACCCGGGCCGAGGCCAGCAGGCTTTCCGCCTGCCGGGCGAAGTATTCGTCCGCCCGGGCGGCCTTCTCGCAGAAGCGGGCCAGATTGCGCTCGGCGGCGCGGTTGGCTGCGCAAAGGGCAGGCAATGCGCCGTGGCGCAGGCGGTTGCGGGCGTAGTCGTCGGCCTCGTTGGTCTCGTCTGTCACCCACGTCTCCCCGCAGGCGCGGCAAACGGCCTCGGTGTCGGCCCGGGTCAGGCAGAGCAGGGGCCGCAGGTAGCCCGGCCGGCTGGGCCGGATGCCCGCCGCACCGTGGAGGCCCGTTCCCCGGGCCAGCCGGAACAGCAGCGTCTCGGCCTGATCACTTCCAGTATGGGCCGTTGCGACGGCGTCTATCCCCTCTGCCAGCAGCCGCCCGAAGCAGGCGTACCGCAGACGGCGCGCCCAGTCCTCCCCGGCCTGCGGCCTGCCCACCTCTGCTTCCAGCTCAGCGGCATGGAAGACCTGCAGCGGCAGACCCAGCCGGGCGCAGGCCTCCCGGACGAAGGCCTCGTCCCGGTCGGCTGTCTCCCCCCGCAGGCCGTGGTTGACATGGCAGACCGTAAGTGTGATGCCGTTTTCCTCGGCCAGTGGGCGCATGAGGCAGAGCAGCGCCATGCTGTCCGCCCCGCCCGAGACGGCCAGCGCGATCTGCCGCCTGCCCTCCAGCAGCCCCTCCCGGGCGCAGAAGCCGCGCACCGTCTGCAAAATTTCTTCGCACGTCATCAGCGCTTGAAGTCCACGTCCATGAACCGGGTGTGGGCGCCATCCCAGCCCAGCGGCACCGTGCTGGTCTCGCCATGACGGTTCTTTGCCACGATGCACTCGGCGGTATCCGCATCCACCTCCGCGCCGTCGGGGTTCTGGCTGGCGTAGTAGGAGTCGCGGTAGAGGAAGAGGACGCAGTCGGCGTCCTGCTCGATGGAGCCAGAGTCACGCAGGTCGGACAGTTGGGGGCGGTGGCTGGAGTTGTTGCCCTGCTTTTCCACGGCACGGGACAGCTGACTCAGGGCGATGATGGGGACGTTCATCTCTTTGGCCATGATCTTGAGGTTTCGGGTGATGGAGCTGATTTCCTGCACGCGGTTCTCGCTGCGCTGGCCGCTGGTCATCAGCTGCAGGTAGTCGATGACGATGAGGCCCACGTTGGGGCGGGCGGGATCCTGATTGACCCGACGGATCTTCGCCTTCATCTCGGTGATGGTGATGCCCGAGGTGTCGTCCATATAGATGGGGGCGTCGTGGAGCTTTTCGGTGGCGAGGGCCAGATACTCCCAGTCCTCAGCCCGGAGCGCGCCGGTGCGGAAAGCCTGACTGTCGATGCCCGCCTCCGCCGATAGGATGCGGTTGGTCAGCTGCTCCTTGGTCATTTCGAGGCTGAAGATGGCCACCGGCACCTTCTGCTGCATGGCGACGCGGGTAGCGATGTTCAGCGCAAAGCTGGTCTTGCCCATACCGGGGCGGGCGGCGAGGATGATGAGGTCGCCGCGGCCAAGGCCGGTGAGGACGGTATCCAGCAGGCGGAAGCCGGTAGGGATGCCCTTGTACTTGTCGGCATCGGGGCCGCTGATCTTCTGAAGATTGGTCAGCGTCTCCACCATGCTGGAAGAAAGGGGCGTCAATGCGCTGGAATCCCGGCCTGAGCGTATCTCATAGATGCGCTGCTCGGCGTTTTCCAGCAGGAGGTCGGCGTCCGGCTCGTCCCCGGCATCCTGTAAGATGTCCTTCGCCACCCCCATGAGCTGGCGCACCAGATATTTTTCCTGCACGATCTGGGCGTAAGCCTTGACGTTGGAGATGCTGGGCACTGTCTCGGCCAGACCGGTCAGGTAGACCTTCGCCTCGTCGGCACTGGGGAAGACACCGTCTGAAATGACGGCGTCCAGCAGGGTCACGAAGTCGATGGTCTGGTCGCTGGTAAAGAGCCGCAGCATCTCGGAGTAGATCTGCGCATTCTGGCGGGTATAGAACATCTCGGGCCGGATGATCTCCACCAGATCGGTCAGGGTCTCCGGCTTGAGCAGCACTGCGCCCAGCACGCTCTGCTCTGCCTGCATATTATAGGGCAGGTTGATGCCCACGCTCTCGAGGTTGAGTTCGTTGTAATGTCGTTCGTTCGGCATGGCTGTTATCCTTCTGAATCGTTATCGTGTCCGTAAAGCCAAAAAGCGCCCCCTGCCGAGAGGGGGCGCAGAGAACGGCTGGATCAGGCCTGCTCCACTTCGACCTGAACTTTAAAGGAAGCGGTGACACCGACATAAAGGCGGACCTTGCCGTTGAAGACGCCCGCGTCCTTGATGTCCTTGGTCTCCAGCTCGATCTTCTTCTTGTCGATGGGCGAACCGGCCAGCTGGGCCAGAGCCTCAGCCACTTCCTTGCCGGTGACTTTGCCGTGCAGACGGCCGGATGCGCCGCCCTTGGCCTTGATGACCACAGTCTTGCCCTCGAGCTTTGCGGCCACAGCCTGTGCAGCGGCCACATTCTCTGCCTCGTGGAAGTCTGCGGCGGCCTCCTTGCCCCGGGCGATATTCACCGCGCTGGCGTCGGCCACAGCGGCCAGCTTGCGCGGGAACAGAAAGTTGCGGGCGTAGCCGTCGGAGACCTCATGGATCTCGTCCTTCTTGCCGATGCCCTTGACGTCCTGCTTCAGAATCACTTTCATGATAGTATCCCTCACTTCCCGCCGGGATATGCCCGGCGAAGATTTCTATGGTTAGTATACAGCAATCGGGCTGTTCCGTCAACGCCTGCTAAAGGCTCTCCCTTTGGGAGAGCTGGCGAGCGAAGCGAGACTGAGAGGGCAAGCCCGTTGCGACAGTGCCGGTGCGCGGAGATAGGCAAACTCTTTGTCAGAGCGATACTATCGCCGTGCCTGCACTTCTCCGCCAGCATCCTTACCCTCTCCGTCACCTACGGTGACACCTCTCCCAAAGGGAGAGGCTTTTTACGTTATGCCAGCTCTTTGCCCACGACATCCAAGGCCACCTCGATGACCTTATCCATATCGTAGTACTTATACTCGCCCAGACGTCCGCCGAAGAGGACGCCCGGCTCGGCATCGGCCAGCTTCTTATACTCAGCGTACAAAGCGCCATTTTTATCATCATTCACCGGGTAATACGGCTCGTCGCCAGGCTTCCACTCGGCGCTGTACTCCCGGCTGATGACGGTCTTGGGCTGGGTGCCGAACTCAAAGTGCTTGTGCTCGATGATGCGGGTGTAGGGGGTCTCGGCGTCGGTGTAGTTCACGACGGCGTTGCCCTGATAGTTGTCGGTGTCCAGCGTCTCGGTCTCAAAGCGGACGCTGCGATACTGCAGCGCACCCAGCCGGTAGCCGAAGTAGGCATCCACCGGGCCGGTGTAGACCACCTTGTCGGCCAGCTTGTCCAGCTCTGCCTTCCCGGCCAGATAATCCACGCCCAGACGCACCTCCACACCGTCCAGCATCTTTTCCACCATGGCGGTGTAGCCGCCGTTGGGGATGCCCTGATACAGGGCGTTGAAGTAGTTGTCGTCGTAGGTAAAGCGGACAGGCAGACGCTTGATGATAAAGGCGGGCAGCTCGGTGCAGGGGCGGCCCCACTGCTTGCCGGTGTAGCCCTTGATGAGCTTTTCGTAGATGTCGGTACCCACGAGGCTGATGGCCTGCTCTTCGAGGTTCTTCGGCTCAGTGATGCCGGCCTCGGCGCGCTGGGCCTCGATCTTCGCCTTCGCCTCGGCGGGGGTCACGACGCCCCACATCTTGTTGAAGGTGTTCATATTGAAGGGCAGGTTGTAGATCTCGCCGTGGTAGTTGGCCACAGGGCTGTTGGTGTAGCGGTTGAACTCTGCGAACTGGTTCACATACTGCCACACGGCCTTGTTATTGGTGTGGAAGATGTGGGCACCATAGCGGTGGACGTTGATGCCTTCCACCGGCTCGGTGTAGATGTTGCCCGCGATGTGGCCGCGCTTGTCGAGGACGAGGCAGCGCTTGCCCGCCTTCTTGGCCTCATGGGCGAACACTGCGCCGTACAGGCCGGCGCCGACGATGAGATAATCGTACTGTTTCATCACTGTTTGTCCTTTTTCTTCTGTTCCGGCTCCGACTCGGGGCCGCTCTTCTTCTGCGCCTCCCGGTACTGGTCGATGGCCGTCTGGATGCGGCTGCGGGCCGCCTCCGGGGTGATATGCTTGAGCTGGGCCGCAGCCATGGTCTGATGTCCGCCGCCGCCCAGAGCCTCCATGATGACCTGCACGTTCACCGCGCCGAGGCTCCGGGCCGAGATGTTGACGCCGCCGCCCACCTGCACGGCCACGAAGCTGGCCTCCACATTCTGGATGGTCAGCAGGTCGTTGGCGGCCTGCGCGATGGCCACGCGGGCCTCGGGGGCCACCTCACCGCTGACAGTGATAGCGCAGCCCCGGTACATCTGGGCTTCCGATACCAGCATGGCCTTGGTGGTGTACTCCACCATGCTCACGTCAAAGAGCTGGCGCACCCGCTCGGTCTCCGCGCCGTAGCGGCGGAGGGCCGCCGCAGCCTCGAAGGTGCGCACGCCGGTGTGGAGGGTGAAGTCCCGGGTGTCCAGCATGATGCCGGAAAGCAGACCCTCGGCCTCGATGCGGTTGGGCTTGTCGTCCCGGTCTCCCACATACTGCAGGAACTCGGTGACAAGCTCACTGGCCGAGGAGGCATACGGCTCGTGACAGACGAGGTCGGCGTTCTCGATGAAGCCGACGCCCTTGCGGTGGTGGTCGATGACGGCCACCTTGCCGCATTTTTCCAGAATTTCGCGGCTCTCCACCAGCCCCAGCTGGTATGTATCCACGATGATGCAGAGCGTTCTCTGGGAGATGATGGGCAGCGCGCCCTTGGGGTCGATGAAATCGTCCTCCTGCCCTGCCGCGACGAGGGCGTTGATGAGGCTCCCGGCGAGGGTGGCATCCCGGCGCACGGCGATAACAGCCGGCACATCGCAGATCTTGCAGATGCGCAGCACGCCCTCCGCCGCGCCGATGGCGTCAAGGTCGCTCATCCGGTGGCCCATGATGACCACATGGTCGGCTTCCTTGATGAGCTTGACCAGCTGGTCGGCCACGATGCGGCTGCGCACCTTGCTGCGCTTCTCCACGCCGTGGCTGACGCCGCCGTAGAAAGTAAAGCCGTCCGGAGTCATCTCCGCAGCCTGATCGCCGCCGCGCCCCTGCGCCATATCCAGCGCCTGCACGGCCATATCCTGTGCCTCCCGCAGGGTCTTGGCCCCGCGTCCGATGCCGATGGAGATGGAAAGGTTCACGCTGGGGTCAAGAGCGCGGATCTTGTCCAGCACGTCATAGCCCCGCTTGGCGAACTGCTCCAGCTGGCGCTCCTCCACCACGGCGATGTAGCGGCCGCTGGCCACCCGGCGCAGAAAGCCGGTGCCCCGGCCGATCATATCCTCCAGCACCCGGTTGATACCCTCCAGCAGGCGGGCGCGCTCGCTGTCCAGCATATCGCTGAACACATCGTCGTAGCCGTCCACGAGAAAGACCAGATAGCCCGGGCGGCTGGCCTTGTACTCGGCCTCCACCTTCCGCAGGGCTGTCTCCTCGTTCAGTACGAGGAGGGTCATGCTCTCCGCCTCGCCGGGGACCGTGGAGCTGTGGACGCTCCACGCGCCGTCGGCCAGATTCAGCAGCTGGCCGCCCGCCGTCCGGGATTCCTGTAGGTCGAGGCCGGGCAGCACCTTCTGCACCCGAGGGGTCAGAAGGGATTCTCCCTTCATCAGGCGGGTGCGGAACTCGGCGTTGTACCACAGCACCGTCTCCCCCGACAGGAGGGCGGCGGGCTGGCTCAGCGGCTCGAGGCTGAACTGGGTCTTGGATTTTTCAAAGCTGCCGCCGCACACCCAGCGGGCCACCCAGCTGCGCAGCCGGCAGCGGAACAGGACGAACAGGACGCCCCACAGCACCACCAGCACGGCCAGCAGCGGCCAGATGGCCGGGCGCTGTACCAGCAGCACCAGCACCAGAAGGGCGCAGAGCACTGCCAGCGCAGCGGTCAGCATTTCAAGAGTCCACCTTGGTTTTTGTTTCATGAAGTATTATGCCTCCTGCGGGCAGCATCAGACCTCCATCAGGATGGGGAGGATCATGGGGCTGCGCTTGGTGCGGCGGTAGATATAGCTGCTCAGGGCCTCGCGCACGCGGGTCTTGACGCTGTTCCAGTCGCGGACGTGCTCCTCCACGCAGCGGTCGAGGGCCGTCTCCACGATGCTCTGGGCGCCGTCCATCAGGCTCTCGTTCTCCCGCACATAGACGAAGCCACGGCTCACAAGGTCGGGGCCGGCCAGCACCTTGCCGGTCTTGCTGTCCACGGTGGCCACGATGATGACGAGGCCATCCTCGGACAGATGCTTGCGGTCCCGCAGGACGACATTGCCCACATCGCCCACGCCGAGGCCGTCCACCATGACAGCGCCCGCCGTCACCGGCTCCCCCCGCGTTATCTCGGCCTGGCCGGGAACGGCCTGC
>OBXH01001251.1_pt1 | contig 13618 bp, 8 predicted proteins | sample 1538101 | NCBI WGS metagenome assembly OBXH01 (sample SAMEA2580141, study PRJEB22360) | human gut metagenome | biome: human gut; feature: human-associated habitat; material: faeces | place: Denmark | collected 2008/2010 | reverse complement strand
ATGGAAAAAAGTAGACTTTGAAGATCAGGGTGTGAATGTAAAGCAGACAGCGACTGATTCAGAAAAATAGAATGTAGGAAAAAGGAGAAGAAATCCTAAAAAAATGAGGGATTTCTTCTCCTTTTTATTTGCGCCGTCGGAAAATCTGTACAAGAACAATCAGCAATAAAAGGGCGGACAGACTGTATCCGAGGAAACTGATCCAAGGGAGTCCAAACCACTTTGGAATGCTGTAAATGTCCGAGGCAAGACCTGATCCGATAAACAGGGCAGCAGAAAGAATCGTCAAAAGCACCCGGTTTGTAATGGAATAAACATCACGGCGGAAATGCTCGCCATCAGAAAGCTGCAGGTTGACTTGTGCCTGCCCGTTTTTTGTAATGTTCAAAAGATCAGAAAGCTGGGCAGGGATGTTGAGGGATTTGTCCAGTGAAGTATAAACCTGGCGTCCCTTATGTTTTAAAATGTGCCTTGCATCCAGCTCATGGATCAGCAGATTGGACATATGTACAGATAAAATCCGCAACAGATTTACATCCGGAGCACATGCACTTAAAGTTCCTTCGATCGTGATCATGCTTCGCGCAAGCAGCGTGACATCCGGGGTAATTGCAAGCCGGTGATCCTTGACCAGCTGCAGGAGCCGTTCGATCAGATCGCCAAGCCGCATGGTGCCGAAGTCCATGGAAACATACTTGCTGACAATATCATCAATGTCCGTGTACAGGCGGGCATGGTTGACACGCTCCTGAGGTTCGGCAAACGCGAGTAATACGTTTTTCAGAGAATAAATATCATTCTCAAGAAGTGCTGTAATCGCTTTGCGAAGCAGCAGCTTGGTGTTGGAAGACAGATGTCCTGCCATTCCGAGATCCAGCCATGCAATCTGCCCCTTGCTGATCCAGAGATTTCCAGGATGCGGATCCGCATGGAAAAATCCATCCTCCAAAATCTGTTTACAGTAGTTTTCTGCTGTTTTTTCGCCAATTTCAGTCATGTCGTAGCCAAGACTTTTTAGTTCCGCTATATGGTCGATCTGGATTCCGTCGATATAGTCCATGACAAGAAGTCTTGGAGTCGTCAGTTCGTGATATACCACGGGGCAGGTCGTATAGGCGATTTCTTTTTGGTTGGCGTAAAACAGATCTAGATTGGCGGCCTCTTTTTCAAAGTCAATCTCTTCTCTGGTAGTCTCCCAGAGTTCATCTAAAATCGTATGAAAGTCGATCAGATTTTTAGTTCCCAGTGTCAGTTTTAAAATACCGGAAGCTTTTTTTAAAAGCCGGATATCATTTTCCATCGTCTTTTGGATGGCCGGTCGTTGTACCTTTAAAACAACCTTTGTTCCGTCTTTTAGCTGTGCGGGATGTACCTGTGCAATGGAAGCAGAGCCAAGCGGAGTCTGTTCGATGGAAGAAAAAATGTCAGAGACAGGTCGCTGTAATTCGGATTCAATGATTGAGACTGCAGTCTCATATGGCATGGGGATCACATCGGTACGAAGCCTTGTCAGCTCCTGACAGTATACTTCCGGGAGCATATCGGAACGCATGGACATGATCTGCCCCAGCTTGACATAAGTAGGGCCCAGATCTTCCAGGATCTCGCGGAGCTTGACCGGTGTCAGACCCGAGGTCAGATGGTGTTTTTTTAAAACTTTTAAAATCTCGTTCAGCCGCCTGCCGGAGGCGGCTGAATCTTCTTCCGTGTATGATGGATACCGGGAAGGATCCATTGTTTTTTGTTCTTTATTCATTCTGATTCTTCGGGTGTCCTTTCATCGGAGGTAATATCTGGATCTTCAGGCTGTTCTTTTCTTGCTTCTTCTGTCTGGGCAATCTTTTCTTTCAGAGCGTTTAATTCCTCTTCGGTCATCTGATCGACAGAATTCATGGCATCTGTATAATTCCTGGTAACGGTGACAGAAATATGTTCTTTGACTTTTTCTTTTGCTGTATGTTTCAGTTCTTCATTGAGCATTCTGCCCTGTGCAACGGTCAGTTCGCCTTTTTCTACCAGATCATCGATCAGTTCTTTTGCGTTTTCTGCAGTAGAGGCGACAGCACCTACACCTGCTAAAAATACTTTTCTTAATCCTTCTGTGAATTCCATAAAGACCATCCTTTCTTGAAGTACATGATTGTCATTTGTTTTTTCTTTATTATAGCACGTATCAGGAGGAATGTTTCTTACTTTTTTGTTAAAAATATGAAAAAAGTAAGAGGAAAAAAGCAAAATATGGTACAATTTTCTATATCAGACAGGGGAGGTAACAGGTGTGGAAAAAGTAAGAGAGAAGGTACTTTTTGCACTGCAGGAAGTACAGAGGGCAGTGATTGGAAAGCAGGAAGTGACAGAGACGGTGATGAAAGCATTTTTGGCGGGTGGGCATGTGCTGGTGGAGGATATTCCGGGACTTGGCAAGACGACCATGGCGATTGCTTTTTCCAGAGCGATCGGACTGCAGAAGCGCAGAGTGCAGTTTACACCGGATGTACTTCCGTCAGATCTGACTGGATTTACCATCTACCAGAAAGAGAGAAATGCGTTTGTATATCATCCGGGAGCCGTGGTCTGCAACCTGCTTCTGGCAGATGAGATTAACCGGGCGTCTCCGAAGACACAGTCAGCCCTTTTGGAAGTGATGGAAGAGGGGCAGGTGACCGTGGATGGAAAAACCAGAAAGATTGCTCCGCCGTTTCTGGTGATCGCTACGGAAAATCCGTCCGGCTCCGCAGGGACGCAGCTGCTGCCGGAATCTCAGTTGGATCGTTTTATGGTCTGTGTAAAGATGGGATATCCGACAATTCGCGAAGAGATGGAGATTCTGCGAAAAAATGAGAATGGCCGTACGTCAGATGCCGTTCAACAGGTGATGACAAAGGAAGAACTTGAGGAAGCACAGCGGGAGAATGCACAGATTTTTATGCATGAGCGGATTCTGGAATATCTGGTGCAGCTGGCACAGGCTACCAGGGAACATGAGATGCTGGAGCTGGGGATGAGTCCAAGAGGAACAGTGGCACTTGCAAAGATGGCGAAAGCGGGTGCGTATCTGGCAGGAAGAGAATATGTGGTTCCGGCAGATGTCAGGGGAGTGTTTCGGGAGACTGCACAGCATCGGATCCTGTTAAATACAAGGGCAAGGATCAGCAAAGTAAAACAGAAGGAAGTACTGCAGGAAATTTTGTCCGCAGTAGAATCACCATCATTGAAAAAGCGATAAAAAGGAGCGTATATGGGAAAACGGATGATAACATATCTTCTGGTGCTTGGCGCAGTGGGATATCTGTTTTTGATGTATATTTATCCGGCACTGAGCGGGCTGTTGATTTTTGTGCTTCTGTATCCGGCGGCAGGAATCGTTTATCTTATTTTTGCGGGGAGAGGACTCTCTGTCAGAGTAAAGCAGCTCTCGGATTACGGAGAAAAAGAACAGCAGATGAAAGTCAGTATACAGGTTTGCAGGGAAAGCTCTCTTTGGATCGGAAAGTGCAGGGTTCTGCTGGAAATGGAACATGCAGTATCCGGCATCAGACAAAAAGACAGTTTATGGCTTTCTGAAAAGCAGGCAGACTATACATTTGAACCAGACAGGTGCGGAGAGTGGAAGCTGACGATTACAGAAGTGAGAATCTATGATTTTATCGGAATTTTATCTGTGGGTAAAAAGCAGCAGGAAAAGGAGCGATTCACAGTCCTGCCGAAGATCTGTGCAATGCCGGTAGAGATTGGGAGAAGGACGCGGGAATTTCCGGTTGAGCCGGAAACCTATTCCAATGAAAGGGGTGGGCAGGATGCTACGGAAATCTATCAGATCCGGGAGTATCACATTCCGGATCCGGTGCAGATGATCCACTGGAAGATCAGTGCCAAGGCGGGAAAAATGATGGTCAAAGAATCCAGTCATCCTCTTGGATGTGCGGTATGTATCAGACTTTGGCTTTCGAATGCAGCGAAAGATTTCAAAAAGCTGGAGCGTATGATGGAGATTTGTGCTTCACTTTCCAGGACTCTGGTAGAAGAACACTGTATGCACGTTGTGGCATGGTTTGATCAGAAAAACGTCCGTGTTGTGCGATGGCGCGTGAAGGATGAGGAGACGTTTTATGAAATGCTCTGGGAGCTGATGGAAGCAGTCCCTGCAGCGAAACGAGAGGAAGAGCAAAGCGGGTTTGAAGAAGTGTTTCGAACACAGAAATTTTCCAGTGTTCTTGTACTGGATGGCCAGGGGATTCAGGGATGGAATGATACCGGGATTATCCAGGTGTGATATGGGGAGAAGGGGTATGAAAAGAAAAAAGAAGGATTTGAATCAACATAGCTGGAAAGTTCATATCTTACAGTTTCTTACCGTTGGTTTTGCACTGTGGTCCTGGTGGGAGACTGCCGCCGGAGTGAAATTGACGCAGAAATTACCTCAGGATCAGACAGAGAGGTGGATGGCAGTACTTTTGATCACCGGTTTTTTAGGGAGTGTCTGGCTTGGGACAATGCTGGTAAAAAGAAAGAAGCTCCTGCTTTGTATTTCTGCGGTTTTCTATCTTGTACCAGTGATATATGCGGCGGTTTTGACGTATTTCCCGGATCCGAGAGAATGCTGGCTTCAGATGATTGCAGCCGGATTGTATGTGACAGTGCTTACATCGATGTCTTGTAATGTTCTGCAGAATGTCTGCATTGTGGGAATAAGCTTCGTATTTCTGGCATTTTGTTCGGTCCAGCTGGGAGAGCAGATGGAGCCGATGAAAGAAAAAGAAGATGGGGTATATCGGACGACCAGACGATATGTGAAAGAGCATGTAATCCAGAAAGCAGAAGAGACGTGGAATGCATGGAGTGCAGACAGGCAGACAAGAAAAGAAGCACAGACGAAAAAGGAAGAGCAAAAGGAAGAGTCAGAAAAAGAGGAACAAAAAACACAGGCAAAAATCCCGACAGATACGATTTATGTTTCGGAGAAATATGGAAAAGAATATGACGGGGGATCCTGGAGAGAAGGAAGTGCGACGGATCCGGCAAGTGTATATTTGCAGTATCCATCCTCTTTGAAGCAACTTCGCAAATTGTGCAGCGAACTGCAGGAAGCAGATTCTTTTGAAGAAGCAGAGCGGTTCGTGGAAGAAACATTAAAACGTCAGGCTGTGTATGATGTAAATCCGGGATCGACACCGTCCGGCGAGGATTTTGCGGAGTATTTTTTGTTTGAAAACCACAAAGGATTTTGTGTGCATTTTGCAACGGCTGCAACCTTGATGTATCGAATGCTGGGGATTCCGGCCAGATTTGCAGAAGGTTATGCCATTCCGGCATCTGCATTTTCACAGCAGGAAAATGGGCAATATGTGGCAGAAGTTGAGGGCAGCATGGGCCATGCCTGGTGTGAAGTCTGGCAGGAGGATACCGGCTGGAAGGTCGAGGATCATACAGGTGCAGCTTCTGCGTTGGAAAATGTGGAGAGGGCAAGAGCATCATCGGATACGTGGCAGCAGATCCGAAAGGCGCTCTTCCAGTGTTTGAAGGTGATCGGCGTTATACTTCTGATGTTCGCGCTGATAATATTGCAGGCGTGGATACGGACTGTGCGGAAACGAAAACGGTGCCGAACGGGATCAATCGATGCAAGGATTCGGTTTGTTTATCAGAGCCTGTACGAGGTTGCAGAGTTTCTGCATCCATCCGGGGAAGATCCATTTTCAATGCAAGGAAAAGAAGCGGTGAAAAAATCTCTTCCGGAACTGGAAGAGGCCGATCTAAACTGGATGTATGACACGATGATGCGCACTATGTTCTATAAAGGCTGTGATATCCGCGATGGAGAACAGATGTATCGTTTGTATGGACAATGCAGAAAAAAAGTAAAACAAGGATTAAACGCCTGGAAAAAGCTGCAGTGGAATGTGATAAAATGTTTTCCATAGATAAAAAACAGATTATGTTTATAAAGAGAAAATGAAGTGACTGTGACAAGTTTTTAGATTTCGTTCATTGCTTTTGCTGAAAGAAACTTGTATACTGGAAACATCTCTGAAAGGAATCCCTTTCAGTTATATCTGAACCGGCAACAGCTGGCATTTCGGATTTTCCCAGTAAAGAAGCAAGAAAAAGCGAATGGAAAACCGGAACGAGGTCTATCATCGAAAAATTAATCGAAAGAATTAGTTATGAAAAGTCCTGTTTCCCGGTAAATTCATTCGGAAAACAGGAGGAATGTGAATGGAAAAAGAGAAGACAACGCAGTTTCTGATGAGACCGAAAAATGACTTTTGTTTCAAACAGTTGATGGCAGATGCACAAATCCGACAGGCATTTTTGTCGGCAGTTACGGGGATTCCCTATGAGGAAATCGAAGAGACAACACTGTTGCCCACCAGTCTTGAGAAACAGTATAAGGAAGACAAGCTTGGAATTTTGGATGTTCGGATCCAATTGAAAAACAGCGGTCAGGTCGATGTGGAGATGCAGGTGGCAGCGTACGAGTACTGGGCAGAGAGAACTTTATTTTATCTGTCAAAAATGTTTACGGAACAGATTCATGAAGGCGAAGGATATGATGTGCTGGAAAAATGTATCCATATCGGGATTCTGGACTTTGAAATATTCGAAGATACGGATGCATTCTATTCCCGGTTTCACTTATGGGAGGACAGCCGGCATATCAAGTACAGTGACAAGCTGGAATTGCATGTATTGGAATTGCCGAAGCTGGCAAAGCACCAGTATCCGGAGACAGAACTGCTAAGTTGGATGCAATTTATCAATGCAGAGACAGAGGAGGAATTCAAAATGGCAGCAGAGAAAGACCCTTATATTGAGAAGGCCTATGAGAGTCTGGTGCATCTGAGTGCAGATGAGAGGGCACGGTTGGAGTATGAGGCAAGAGAAAAGCAGATCCGGGATCACCAGTTCTTTTCAAGAATCTATAAAGAGACGGGATATAGGCAAGGGGTGAAAGAAGGGGAAGTAAAAGGTAGAGAAAAGGGCAGGATTCAGGAATGTATTGAAATTCTACAGGAGATGGGAGAAACGAAAGAACATGTTTTGCTTCGATTGAAGGAGAAGTTTAAGCTCTCAGATACGGATGCAAATCAATATTTAGAAAAATACTGGAAAGAGTGAATTGATATACAAGAAAAAGCAACATTTCATGTTTTGTTGACATAGAATGTTGCTTTCTTTCATGGTGGAAGTTCTCTGTATATAAATCATACTTGTTTTCGGGCTGATTGTGAAATTTTTTGAAACACTGTCAGTAGTCTTTGATTATCTTCTGGATCCATGATGCAGAAGCGGACAAATTCTCCCTCTAATCCGGTGAAGGAAGAACAGTCCCGGATCATAAGTCCTTCCCGGATACAGGCTTCAAATACGTCAGATGAAGTCAGTCCAACTTTTTGGATCTGTACCAGCAAAAAGTTGGCATAAGCCGGATAAACATAGAAAAAAGGAAGTTCACGCAATTTTGTATACATGTATTCACGTTCGGAAAGTATCAAATTGCGTGTCTTTTTTATATAATCTTTGTCCTGAAACAAAAGTTCGCCGGCGAATGCGCCAAGGCTGTTTAATGACCATGGAATCTGTTTGCTCTTCAATTTTTTGAGAAATTCAGCATTTCCGGTGATACCGTACCCGAACCGCATACCAGGAGCGGCAAAAAATTTGGAAACACCACGCAGTACCATCAGATTCTGGGAATTTTGGGTCAAAGGAACTGCGGTGACGGCATCTACATCAGGTGCAAACTCCACGTACGTTTCATCGATCATCACAAAGATGTTGTGATCCTGACAAAACTCCAGCAGCTTTATCAGCTCCGGATGAAAAATTGCGGAAGAAGTCGGATTGTTCGGATTGCATAAAATAAGAAAATCAATCTGCTTTTTAGCCAGCGCCAGACACAGTTCCTCTACAGACAATTGGAAATCCTGTTCTGGTTTCAGATAAAAGCAGTCGATCGTGCTGTCTGAAAATCCAAGTTCTCTGGAGTATTCGGAATAAGTGGGTCCAAGGATCATCGTATGCTTTGGACGGCGCTCTTCAATCAGCAGGGAAATCAGTTCACTGGAACCATTGCCCGGCAGGATAAAGTCTGCAGGAATCTGACAGTATGTGGAGAGTATGTTTCTAAGACTGGTATAGCTCCGATCCGGGTAGGAAGAGAGCAGATCCAGATGAGCTGCAAGAGCTTTTTTTACCTGTTCGGAAAGTCCGAGCGGATTTACGTTAGCACCAAAATTGACAATATCATCTTTTTTTAATCCGTAGTGTTCGCACACTTTTTCAATATCACTTCCGTGAAATTCCAGTTTTGTATTCATGTATACAATCCCCTTTTAAATTCTTTGATTCCACCGTTGCAAGAAATACAGTGTTGATGTTATAATACTTTATTATAGTGTGTTTACAAAAAAATGCAACGTAAGAAGAATGAGCAGGTGACAAATTTGAAGAATAAAATTAAACGCCTTTCAAAAGGAGATTTTCATATTCCACAGCCGGAGATTATTTTTCCGGAGACGCGGATCATCATGCGTGTCGGAGAAGGCGAGATGTACAAAGGAAGCTTTTCTCTCCAGAATCAGGGAGAGGGGACGATCCGTGGACTGGTTTATCCATCGTCTTTTCGGGTACGCTGTGAGGAGCAGGGATTTGATGGGAATCCGGTGAACATCTCTTATACATATGACGGATCCGGTCTGGTTCCGGGACATGTGGAACACGGAAAATTTACCATTGTGTGCAATGGCGGAGAGTATGAGGTGGCATTTACTGCCATTATTGAAAAGCCGTTTGTAATGACAACTTATGGAAAAGTACAGAGTCTGGAAGATTTTAAGAAACTGTCTTTTCGGGATCCGGCGGAGGCAGAAAAACTGTTCCGTTCCAGAGATTTTTATGAGATCCTGAAGTATGAGGATAAGCGGATTCAGGCATTGTATGACAATATGAGAAAATGGGAGCTGGATCAGCAGGCGTTGGAAGAGTTTTTGGTGGGCTGCAAGCAGAAAGAGAAGATTTTTCTGACGCTGGAAGAGGAGAGCAGGGCATTTATTTCTCTTCGGGAATCCAGAAAAGACACCTTTACAATCAAGAAGAATACGTGGGGATATCTGACCATTGATGTACGTACCGAAGGCGAATTTTTAAGTGTGGAGCATACCAAGGTTACTACGGAGGAATTCATCGGGAATGCGTATCGGCTGGAATATATCATCGACTATACAAAGCTCCATCGGGGAAGCAACTTCGGGCAGATCATCCTGGAGTCCCCGTATGAGATACTGACCTATGAGATCGTGGTGGAGAAGGATGTCTGCAGAGAGGAAGAGAGACGGGAGCGGGATAAAGAGTTTGCAAGTATTTTAAAGCGCTGTCTTGTTTATGAGAGCGGCAAGCTGGATCTGAACACCTGGTGCGAGGAGTCCTTAAAGAAGATCGAGCATTTGCGGAGTCTGGATGAGGACAATGAGATGTATCTTCTGGTACATGCACATATCTGTCTTTTGGGCAAACGGTTTGAAGAGGCAAAATGGATTCTGGAATCTTACAATTACAACCGGTTTGCAATCGGAAAAAATGTAGAGATCAGTTCCTATTATTTGTATCTGACCACGCTGCTTTCCAATGATTCGATCGGGACACGCAGAGTGGCAGAAGAGCTTTCAAAATCCTATATGAAGCATCCCGACAGCTGGAAGATCCTCTGTATGTTGGTGAATGTAGATTCTGAGTACAAGATCATCAGTGAACGTCTCAGAGCTTTGGAGCATCACTTCTATGAGGAAAAGACGCGCAGTATCTGGTTCTATCTGGAAGCCTTCCGGTGTTTCCGTGAGAAGAGTTCTTCCTTGAAAAAACTGGGCATTTTTGAAGTGCGGGTGTTGTATTTTGCAGCCAAGCACAAACTGATGACAAAGGAACTGGCATTATATACAGCCAATCTGGCAAGTCAGCTGAAAAGCTTTGACCGCTATCTTTATGAGACTCTGGTGCTTTCCTACGGGATGTATGAAGAGTCCATGATCCTGACCGCAATCTGTACACTTCTGATCAAGGGAAGCTGCATGGAAAACTGCTTTTTTAAATGGTATGAAAAAGCAGTGGAGTCGGAATTAAAGATTGCACAGCTGTACGAGTTTTATATGGCTGCGATCCAGCCTGGCAGAGTCAATAAAGCACTGCCGCGTTCCGTGTATCTTTACTTTATGCATGGAAATAATCTGGATTTCCATAAACGGGCGCTTTTGTATTCAAACCTGATTACTTATGAGGATGAATCCAGTGAGATTTATGCGCATTACAGAGATGAGATGGAAGCGTTTGCGTGGAATCAGCTGGAGCGCAGAAATATTGATCCCATGCTCCGCATTATATACAAGCGTTTTCTGACAGAAGATTCTATGGAAGCAGAGCAGATCAAAGCACTGTATGATATCTGCCATGCTTATGAGATCACAACAAAGGTACCGAATATGAAATTTATTCATGTGATCGCAGAGGATGGAACGATCACGCAGAAGGCGCCGTATACGGACAAAGGGGCAAGGGTATTTTTGTATGCAAAGACAGACCGGCTTGTATGGGAAAGCAAGGATGGAAGACATTATACAGATTCTATTCCATATGAAAGCAAGCGCCTGTTCTATGAGCTTCGTTACATGGATATCTGTAAGCGGTATATGAACAGTCTGAAGCAGAACCGTCAGGAGGAGAAGGTAGAAGAGCTTTCTCTTGAGACTGTGCGCAAGTATGGCATTGAAAATTACGGGGAAGAAGAGATCATGGGACTGTGCAGCCGTACGATCCGTGAAAACAATTATGAATGTGATGATTTCCTTACCTACGTGTGTTTTGAGATGTTTAAAAGAAAGCAGTTTGACAGAGTGATCCTGACGTATCTTGCGAATTACTACTGCGGAGCGACTACAGACATGAAACTGCTCTGGAGAGAAGCAAGAGAGTATGAAGTACATACTCAGAAGCTGGCGGAGAGGATCATCACACAGATGTTGTTCTCGGAAGAGTTGTTCGGAGAGGTTCCGATCTTTGAAGAATATTATGAAGAGGGAGCTTATTTCAGACTGCAGCAGGCATATCTGGCGTATATGTCCAGAGAATATGTAGTGGAAGAGCGCAGGATGAGCAGAAGTATTATTGATATCATCTGTAAGGAATATGAAAAGGGTGAAGAAACGATAGACATCTGCAAGATCGCCGTATTAAAATATTATTCCACCAGAGAATATACGACGACTGTGCGTAAGACTCTGAAAAAATTCTTACAGGAGCTGTGCGGCAAGCAGATTTATTTCCCGTTCTTTCTGGCATACGAAAAGGAATGGCTCATTGAGCTGCAGCTTTGGGATAAGACGCTGATCGAGTACAAAGGGCAGAAGGGAAGCCGTGTCATGCTCTACTATCAGCTTCAGAAAGAAAATTCAGAGGCGGTAGATTATGCTACAGAGGTGCTTACGCCGATGTATGAGAATCTCTATGTGAAGAAATTTGTGCTGTTCTCCAACGAGCGGTTGAAATATTATTTCAAGGAGACCATTGATGGCAACACTTACCGAAGTGATAAAGAGTGCTGCATGAAGGATGCTGTGTTTGGAGAATCCGGGCGATATGGACGACTGAATGATATTTTACTTTCAGAGGGCAGTGAAAAAGAAGAAAAGATGAAAGCATATGCACAGGAAGATGCAATCGCCGCGCATATGTTTGAACAGTATTAAGGAGGCTGACTCCTATGGGACAAGGCAATATTATAGGTTACGAGATCAATGAAAAGACCTGTCAGATCAGTTTTTATAATGAAGAAATGGCAGAGCCGGAGACGATGGAAGTAGATGCGGATAATTATCAGATCCCTCTGGTCATCGGAAAGCTGCGTGATACCTGGGCATACGGAAAAGAAGCAAAACGTCTGGCCAGCTTGAAAGAAGGATTCACCGTAAACCGGTTACTGGATAAAAGCCTGGCAGGGGAAAAAATTGAATTTGGAGAAGAATCCTATGAAGCAGTATGGCTGCTTGCTAAATTTATCGAACTGTCGCTGCAGTCGTTTCCGAAGATCAACGGGATCGTGTTCAGTGTTCCGGAGCTGACGGAAGAGCTGGCGCAGATGTTGCGGGGAATCGCAGTACGGATGAATATTGATAAACGGCATATTTTCATTCAGGATTACAAAGAGAGTTTCTGCAATTATCTGTTTTATCAGCCAAAAGAACTCTGGCAGTATGAGGCGGCGTTGTTTTGCTGTGACAGAAATGAGATCAAAGCGTATATGCTCAGAAGGCTGAAGCCGGGGCTTGGAGGCGGAAAGACGATTTTTGTGACAGTGGACGAAGTGGCAAGTGCGCATATAAAAGAACTGGCAGCCGTGTATCCGGTGCTCAATGCGGACAAGGCAAAAGATGCGGATATGAGATTCTGCCGGTTTATTGAAGGCGTGTTTGACAAGCGGATCGTATCTTCGGTCTTTCTGACCGGAGAGGGATTTGAGAATAACTGGTATCCGACTTCTCTGAGAGTCCTGTGCAATGGAAGAAGAGCATTTATCGGAAACAATCTGTACAGCAAGGGCGCCTGCTATACCGCATACCGCAAGATGTTTATGCACATTGAGGATCCGGTTTATCTTTCCGAAGACAAGCTGACAGATCAGATTAGTGTGAATATGCGGGTGAATGGACAGGAGATGTGGTATCCGATCGTATCCTGGGGATCGCACTGGTATGAATCCAACAATCAGTGGGAAGTGCTTTTAGAGGATACAGAAGATATCGAGCTTCATATCGAGTCTCTAGTACAGGGTACGTTAAAGACGGAGGTCATCCCGCTTGGAAGGCTTCCCAAGAGAGGCGAGTATTCCATGAGGCTTCAGATCGAGACGTTATTTTTAGATGAAAAAACATGTAAGATCACGGTGCGGGATGTAGGATTCGGAGAGTTTTTCCCGCCGACCGATTTTCAGGAAGAGAAGATGATACATTTAGGAGGAAATGATGGGAAGTTTAATTCTATGTCATGATCAGCATGCGGCCCATCCGTATGAAATTACGAGGATCCACTGTAAGATATTTACAATGGAAGAACTGTGCTATTATCTCTGCAATAATCTCTACCTGATCGATTATACGATTATGAACGAGCAGCTGTGCGGATGGCTGGAAGAGGACATCGGGAAAAGGGAGCTTGCAGACCAGCTTCGGGATGTGATCCGGATGCGGGGAAGTGTGGAAAAATTTGTGCTCACGATTTTGAAGAGTTCCGGAATCTACAAGGAAGCGGAGATGATCCGGATCCAGAATGTTCTGGAGCGGCTCAAAAACCAGAAGGACATTGAACGGCAGAAATACAAAGGAGACAATCTTCTGGAAAGTGGAGAAGTGGAAGAAGCAATTCTTGTGTATCAGGCGATCTTAAATGAAGGGGAGGATGAGAATACGGATCCGAAGTTTTATGGAAAGATCTATGCAAGTCTGGGGTCTGCCTATGGAAGAATGTTCCTCTATCAGCAGGCGGCACGGATGTATGACAGGGCGTATCAGATCTGCGAAGATCCAAAGCTGTTAAAGCCGTATTTGTATGCGTCTTATAAGTATATGTCGAT
>OBXH01001234.1_pt1 | contig 13790 bp, 6 predicted proteins | sample 1538101 | NCBI WGS metagenome assembly OBXH01 (sample SAMEA2580141, study PRJEB22360) | human gut metagenome | biome: human gut; feature: human-associated habitat; material: faeces | place: Denmark | collected 2008/2010 | reverse complement strand
TTCCATCGATCTGTTCCAATAGACAACGTCCATTTACACAAGCGCCCTACAAGAGATATTCTACATGTTTGCGGACTTTTATCCACCGGTGACAGCCTGGACGTATTGGTAGTTCATCTTCCTTCCCGTTCAGGAGGAGCCAAAGAATCGGAACCTTATCGCCTGTCCGTTGCAAAGAAAATCAGATTAGAAGCAGACAGTATACTAACCTCCCGCCGTCGTCCACAACTGATCATCATGGGAGACTTCAATGACTATCCGGATAATAAATCTATTACGGAAGTCCTTGCAGCCATTGCGCCTCCTCCCTATCCCGAAGCATTAAAACTATATCATTTATTAGCCGGAAAAGCCAAAGCCGGAAAACATACATTCGGCTCTTATAAATATCAGGGAGAATGGGGGCTATTGGATCACATGATTGTTTCCGGCACTCTCCTGAATATTTCTGCACCTTTTTTTACCAATGAAGAAAGGGCAAACGTAAGCCGCCTGCTCTTTCTGTTATCCGATGATGATAAATATGATGGAAAACAACCTTTCCGCACTTATTATGGTATGAAATATTTAGGCGGATACAGTGACCATCTACCTATATATACCGATTTTGAGCTGAAAGAAAATCAAAACAGTTTCTAATGTTCCATTATTCCACTCCTGACCCATCCGGGTATTTCACAAAATCTCCGGTAACTTTTACTACAGGCATGGTAGCATTTGTCTTCTTTAAATGGCGAGTCAAATCCTTTGCCAGTTTCAAAGCTATCTTCTGATATGCTTTTTCGCCGATGAGATTTTGTTGTTCCGAGATATCTTCTTTCAGATTGAACAGAGCCGACGTCTGCGATTCATAGTAGTAAATCAACTTCCAGTCTCCTTCAATAACAGCACTTTGCGGAGCACCGGTCGTTTCGTACCGTTCTCCCCAGTTATTAGGATAATGAAAATACAAAGGTCTCTTCTGATCTCCCTGTTTCCCTTTTAACTGTGCAACAAAACTTCTACCATCAATAATCTGTGGAGTATGTATTCTCCCTTTCATTCCGGCTAACTCCAGTATACTGGGAAAGAAATCTTCTATTATCACAGGAGTTACATTCACTGTAGCAGGTTGTGTGACTCCCGGCCAACAAACAATCATTGGCTCACGAATCCCACCTTCTTTTAACGAACCCTTTCCCTCACTCAACGGATAATTTTTATTTGTACGTCCAATGGTATATCCCCCGTTATCGGACATAAAAATAATAACTGTGTTTTGAGCAATACCTTTTACTTCCAGATAGTCCATAAGATCTCCCAAACTCTTATCCATGCCTTCCACCAATCCGGCATACTGCGCTTCCTTATGCGAAAGCCCTTTGGCTATGTATCTATCATAAAATCTTTTGTCAGTAGCAAAAGGAGCATGAACAGCATAATGGCTCATATACAAAAAGAAAGGTTTTTCTTTGGCAAGTGCTTTATCCATAAGCCCTTTGGCTTCTAAAGTCAAAGCCTCAGTCAGGAAAGTATCCGTACCATGATATTTTTCCAGATCCGGTACTGCCCATATCTTTGCCCATTCCGTTCGCACCATATCCTTCTTCTCCCAGATAACTTCCCATAGCCCCGGCAGCATGTCCGGCGATGTTATAATCGAAACCAATAGTCAACGGATCAGCAGCCGGAGTATCCAAGGAACCAAAATGCGCCTTACCTACCATCATGGTTGTATATCCGTTTTCACGAAGCAATTCCGGCAGACATTTAGCATAAAAAGTGTAAGGTATACCTTCCTGCGGGCACAAGCCATTATAATTCCAATCACCGAATGCCAGCAAATCGTTCTTCCTGTCTGTCGAAACATCTTTCTTCAAGGTCCAGTTAGTCACCCGGTGCCTTGCTGCATTAGCTCCGGTGAAAAGGCTCACCCGTGATGGTGAACTGATCGAGTTGGCATAAGCATGAGTAAACTTAACCCCCATTTGAGAAAGTCGCTCCATATTGGGCGTATGATAAATCTGGTTTAGTTCCGTTGTCTCCGTCCAGAAAGGAACCGAAGTATCCTGCCACCCCATATCATCCACCAAAAAGAGGATGATATTAGGCTGTTGTTGGGCTGTTAACGGTCCGGATAAAATCAAGACAGAAGCAGCAGTCCATAATTTACGCTTATCTACATTCATGGTATTTTCTTGTTTAATAGTTTTTTTCTGTTACAACTTGACAACTGCTTTAATTTACTTTTCAGTAGTTACGCCAATCTCATTCATTTCCACCTTTGCAGGAGTATCAGTCGGCGTAGTAGCTACCAACCTGATAAAACGTGCCTTCACTTTTTCCTTAAATGGTACTGTTTGCGGAAGCGGGTTGTGCATGATGTTACTAAATTCACCATTTACAGGCACTTCCTGCCAATTATTTCCATCAGTACTTACAAAGAATTTATACTTGAATGCCATGGTCGGTTTTGCCTCAGCCTTAGCAGGAGCATATGTAAAAGCACTTAATATTACCGATTTACCTAAATCAATGGTAAGTGGAGAATCAGACACCTGTTTCCAGGTAGTACGCGGCAAATTATTCCAATCCACCTCTTCACTTTCTTCTTGCAAAGGAGCCACATAGAAAGCTGCTACCCGGCTGATATTAGCAGTCAGACGACAACTTTTAATTTTAATTCTTAACTGATTGGCTTTTACATCAGGAAAACGTAACAAACGCTTATAACCAACCGTAGTCCCCTGAGCTATCTCTTTCCAACCATCAGCAGTCTGTGCCTCCACAGAAAAAGCTTCTACACGTTGTCCTCTTGCGATATCTTCCTGCAACATCACTACATTAATTTCCGAGCCGGATTTCAGTTTATAGGTACGCTCTCCATTCGAAATAGCTTCCCATAATTTCTGTCCCTCCTTCACCCTGTCATCGGCAAAAGCCTGTTTACGATATTCGGCAAACTCTTTCAAACGAGTCACATCCGCCTCATTAATCAATCCGCGACGATCCGGCGGAATATTCAATAACAAGACAGAATTGTAACCAACGGATTGGAAATAGATATCCGCCAAATGCTTCAGACTTTTCACCTTGTTATCCTCTTCTTTATGATAGAACCATCCCGGACGAATAGAAACATCCACCTCAGACGGGTACCAGAAGAGTTCGGTTGCATTCTTCAGTATATCACGACTCCCTAAATCTTCTGCCTTACTGAATACTCCCAACCGTTTATTATTTTCCTCCGAACGGGTATAGATTCCCGGAGTAAGTACCGTAGCATTCCATTCCGTTTCACGGCCAATTCCTTTTTCATTACCAACCCAACGCACATCATCTCCCATTATAGCCATCACAGCCTTAGGCTGCAACTTCTGAATCGTTTTATAAAACGCATCCCAGTCATAGACCTGTTTTTTCCCGTTAGGACCTTCACCATTTGCACCATCAAACCACACCTCGTGTACTTCTCCGTAGTTAGTAAGCAACTCCGTCAATTGTTGAATAAAAAACTGATTATATTTCGGAGAATCGCCATAACATGAAGCGTTTCTGTCCCATGGAGAGAGATAAACACCGAACTTCATTCCATATTTATCACAAGCATCACGAAGTTCTTTCACAACATCCCCTTTACCATTCTTCCAGGAAGAAGAAGCTACGGAATGGGTTGTAGTTTTGGTAGGCCACAAACAGAAACCATCATGATGTTTAGCCGTTAAAAGGACCATTTTAAAACCAGCATCTTTCAGTGTACGTACCCACTGCTCTGCATCCAACTGTGAAGGATTAAACAAAGCCGGATCTTCTGTCCCGTCTCCCCATTCACGCCCGGTAAAAGTATTAATACCGAAATGCAGGAATGCTGTCAGTTCCATCTGTTGCCAGGCCAATTGCTGTGGAGTCGGCACTAACCTCGCCGCCATATCTACTTTCTCCTGAAGTGTGGCATTCTGTGGAAACTCCAAATGCTTCACATAATACCCTTTCTCATTTTGTGCCTGTCCACTACAAATCGAAGCGAACAGAATGACTAATAATAAAAGTTTTTTCATTGGTTGTATATTTACGTTTACTTCACTATATTCACCATAGAGCACACTACAGAGTACTATTGTTGAAACTAAAATAAATAAAACTCTGTGTGACTCTGTGAAACTCTGTGGTGAATATTATCTTTTTTCTCCGAAATCAGTTTGTTGCTGTTCCACTTCTTTCAATTTATATTGATTCAATTCCATCTGCAATTTCTTTACTTCACGGGCACAATCTTCATCTCTCACTTTATCTGCACTTTTCTCCCGAACCATTTTAACAGCTGCGTTTTCTTCCGCTACATCAAAAATTAAAGGATAAATGACCGGATGTGTCTCTATCTCAATCGCTTCACTGGCAGGCATCTGCTTACCTTCTATCAATACAGAAGCACGAATTTTAATCTTCCCCGGAGTGGTAGTGGACTTCACAAGCACAGGTGCCGTACCCCACTGTACGGGACGAGGATTGGCCATCACATCCTCTCCACCCAAAATTACACCTTCACCCTCTATTTCAAAACGAATAAAATAATTATTCAAACGCTTAATATTTCCATTATCATCAGCAACAGCTGCAATCACCGTCACAATATCCGAACCGTTAGCCTCCATATTCATACCCTCATTATCAACCCATAACAAAAGCCTTGAAGGGCGACGTGACGGTGACACCTTATGAGTAGCCACTACTTTTCCATCCATAAGTCCTTCTGCAAGCATATATACATCTGCTTGTTTTCTCTGACGGGACAAAGCCTTATCCTGCATAAAATCATATACATCCTTAAATGTTATCACAGGCGAAGGCATCCCTTTCTCTCTTTTTTCTTTTTTATAATTATACTGTTTACCATCCCTAAATACCGTCAGGGGAACTTCTTCACAATTGGAGTAAACCGTCACATCCTTTGGTGAGAAAGGAGTCATAGCATGCGCAATATATACCATTGGCCCGGTTTCGGCAATCAAATCTGTCTTTTGCGGACTACGCTGTGACTTAAACATATAATATGAATATTTGGGCTGGCGGAAAGCATCCATAATCCCTCCATAAAACGGATCGGGATGATATCCCCGCTGATGATCGAATGAATGCCACAAACAGCCTCCAATATGTTGACGGCTTGTTTGGAACAACGTTTCATAGCAAGTATACGGATAAGAAGGATTAGCATATCCCTGTGCCTGAATCAACATAGGTGTTTCTCCCCAGGCACGGCTGGCACGACTGGGAGAATTATGCGAACTCCAATCATCCACATTGTCTCCCCATTCACGAGTGAAATATGTTATTTCCGGATGTTCTGCTTCTTCTTTATCTACTCCTCTCAAATGAGGATGTTTGAAAAGCACAGGGAAGTATTCATGCCCTTTGGCCTCTGAATCACAACCTGTATAGCAATAAGGGTATGGATATTCTTCCATCACAATATCTCTCACTTTCTGTGCAAAGTCGGCTGGATACCAGGTCTCATTCAGAATAGGTTCCCACATCCATACAGAAGGATGGTTACGATCTCGCCGCACCATGTTCCGGATATCCGAATATACCCGCTGAGCAAACTCGGGAGCCTCATTCCAGAACTGCCATCCCGGAGTATTGACTATCACGAAAAGTCCAAGTTCATCCCAAGCATCCATAAAAGCCGGGTCTTGTGGATAATGGGCGTTCCTGATCACTTTCAGTCCTGCATCTCTCAACTTCTTCGCATCCCGCCAGTGCATACTGTTAGAAAGTGCATTGCCTACAACAGCAAAATCCTGATGGCGATTGGCTCCAATCAATGGAGCATCATAAGGTTTCCCATTGAGCCAGAAACCGTCTTTTCCTTTAAATTCGATACTGCGTACACCAATACGACGTTTATATCCATCAATCGTATTTCCGTGGTTATCCTGTACATATACATGCAGTTGATACAAATAAGGAGAATCCGGCGACCAAAGGTGAGGGTCAGAAATTCTGATCTTATTGGCAACAACCGCAGCCTTTTGTTTTCCAACAGAAAGTTTGTGAGTAGCTTCACCAACCTTTTCAGCATTAGCATCCAACAGTTCATAGACGACCCTCCCGTTAAAAGACTGTTTACGGTCATTTCTAACCTGTATATTCAGTAAAATATCCGCTGTCTGCTCTGACACTTTATCAAAAGCCACAAACAAACCACCTCCTGCTACCTGATTCTCATAATTCGGATCAGTTATATAAACATCATTGTGAGCTATCAACCAGCAATCCCGGTAAATGCCCCCGCAATAAGTAAAGTCCAATACATCCTGTGCCTTCCCGGGAGGATAAGAAGGATCATCGCTATTATCGGCCCATACCGCTATTACATTCTCTTTTTCAAAAGTCACATAAGGAGTTATATCGGCAATTACGGGCAGAAATCCTCCGAAATGTTCATTAATCAACTGACCATTTATCCATACCTTTGACTTCCCCATAATAGCTTCGAAATGGAGAAACAGCTTTTTACCTTTAAGACTATTGTCAGGAGTGAAATGCTTACGATACCATACTTCCCCCTGATAATTTATACATCCGCTTGCTTCAGTCGGTAAATATTCTATCCCGTCCGGTAATGAAACAACCGCCCAGTTATCATCATCAAAATCTACCCGATAAGCCTCCGGAGCACTTCCTTTATAAAAACGCCAGGCCGGGTTCATCGAATATACTTCACGCCCTGTGTGCTCCAGAGGATAAAAACCAGCCACAGAATATTGAGGCTGAAAAGCTGCCTTTACCGGAACGATCGACATCAGGAGTAAGAGCAATAAATAAAAATCTTTCCTCATAATCATTTCGTCATTTATTATTGTTTTTCATCAATTATAATTCAATACATCCCCTCAGTTAAAAGAATAAATCAATACTCTAAATAGAGTAACCACCCTTGCCGGGGTTGAAGTGTAATCTTATCTCCTACTTTCCATTCACCCGCTGGTTGGAAATCCGGTACTTCCGGTGCAATTATCCTCACTTTGCCCGGTTCCATCCCCAACTGTTTCCAATCCGGATTTAACTCTACCACCTTCACTTCATCCGAATAATTACCCAAAGAGAGTAACACCCTATCGGATTTACGATAAGCCGTAACTTTCACAGCCTCATCAGAAACAGTCACTGCCGGTGTATTTTCCCAAAATCCCAATACGGTAGCATCGGCTATTCCAAATTCATCCCAAATACGCCATACCGCACGCGGATCACAATTGACTCCCTCCGTAAACCATGGATAACGTACTGTCATACCATACTGCATTCCTAACCACGCATTTCCACCTCTGAAGAGCATATCTCCTGTCAGTCCGAAAGGAATACCCGATGATTCAACCAGCCAGTTGGCTGCCGACATTTTATCATATAAGAAACTTTCTCCAAACCACAGTTTATCTATATACGGGAAAAATTCCATATACTGATTGACAGGCCCTTTAGAGAAACCAGTATTAGAGTGAAGGTCTATCAGACAATCCGGCTTTACACTTTCCATAGCCCGGCGCATACGTTTCAATATACAACGATCAAAAGAAACATCATCCAGATAAATCCCGTCAATATCATAATTACGTACCATCCAGGCAAGTCCTTCGATGTAGTAATTATACCAACGAGAATCACTTTCTGCTGTCAAAATAGAAGCATCGGCAGTAATCCCCAACTCATTTGTATATTCAAAATGCTCATACCATTGTGGTGTATAATCTGTCACAAAATGTTCACGGCACCACGGAAACCCTCCTCCCTTACCGTCTTTCAGAATTTCATGTCCCAAACTCCTTATAGCCCATATCTCAGCAGTCGCATTACTCAGTTCACGAAGTGTATAATAAATTTTCACCTTGCATCCCTTTTGATGCCATTCTTTTGTGAAATTCTTTATTTTACCTCCGGTCAGGAACGGATAATTAATAAACGGATTATACTCGTTTCCCTGATGCATATTAATAATGCGTATGCCAGCTTTCAGATCTTCAGCCTGTGGAGTTGGTTTAGGGCCGTTGTGATAATAACGGTCTGTAAATTGCCTGTCAAAATGAATGGGTTTCACCGGAGTAATAATCATAGCAAAATCAAAATGAATGGGTTTCTCCGCTTCCAAAGTCCTGCTACCACTATATGCGGTAACCTGCACTTTTCCCGCCTCCTTTCGGATGGAGAATCCTCCTTTCCCACTATTATACCAGCTTTCAGGATATGCCGGACGATACAAATTCAATAACGGTCCGCTATAAGTACTCCCCCTGAATTCACAATGAATACCAGCATGTGCATTCCCGATCCAAAAACTATCAAATGGCCATAAACCGTGTTGCTCTTTAGAAGTAGCTAAAGATATTCCCGGCTCCTCTACTTTTCTCTCCGCAGCATCCCACTTCCCGTTATATTGTTGCGGTGTCTCTTGTCCCAGTAATCCTGCTCCCAGAAAAAAAGAACCGACTTCAGCTTTCACCGGAATCTCCAATCGAATATCTTCTACTTCAACTGTTTTTTTAGGGGTAAGTGTATATACATAATTCATCCAGCCATCAAACTCCATCACACTTCTGCAAGTCACAATCAAATCGTTATCTTCCGCTTTCCAGCTCCTGCTCACGTGTCCATTTGTCTGTTCTGTCAGTAAAGCAGAACCTTTCAATTCTTTATCTCCTTCAGTGGTCCGGATAATAAATTTCACCGGACTTTCAAGAATTTCCGTATTCCATGCTTCTATTTGTCCCGGTAGCCCTGTTGGCTCATCAATTGATACTGTACGTCCCAAACAGCCCACCTCATTCTTGCTCACCGTCATCGAAGCATACGGTTGAGTCGGCATATCCGATATGCCCAAAGTAGAATTCAGCCATCTCAGCCTGCTATGTCTCCACAGTTCACTATCCCCTCTGTCAGCAAGAGGCTCTCCTTCGATACGAATGCTCAACGGTACTACTCCTTTTCTTCCGGATTCGTCACTTATCACTATCGTACCCTGATACAGTCCCGCTTTTTGCCCGGCAGGGACATCTATTCCAAACCATAAAGGTTGTACATACCCTTTGCCTACATTAACCTCTTTGCGGAATTCTTTTCCATAAGGATCGATACCTTCTACATTAAAACAGGTAATGGCCTGTTGTGGAATACGCTCCGCACCGCATTGCAATGCAGAGGCTTTATAAGATATTTTATTAACTTCTCCTCTACCGGCCCATAACCCAATCTGAAAAGTATAATATTCATTGGGAGCTGCCATACCTCTGAAAACCTGTCCCTGTGGTTGGTCCATCCATTTCAACGGAAGATGATCACGCATCCGGATCGGATTAGTCCGATCCTCCGAAAACAGATAGAGTGGCGTTCTGTACTTTTTCATATACTGCTCTTTCTCTATCCCGGTAGCTGTAACTTCCATCGGATAAAAGCTGTCAAATTTCGTTCGTGATTCTACCTTTGTCACCAATGCCTGCGGAATATCTTTTACTCTGTCTATCTCCGTCAACCAGACCGAATCAGGTGCTTTCTCTTTAGCTATATAATCACCATTATAAGCACCATATCCATGCACCACTTTATAAGGCAGATAATAAAAGTAATACAATCCTTTAACGGCTGGTCCAAACATCAATTTACATTTTTCAGCAGATACATCCACTCTTTTTATATTCTGTACCGTATCACCCGTTTCCGCATGTAAAATCAAAAAACACGTCTCATCTATATTCCGGTCCGGACGACGCCAGTCAAAATCAAGTGTAAACACTTCCGATGATTCATCTATTTGTAATATGGCACGATGATTCCCCAATGACTCCTCCCAGGGAATATTCGGTACACTATATACATACCTCGCACCTTGTGCATTCAACAATCCGGCTATACCAGATAAAACAATAAAGAACAAATATACTTTACAGCTTTTCATAACATTTATTTAATCAAACCTTCAAAAAGAACCTACATTTATACATTACTCTCAAAAGTAGAAAAAGAATAAGATAATTGGCAAAGGTCAACCATACTAAATAATAATTTCCTAAATATTGCTCTAATCCGTAACTGACCGAAGCTGCAATACAACGGAAATTCACTACCTCACCGAGCACGTAGGCAGTAATAGAATTCATGCCATACACTTTCAACCAATTCAATCCCCGTGTATGCCCTTTATAATCAATCCAATAATAAAACAATGCCATGAGCAAAAAGCAATAGCCACCGGACAGTAACGTCATACTGGCTGTCCATAAACGCTTAATGACAGGCATTTGCAAACTCCACAATTCTGCCAGACCGATCAATAACAGACCAATAAGCAGTAATATTTGTACCACCTTTTTCCGGTTCGTCTTACCCTCTTTTATTATCTTTCCGGCAAAAGCTCCAAGCATCACAGTAACCCCAAATGTCAGGCTACTCCATATCCATGTATAATTGTATTGAGATGAAAAGTTCCAGGTTCCGTCTTCATTCCAAAAAACTCCATCCCGGAAACGTCCCAGAACCCATCGATCTACCTGCTCTGCAAAATTTCCTGCCGGGGTAAAGTCACCCAGAAATGTCATAGGAATCCAGTAGACAAGAAGCAATAACAGCGTTATTATTATCTGCCATCTGAATGAAAAATGTAATTGGATAACTGCTGCAATAAAATAACCAACAGCAATCGATTGTAATGTATTAGAATAGAAATAAATGTGCTTGCTATCAAATCCAAGCAAATTTCCCTGGACAATCATTCCGAGGATAAAAAGTAAAATAACCCGTTTAAGAATCCGTCGGTAAACAGGCCAATAATCTACAGAAGCAGTTTTGTATTTAGATAAGGAAAAAGGCATTGAAGCCCCTGTCATAAAGAGAAAAAGCGGCATTACAAGATCCCAGAAACGAAATCCTTCCCAAACCTCATGGTCGAACTGATAAAGAACCTCATCGAGAAATGGCAGATTCAACTGTCGTACCAGTGCAACGAACACCGGCTGAAAAAAGACAAGAAGAAATAAGTCAAAACCTCTAAGTATATCCAATGAGGCTAATCGGGTAAAATCATTTTCCGGTATTTTGTTCATGATGTTTTATAGATTTAACCCCGGAAGAAAAACAGAAAAACCAATGAGGTACCTCCTTCCGGAGATATCCTCATTAGTATATATCACTCTCTCTCTTTTTACTTCACAGGATAAATAGTGAAATCAAAGGTTTGCTTTGTCAATGGAACCAGATAGGAAGGCAAAACTCCCGGACCACAAGTAGCAGTACCTACTCCAGCTTGTTCAGCATCCAGATGTATTGTTATTTTGCCGTCCCGTTTCAATTCATTAATATGACGTGCCTTCTCTAATATTACATCTGAGAAAGGAAAAGTGCTAAACTGGAATAAAGAATTTGCCTCTATCCAGCAACCTTTCCCATGTTCGTCAGTCAGTTGCATCCACCGGACATCCGTCCGGTTACCTGTAGACTGAGGAACAACGTAATAATGGAACATCCGTTCAGGAGTTGTTTTATAAACACCTATTTTTCCCGATTGATTCCGGTCAGTATAGGTTTCATGTTCCCCACGGCCCAGATAAGTTACATTTTCGTAGGTATCCTTCATTTCAAAAGTAATTCCCAATCGAGCCATCGATTTTACCAATGAAGTATCCGGCTCAAAAGTAGTCTGCACTTTCATAGAACCATCACGGTTCAAAGCATATATAAACTCGGCATTTCCTATTTTCTTTCCTTCGGCATTCAGAATATCAGCTTTCACAGTCGTCTTATTCTTACCTTCTTTCAAAGAAACCACCTTTTGTGTCAAATGGTCCAAACCAGCCTGTCTCCAGAGTTTAGCTCCATTCTGATCGCGGTTATCATTATCCGTAGCCGGACGGAACAGGCTCAAAGTTATCGGACTTGCCAATAATTCTTCTCCATCCAGACAAAGAGATTTCAAAGCACCGGTAGCCTCATCAACAACAAACGTTGTGTTCCCCGCTTTGGCAGGTTTGCCGGACCAACTGTTTTTAGATACAGGAAGTACAAACTGATCATAGGCAACCTCCCAATCGGATGTTACTAACGGAGTAGCCTTCACCCGCGTCCAACTCAGATTCAGATAAGCTTCGCGAAGCGTTTTAGGAAGTTTCACAGCTCCCAAAGTGATATCCACCACGGCATGCGGGGCACAAGTCACCTCTTTACTTCCCTCAGCAACAATCGTTCCGTCATCTCCCGTCACACTCCAATGAAGAAGATACTCATTCAAATCCGAAAAATCGAACCAATTCTTCACACGGATAGTCAGGTTCTTCTTATCAACCAATGTACTCTTGATATTCTGATAGATCTTCTTTACCTCCAACAGATGCGGATGGGGCTCACGAACAGCATTCACCAAACCGTTACAACAGAAGTTACCAAAACTCGGCACATCTTTAGGCCCGTAATCGCCGCCGTATGTCCAATACCAGTTACCATCCTGGTCTACCTCACGGAAAGACTGATCCACCCAATCCCAGATGCAACCACCCTGAGCCATCGGTTCATTTTCAAAAACATCCCAATATTCCTTCATGCCACCGCAACTATTCCCCATGGCATGCAGATATTCGCAAAGAATAAAAGGACGGTAAATATCCTTACGGGCTACGTACTCTTTAATGACATCCACACTGCGGTACATACGGCAATAGATATCCGTATTGTAATTTTCTTCCGCACGTTCATATTGTACGGGACGGTTCTTTTCTACAGACTTCAGCCAGTCATACGTACGCTCAAAATTAATTCCATTACCGGCTTCATTGCCTAATGACCAGATCACAATGGCAGGATGATTCTTTGAACGCTCATACATACGATGCGTACGATCCATATGAGCCGTAAGCCACGTACTGTCTTTTGCCAAAGAGGCAGGTCCGTAGCCCATACCGTGAGATTCGATATTTGCTTCATCAATCATATAAAGGCCATACCGGTCACAAAGCTGATACCAGTAAGGATGAGCAGGATAATGGGAATTACGGACGGTATTGATATTATGCTGTTTCATCAGCTTGATATCCTCTTCCATCAGTTCCTTACTTACTGTACGCCCCAACTGTGAATGCTCATGACGGTTTACCCCTTTCACCAATACAGGCACACCATTGATACAGAAACGACCGTCCTTTATTTCAGAAGTACGGAAACCGACTTTCGTCCCGGTCACCTCAGTCACTTTTCCATTAGCGTCTTTCAATTCCAATATCAATGTATACAGGTTCGGATGTTCTGCACTCCATTTTTCAACATCCGGAATACGTTTCTCATCAAAAGTAATCAGATTGCTCAAACCACGGGATTTAACCGGTTGACTACCATTCAATACCGTCTTTCCGGCCTCATTCTGCAATTCATAGGCAACGGTAGCTATTCCGGCTGCCGCTCCTTCTACAGTCACATCAAGTTCGAAAACGCCGTCTTTATAAGTATCCTTTTCAAGGATAGAGGTCACTTTATAATCGGCAATATATTGCTTGGGAGTACTGTAGAGATACACATCCCGCTCAATACCGCTTAACCGCCACATATCCTGACACTCAAGATAAGCACCCGCACTCCAGCGGTAGACTTCAAGGGCTATTGTATTTTCACCTTTTTTCAGTTTGTCGGTAATATCCCATTCGGCAGGGGTCTTAGAATCCTGATTGTATCCTAAAAACTCTCCATTTACCCATGCATAATAAAATGAAATGACCCCTTCACAGCAAAGTATCACGCGACGGCCTTCCCAACCGGCAGGAATCGTAAAAGTACGACGA
>OBXH01001233.1_pt1 | contig 13825 bp, 9 predicted proteins | sample 1538101 | NCBI WGS metagenome assembly OBXH01 (sample SAMEA2580141, study PRJEB22360) | human gut metagenome | biome: human gut; feature: human-associated habitat; material: faeces | place: Denmark | collected 2008/2010 | reverse complement strand
AAAAGATCGCTGCCGGTACAATTTTCTTTTTGTGCAATGCCAGAACCGGATGACACTGCAGCATCTCTGTCATTTTCCATACCTGCTTATTTAAAAGTCCACTGCGGTAGAGCTGTTTTGAACTGTCTAAAATAAAGCTTGTCTGTATTTTAGGCTGTATTGCTTCCAGACTCTGTAATATTTCATCCAGATCCTTATTTTTCAGCACCATATTGGCTGCATGCATAACCATCAGGCCTGTACCGCTCGACAAATGACCGGAATCAAACACCTGCACATGGGAAAATCCGGCTGCCGCCTGGCTTGCATTCTCAAATCCCTTTCCGGATTCTGAAGCAATACTGATATGCAGTACCTGTTCCGCCTCCTCAAGCAGATTTCCAAAAAATGTCTCATATTCCCCGACTGTCGGTGCTTCCGACTTGGCATACTGATCTTTTTCAATATAAGAAAGCAGACTGTCTGAATGGATTTCCACCATATCCTCGTAATGCCCGTATTCCGTATTTACAAAATAATGCATGACCGGTATTCCAAGCTGCCGGATCACATCATTCGGCAGATCCACAACATTGTCCGTGCTGACGATCAGCCTTTGCTTTTTCTTCTGCCCTAAGATACGGAATCCGTCCATCTCACTGATTTCATCCGGATCGATCATATATTCAATGCGCTCTTTCGGCAGATAACGGAGCAGCATTGCCTCAAAAAGGATTCCATTGATCGGTTTCGCCAGATAATCAGAAAATCCCATTTTACGATACTTTTCTTCCGCACCTGACATTGCATTTGCCGTCAATGCAATAATCGGCGTTTTGCGGCAGAATCCACCCTGCTGGTTGCGCACCAGATCCATGGTTTTTTCACCATCCATCTCCGGCATCATGTGATCCATAAAAATCACATCGTAATTATTTTTTGCCGTCAGCTTCAGACATTCCATTCCACTATGCGCCAATGCAAGCTGGACTTTGGTTTCCCGAAGCAGTTTTTTAGCGACAAGCAGGTTCATATCATTGTCATCCACAACAAGAACTTTTGCTTCCGGTGCTTCAAAACTTTTTTTATATGAAGACCTCTGATGTCTTGAGGAACTGTTGTAATTGAGATTTCCAAGCGGCGTGGCATTTACAATTTTCTGTGGAATCGTAATCGTAAATGTAGAACCTTTCTGATAAATACTGTCAACCGTGATCTGACCACCCATCAGATTTACAAGCTGGCTGCAGATAGAAAGTCCAAGGCCTGTTCCCTCGATTCCTTTTGTACTGCCTTCATTGACCCGTTTAAAACTGTCAAACAGGTATTTCATATCATCCTGACGGATTCCCATACCGGTATCGATCACAGCCATTTTTAAAAGGATTTCGTCCGCTCCCGTCTGCTCACTCGCCACAAACAGCGTGACGGATCCCTTTTGCGTATACTTGATCGCATTACTTAAAATATTGGTTAAAACCTGTTTGATCCTCATCTCGTCGCCATAAAGCATGGATGGCAGTTTTTCAGATACATTGACACAAAATTCCAGATTTTTCTCATGTGCACGGATCCAGGTCGTGTTTACAATTTCACTGAATAATTCTCCTGTCTCATAACGCGCCGGAACAACTTCCATTTTTCCCGCCTCAATTTTGGACAGGTCTAAAATATCATTGATCAGGGACAAAAGCATCTTACTTGCACTCTGGATATTATTGGCATTCTCAATAATATCGTCTGACAGATTCTCCTCCCGAAGTGTCATTTCATTTAATCCTATGATCGTATTGATCGGCGTACGGATTTCATGGCTCATATTTGCAAGGAAACGGCTCTGTGTATTCATTGCGGCAACTAACTCCGCCTGCTGCTTTTCATTTTCTTTTCTCTGATATTCAGAGAGTGTGATCTGGATAAACATAAACGCACAGGTCAGAAAGATGGTTATGACCGCACTCACGATAATATCCCCATAAACTACAGATTCCGATTCCATATAAGTGATCCGTTCCGGATGAACATATGCAGTGTAAAAACAATACGCATCCGCAATGATCGTTATAACAGTTCCCGCGGCAAGACTTTTCCCCCGCAGCAGGAAAAAAAGCGAGATGAAACCAAGAACAAACCAAAGCGGCATACCGCTTTTTAAGCCTCCGGAGCGCAGAAACGTAACTGGAAGAAAAATTCCATTCAGCCCTGACATCAGAATGAAAGAACAGAGATCATATTGCTGGAATTTATTTCCTGCCCAGAAAAGCATGCCCATAAAAAGCGCCCCGGCAAATAATGCTGCGACATTTTTTATCTCCATTCCCTCGGCAAGCGTATAAACTCCCCCCACTGCCATCGCGATCGTTCCAAGCAGCGACATAAAGCGGAATAACTGTGCATGAATTGAAACATCTTTCCGGATCAGTACCTGGATAATTCTGTCACTCAGCTTACTCATTGTCCGCACCTCCCCATTTTTTTAATGTTTCCGCAGCACTGATAAAATCAAACAGTTCAATCTGGGCTTCCATATCAGCGATCAACTGTGCATCCGAATCCGCCATCGAACTGCCCATCTCATTTTTTATCATCTCCAACAGCTTCATTGCCTCTGCCTGGTCAAAATTGTCGATTGCTGCCGATAGTTTCTGCACTGGATTTTTTTCTTCCCCCACCGTCACATACTTAGACAGCCCATCAAGGATCGAACAATAGTCTGCGATCAGCTCCGTATGGTTTTGTATGATATAATTTTCATCCCCATGCTCACATGCCTCCTGCATCCTCTTTGCCCTTTTTGAAAGCTCTTTTGCACCGATCGTAAGACTTTGTCCTTTCAGGGAATGTACATTGATCTTATAATTTTCCCAGTCTTTTTTATCATACAGCTCCTGTAATGTCTGGATCTGACTTCTTCCCTGTTCATAAAAACACTGCACGATCTCCATATAATCCGCTTCATTATTGTCAAAGTAGGAAAGCCCAAGCCGGCGGTCAATTCCTGCAGCCTCAAATTCTTTCCTTCCTTCTTTGAATTGTCCGGATAACCCACTGCTTTCTTCTGTCTCGCAGGTAACCTGTTCCTCTCCCGTATCTTTTTCAATAAACATGCTTAAATATTTGCGAAGGACACGTTCCATCGCAGATTTTTCAATCGGTTTCGCAACAAAATCATCGAATCCTTCCCTGATCAGCATCTCTCTGGCTCCGCCTATGGCGTTGGCTGTCAGTGCAATGATCGGTATTTTCCGTTCACGGAACCGCGGTAATTCATGAATCCTGTGCATACATTCCACGCCATCCATTTCCGGCATCATATGATCCATAAACACGAGATCATAACTTCTGTCACTGATTTTATCAATTGCCTCACTACCGCTCAATGCCGTATCGATCGTGATGCCATAATGGCTTAACAGACTTGAAACAACTTTTAAATTCATGGCACTGTCATCCACTGCAAGAATTTTGGCTCCTTTTACACGGAATCTGTCATGATGCCACCGTTCGTCGTATGCGTCCTGCTGAAGTTTTTCTCCATTCAAAATGGTTGCAACCGAGAATACATGCATCGGGCGATAGATAAGCAGAACTTCCGGTCCGATTTTTTGCAGATCACAATCCCTGTTTGCCATGACAACAACTTTCATTTTTGCAGTCAGGCTGTCAAAATAACTTTGATCTATAAAATATTCGACATCCGCAACAAACAAAAACTGATAATTTTCATGATCGATGCGGTTTTTTAGTTCATGCATGGTCGAACAGCGCACGGCATCTACATGAAGCTGATCGACCATCCTCTGGATACATTCAAGATATCCGTCACGAAGCTGTCCGAAACGGTATCTTTCGAGATCCATATAAAAAATGATCTTTTTATCTCCGGCATCACGCACGGATACAAGCGGCATATCCGTCAGTACTCTCTGTGGAATGATAATAGAAACCGTCGTCCCTGCATCAGGAACACTCTCAATATGCATATGTCCATTCATTTTTGCAATCATTTTACGTGAGATTGCAAGACCTAAGCCAATGCCCCCCGCACGCCGGTCACGGGTCGTATCTACCTGATTGTATGTGTTTTCCAGTGCATCTATATTTTTTTCGCTCATCCCGATTCCGGTATCTTTCACCTTTACCATAAGATTGATGCCGTATGATTCCTTGCGGGCGCCGACAAACAAAATGACACCACCGGCATCTGTAAATTTGATCGCATTGTTGATGAGATTTAAGATAATGCGATATATTTTCTGACTGTCTCCAAGCAGGTTATTCGGAATATCCGCCTCACAATCCACAATGATCTCAAGATTCTTTTCTTTATTCCACACATGTGCCATGTTAACCACATCATTGATCACAGACGTAATGTTATATGGTTCTTCCACCAGCTCCATCGTGTCATTTTCAAGTTCTGAAAAATCCAGGATATCTGATACCAAAGACATCAGATTCCTGCCCGCAACTGTAATATCATACAGCTGTTCCTTTGTCGTATCATCCACTTTCGCATCCAGTAATTCTGATCCGATTCCGATGATAGAATTTAACGGTGTACGGATCTCATGCGAAATATTTGCCATAAAATCATCTTTTGCCTGTTTGGCATCCTCGAGTTCACGCATTGTCTCATTGAATTCCATATCATGCTGTATACGGTTTTTTAACTGTTTATTTTCCATGATCTCGAGAATAATGATCGCAAAAAACTGCATAAAAAATTCCATTTCCCGTATCGGATTATCATAATTTACTTTATCTAACAGGAATGTATCAAGACAAAACAAAAGAATCGTTGCCGCCAGCGAAACGTAATTGATCTCAATCAGATCAAAAAGAGACAACATCACAACACTTGCTGCTACTGTTGCCATGGTAAGAGACGAACCGTCCGTGAATACTGTATATAAAATAATATTCATCCATATCATAACAGAACAAAATAACTTCGCCAGTCTGCTGTACCGTCCTGTCAGCATCCGAAGTCCGATACTCGCCAAAAGCCCACAAATTATCACCGCAGCTACCCAGCTTGGCCATTTTAAATAAACTGCTGCCACTACCATATAAACAGTATATATGAAATAAAGTACATACGGGATCACTCCCGCCCTGTCCTTTTTGATTTCTCTTATCATAACGTCCCCTCTCATTCACTTATGTCTGTAATTTCCCGCTGCAATTCCAGAAATATCTCTGTAAGGTTCGGATCAAACTGAGAGCCGCTATTTTCCTTTATAATTTCAAACACCTTAGATGCGGGACGGATTGCTTTCTTATAACACCGGTCCTGATATAATGCATCAAAAACATCAGCAAGTGCCATGATCCTTGCACATAACGGAATCTCCTCCCCGGATAATCCATCCGGATAGCCCGTACCGTCCCATCTTTCATGATGATATCGTGCTATTTTTCTGGCAATATCCACATATTCCTCATGTTCCACATTTCCGATGATCCGGTCAATGATCTCACACCCGGCTACCGTATGCTGTTTCATGACTTCAAACTCTTCGTCCGTCAGCCGTCCCGGTTTTAAAAGAATCGCATCTGGTGTTTTTATTTTTCCAATATCGTGAAGTACCGATGCCTTTACTGTATTGAGCTCATAATTATGATCAAGGATATCCGGATACATCCCCTTTTCCCTCAACGCTTTTGTCAGTATCTGTACATAATTCTGGGTATTTTTTACATGAAGTCCCGTACTGCCATCACGGCTCTCGATCAGGTTGGCGATACCGGTAATCACTTCATCCTGCATACGCGTCATTTCCGCAACCTGCGAGGCGACCATCTCTTCTAAATGATTCTGGTACTGTCTGTTCTCTAAAATTCGTTTCACACGGCTGACTAATACCTGGGAAACAAACGGCTTCCCGACAAAATCCATAGCCCCTGCCTCAAAACATTTTGTTTCTGTTTCAGCATCATTATCACCGGTCAGAAACACAACCGGTATCATAGATCCATTTTCAAGTTCCCGAATCTTTTTCAGTGTTTCAAATCCGTTCATTTCCGGCATATTTACATCCAAAAGGATCAGATCCGGTGTCACTTTTGAAAGAAGTGACAATGCCATTTTCCCGGATGTAGTCGCAGAAATACGAAATTCTTCCCCCAGAATCGTCTGTGCTCTTTTGAGATTGCCCGGATCATCATCTACCAGCAGGATCAGTTCTTTGTTACTTGTCTGCATACGTTTCTCCTTTGTAAAAATCTGAATTGCCCGACTCCTTTACACGTAGGAATGATCTACTTTGATAACCACGTAATAATTATTTCCAAGACGTTCCCTTACCTGTGATGTAATACGTGCTGCCAGCTCATCATCCTGTATCTGAAACTTATACGGTATCAGGACATCAAATATAATATTCGTATGTGTCGGTCCCGTTACAACGCGGAAATCATGCATATTGATCCGCTCATCAATTCCCTTGATAATAGATATTACCGCCGCTTTCATCTCGCTGACATGTTCATCCGATGTCACGATCGGATCCATATGTATCGTCGCATCACAGCCTAACTTTTCTTTTAATTCATTTTCAACATTATCAATAATATCATGGATCTCTAAGATATTGCCCTCCGCAGGTACTTCCGCATGCAGTGATACCATCTGTCTTCCCGGGCCATAATCGTGTACGATCAGGTCATGGATTCCACAGATCTCCTCATGTGCCATTACGATCTGATCGATCTTCTGCACAAATTCCTCCTCCGGCGGCTGCCCTAAAAGCGGATTTAAGGTATCTTTCGCAGCTCCGATGCCCGCAAACATGATAAATACACCAACTAATGCACCACAATAGCCATCCACATAGATTCCGGTAAAATGTCCGATCAAAGCTGCCACAAGTACCACTGCTGTTGCGCAGGTATCGCTCAGACTGTCGGTTGCCGTTGCCTTCATGGCAGCAGAATCAATTTTTTTTGCAACCCCACTGTTATAAAGATACATATACAGTTTTACAAGAATCGAAATAATGAGGATCACAACCACCATTACGGAAAACTCTGTTTCTTCCGGATGAATGATCTTTATAATAGAATCCCTGATCAGTTCATACGCCATCAAAAGGATTGCTGCCGCAACGATCAGTCCCGATACATATTCGATCCGTCCGTGGCCAAACGGATGCTCCGAGTCCGGTTTTGCTCCTGCCAGCTTAAATCCGATCAGCGTAACAGCGGAAGATCCTGCATCTGACAGGTTGTTGAATGCATCCGCAGTCACAGCGATCGAATGGCTGATCGTTCCTGCAAAAAATTTGCCACAAAAAAGCAGAATATTTAAAAAGATTCCGACCATACCGCAGAGAATACCATACTCCTGTCTGATCTTTCCTTTATCCTCTTTTTCTTTAATAAAAAACTTTGAAAGAAATGTTATCATGTCTGATCCCCCTGTGTCCGATCTCATACAATGCCTGTTTCCAAACACTTCCATTTAAAATCTATGCATTTTTGATTGCTATCTGATTTTTCCGATGTCCTGCAGCGGCCAGTAAATGACCTCTCCTTTACCGAGGATTTTATCGATACTTACATATTTGTTATCCCAGTAACGCGCGTCCCAGGAGTCATTCCGGTTATCCCCTAATACCAGATAACAGTCATCCGGTACTTCAAATAAATATGGTCCTGTTGCCACCGTCCATTCTTCCTTCAAATAATCTTCCTCCAGCGGCGTTTCACTTCCATCAATATAAATCTTTCCATCGTCAATGCGGACTTCCTCCCCCGGCAGTCCGATCACTCTTTTTACATAAAGTTCTTCCTCATCATCCGGATAATGGAAAATCACAACATCCCCGCGCTCCGGTGTATCCTTTAAAAATGCGAGACGATTTCCGATCAGGCGGTCCCCCGGCATGATCGTATTTTCCATGGAGCCTGTCGGCACATCTGCGTTGATGATCAGATAATTCTTGATCAGAAATGCTGCCCCGATCGCCAGGGCAAATGTAAGTACCCAGCTTAAAATCTCGCGGACCGCACTGGTGCTTTTCTGCGTTTCTTCTTTTTTATTTTCATCTATATCCATCCCGATATCCTGTCTTTTCGCTTCCATCTGTGTCCTCACTTTATGCCATAATGATTTCTTTTATGTTAAAAGATTATAATGTATTAAATGTAATTTTAGCACACTTGCCACAAAATAAAAAGTGCCACACCATACGATGTGACACTTTTTTGCCTGTTTTTGTCTATGATTTATTTTTAAGGCTATTACCTGTTTTTCAGGCGATACGCTTTCTTTAGTCTGCGAATAATGCTGTGGAGTAATAACGGTCACCACTGTCCGGAAGAAGGGCAACGATTGTTTTTCCTTTGTTTTCCGGGCGTTTTGCAAGCTCGATTGCAGCATATAAAGCTGCACCGGAGGAAATTCCGACTAATACACCCTCTGCTTTTGCAAGCTCTTTTCCGGTTGTAAATGCATCCTCGTTTGCTACCGGAAATACCTCATCATAAATCCTGGTATCTAATACCTCCGGAACAAATCCTGCACCGATTCCCTGGATCTTGTGAGGACCTGCTGTTCCTTTGGAAAGAACAGGAGAAGTCTCCGGCTCAACTGCAACAACTTTTACATCTTTGTTCTGTGATTTTAAGTACTGTCCGACACCTGTAACTGTTCCACCGGTACCAACACCTGCAACAAAGATATCTACCTTACCGTCTGTATCTGCCCAGATCTCCGGTCCTGTTGTCTCGAAATGGGCCTGTACGTTTGCCGGGTTGGTAAACTGGGATGGGATAAAGCTTCCCGGGATTTCTTTTGCAAGCTCTTCTGCTTTTGCGATCGCACCTTTCATTCCCTTTGCACCCTCTGTTAAAACGATCTCTGCACCGTATGCTTTTAAGATGTTACGACGCTCAACACTCATGGTCTCCGGCATTGTTAAGATGATACGGTATCCTTTTGCTGCTGCGATAGAAGCAAGACCGATACCTGTGTTTCCGGAAGTCGGCTCAATGATCACGGAACCTTCCTTTAAAAGACCTTTCTCCTCTGCATCTTTTACCATATAGTATGCAGCACGGTCTTTTACACTTCCTGATGTGTTAAAATACTCAAGTTTTACAAGAACTTTTGCCTCAAGTCCTTTGCTTTTCTCTAATTTTGTTACCTCTAATAAAGGTGTGTTTCCAATCAAATCTGTTGCACTCTGATAAACTTTTGCCATGATATTCCTCTCCTATTCTGAAATTTTTCATTTCTGAAGTCTGCAATGCTTTTTGCAGACTTCAAAGTAAAAATAAGGAACTTATTTCTACTTTACTGCCTTAAATGCTTCATCAAGATCCTCAATGATGTCCCTGATATTCTCTGTTCCGATGGAAAGACGGATCGTGTTCGGGTAGATTCCCTGCTCTGCCAGCTCTGCCTCATTTAACTGTGCATGTGTGGTAGAAGCCGGATGAATGACAAGTGATTTCACATCTGCCACGTTTGCAAGTAAGGAAAAGATCTCAAGATTATCAATAAAATCTTTTGCCTTCTGCTCATCCCCTTTGATCTCAAAGGTAAAGATTGAACCGCCGCCGTTCGGGAAGTATTTTTTGTATAATTCCTGCTGTTCTTTATCCTCTGTAACGGATGGGTGATGTACTTTTTCCACCTGTGGATGATTGTTTAAATACTCTACAACCTTTAATGCATTTTCCACATGACGCTCTACACGCAGGGACAATGTTTCAAGTCCCTGTAAAAACATAAATGCGTGGAACGGTGAAATCGTTGCTCCGGTGTCACGGAGTAAGATTGCACGGATTCTTGTGACAAATGCTGCAGGGCCTGCTGCCTGTGAAAAACTGATTCCGTGATAGCTCGGGTTCGGTTCCGTGATGGCAGGGAACTTACCGGATGCCTCCCAGTCAAATTTTCCACTGTCGACGATGACACCGCCGATTGCGGTTCCATGTCCGCCAATGAATTTTGTTGCAGAATGAACAACAATGTCTGCGCCGTATTCGATCGGCCTGAGCAGATACGGGGTTGCAAATGTATTGTCCACAACAAGTGGAATTTTATGCGCATGGGCGATCTTTGCGATTGCCTCAATGTCGCTGACATCTGAGTTTGGATTTCCAAATGTCTCTATGTAAAGAGCCTTGGTGTTGTCCTGGATCGCTTTTTCAAAATTTGAAACATCCAGCGGATCAACAAAAGTTGTTGTGATTCCATAGTCCGGAAGTGTATGCTCTAACAGGTTATAGGAACCACCATAAATATTATTTGCTGCAACGATATGATCGCCTGCATGTGCAAGGTTTTCGATCGTGTATGTGATCGCCGCTGCACCGGATGCAACTGCGAGTGCGGCAACACCGCCCTCTAATGCTGCAATTCTTTTTTCAAATACATCCTCGGTCGGATTGGTAAGTCTTCCGTAGATGTTGCCCGCATCTTTCAGGCCAAAACGGTCTGCTGCGTGCTGGCTGTTATGGAATACATAGGAAGATGTTGCGTAGATCGGCACTGCTCTCGCATCTGTAACCGGATCTGCCTCCTCCTGTCCTACATGTAACTGCAATGTTTCAAAACCCAGATTTCTTTCGCTCAAATGTTTCTTTCCCATAGATCACTTCTCCTTCATTTGATATTTTTCTAGTATTCTTCTTCCTCTTCTTTTTCGCTGATATCATTTACCGGACGCTCTAATCCTTCGATTTTGATACCGTTTTTCTCTGCATAATCCCAGAGTGCTGCATGGATTGCTTCCTCTGCTAACAGGGAACAGTGTACTTTTACCGGTGGAAGTCCGTCTAATGCTTCCATAACGGCTTTATTGGTAACTTCAAGTGCTTCCTGGATCGTTTTTCCTTTTACAAGTTCGGTTGCCATACTGCTGGTTGCAACGGCTGCACCGCATCCAAATGTCTTGAATTTTGCTTCCTGAATGATGCCGTTATCATCAATATCAAGATACATTCGCATGATATCGCCGCATTTTGCATTACCAACGGTACCTACACCGCTTGGATTTTCCATCTCTCCAACATTTCTCGGGTGATTAAAATGATCCATTACTTTCTCACTGTACATATCTGATTTCTCCTTTTTATCTCTTTACGCTCAATTTTCAATCCTGATTACTGGTTCTGTTTTTTTACAAAATCCTCATATAATGGGGACATACCACGCAGACGCTCGATAATCTTCTTTAACTCGTCTACGGTATAGTCGATCTCTTCCATCGTGTTCTTCTCGGATAAAGTCAGACGCAGGGAACCGTGTGCGATCTCATGCGGCAGACCGATTGCAAGAAGTACATGGGACGGGTCTAAGGAACCTGAAGTACATGCAGATCCACTGGAACCGCAGATACCTGCCTGATCTAAGAGGATCAGCATGGACTCTCCCTCGATAAAACGGAAGCAGAAGTTTGCATTGTTCGGCAGACGGTCTGTGCGGTGTCCGTTTAATCTGGTATAAGGGATCTCTTTTAATACACGCTCGATCAGATGATCTCTGAGTGCGATCTCTTTTGCACTGCGCTCTTCCATATTCTCTTTTGCAAGTTTTGCAGCTGTACCGATTCCGACGATACCCGGAACATTGTGTGTACCTGCACGGCGTTTTCTCTCCTGTGCACCGCCGTGGATGAAGGAACGGATTTTAACGCCTTTGCGGATATACATCACACCAATACCCTTTGGTCCGTTGATCTTGTGGCCGCTTGCGCTTAACATGTCGATGTTCATCTCTTCCACGTCGATCGGAATATGTCCAAATGCCTGTACCGCATCCGTGTGGAATAATACGCCGTGGTCATGTGCGATCTTACCGATCTCTTTGATTGGCTGGATTGTTCCGATCTCATTGTTTGCTGACATAATGGAAATTAAGATCGTATCCGGGCGGATCGCTTTCTCTAATTCCTCAAGGCTGATCTTTCCATCCTCATCAACATCCAGATAAGTTACCTCATAACCTTTCTGCTCTAAATATGCACAGGTGTGAAGAATCGCATGATGTTCGATCCTGCTTGTGATGATATGTTTTCCTTTGGACTCATATGCCTCTGCAGTTGCCTTTAATGCCCAGTTGTCTGACTCGCTGCCGCCGCCGGTAAAATAGATATCCTCAGTTCTTGCATTGATGAGTGCTGCGACATTTGTCCTTGCCTCATCGACAGCCTTTTTGCTCTCCCCTGCGAAAGAATAGATTGCAGAAGGGTTGCCGTAGTATTCTGTAAAATATGGAAGCATTGCATCTAATACTTCCGGATATACCTGTGTGGTTGCTGCATTATCTAAATAAATTAATTTTGCCATGATATCGTTCCTTTCTTTATCCTTATCTTATCCATTTTATATGCTGCTCATACTAGCGGAAAGTCCGTATATTCTGTGTGTATCCATCACCATTCTGTTTCATTTCCTAGTTTGTTGATATGATATAAGTATTATACATCATCAATTCCTATTGTCAAGATAGGAATTGTATTTTTTTGTGCAAAAACAAGAACAATCCGTTTCCCTTTAAATCAAGTGACAACCCTCCTATATAATGCTATAATAAATCGTCAAACGCAACAAATATCTTAATATTCTGACAGATGATATTTTGCAGTAAATGTTTTACAAATAGAATTTAATGATGCCTCAAAATCGGGGGCAGGAATGGAGACTATTATGAACCAGTTATTTTCACCGGAACTGATTCCGGATTATATGCACGCACACCCGGAGTACGGGGTAAAACGTATTTTGACCTACACAGTCTATCGCTTTTTATCCTTTGCAGGAAAAGAGGATGATACACTTGCCGCTTATATAAAAGAAACGTTATTTCCAATGGAAGATGCGCTCGACTTTTCCCTGATCGACGATTATCTGGCTCTGGATCCTTATTTTTGTCCGGTACCGGAGGAGGGCAGTTTTGATGCCTTTTTCTTATATACCGCAATCAGCATCTTAGAGAATGCTTTTGACGAATTTGCATTAGGTGATGAGCTTGCCATCATTGATGACCTGATTCTGACAAAATATCCGGTACTTGGCTCTGTTGCTTTAGACGATGCTGATATCCGTCTGGATGCGCTGATCGGCAGCGGTGCGGAGTTTTATGCCGTTTTATATCTGGCTCTGACGAGATATCCGTCCGCGCTCGGTTCACTGCTTCCGCAGTTTGGCAGTGCTTACCATGACAGTTACCAGTTCACCGGCGACGACACAGCACTTTACGATTTCATGGATGAATATTTTGAGACGAAAAACTGTATGCTGCAGCCATTTTTCGTGGAACTTTCCAACACGCTTGTTGACGCAACACTTGGTTATTATAAGACTGACCTTGAGACACTGCTTGCGACGGAAGTTACGGGGCTTTTAAACGGAACGGTTTCCCGCTTTGCCGTGCAGAAACGTTTCGGTGCGCTTGGGCTTACCAGACTGCCGGACCACGATACCTGTCTGGCACTGTTATCCGAATCCTTCCGCTATGCAGCACTTTATGAGCTGCGCAGCAACCTCTTTGATTACCACCTTGAAGAAGACCGTCTGGTGACTGCGGACAACTGGAAAGATACCATCCGTTTTCACTTCGTGCAGTATCAGCATATTTATGAGCAGGCACTCGACGGATTTTATGCGGCTGTGCTTTCCAGAAAGCTGCTGCGCGCAGAGTTTTCGGAGGAATTAAAAAAACTGGGGTTCTAGTCCCCCAGTTTTTTATACCAGAATACATATTCTGATTTATTCTTTTTCTTCCTCTTCCGGTTCCCGCAGGTCGCGTATCCTCACCTGCTCGATCCGTTTGCCGGACATCTCTGTCACTTCTATCTCAAGTTTAAATTCCTCATCCGTATGAAAATCT
>OBXH01001200.1_pt1 | contig 14243 bp, 9 predicted proteins | sample 1538101 | NCBI WGS metagenome assembly OBXH01 (sample SAMEA2580141, study PRJEB22360) | human gut metagenome | biome: human gut; feature: human-associated habitat; material: faeces | place: Denmark | collected 2008/2010 | reverse complement strand
TCGCTCAAAAAACAGCTTGAAAAAGATGCCGCCGCTTTCCGGGAAGAAAAATTTCATCCTGAACCAGAACAATATACCGAGTTACTGGATACCAGAATCCAGATACGTCCTGATTTCCGGGATAAGCTGATCGAGCAGCTCAAAGGTACTTTTGGTAAGTATTATGACTATCACCGTCGTGATATTGCAGCCGATGAGGTGGATTATCTCAATGTGGAAGACCCTGATGTTTTCTCCCATCGTGCATGGGAACTTAAATATCAGAGAGAACAGGAAATGCGGCGAAATCAGTCTGCTCGGACTAAGAAAAGGTCACATGATATGGAATTGTAATCATCTAAAGTATTGTCCTGGCACCATAAATGGTGCCGAGACAATGAATAATATTCACACATTATTATTTTAATATTCCAACTATTTACTTTTATTTGAAATCTAAGTCATAGTCTAGCATTTTCAATGCCTATACTATCAACATTCTTTTTCTTCGATTAAATAGACACTGTCTGCTAAAACAATCAAGCTACAACGATTTTACTGTTCAATCTTTTTCTGTATGAAATGTTCAATAACATTATTGAACATAATGTCATCAAATTTTTCTCCTGAAAATACGTTATCACAAATTTCTATTAACCAATCGACATCTTTGACCGGAAGCTTGTTCTTCAATAAACAAAGCATTTCCGTAATGTTGAGCTGAATATCTTGCGTTTGAGCTGCAAGATAACACGCATCTTCTGGTTCCGTCAACAACTCCACAGATTTAGAATATATCCATAGTTCTTCTGCAATATATCCTATTGGAAGTTCATCGACATCGGTGACTTTTTTTTCAGGCAAATCATATTTTTCACTAAAGCAGTCAAGCATTTGTGCTGTCACATTCACAGGATATGGAGGCACCAGTTTATCAAGCAATGAATGATTTTCTGATTCGATTGCCTTCTTGACGTCAACGAGCATCCGTCGAGGGAACTGTAAAGCAGTAGAATCTATTTCTTTGGACTCGTTTGCAGATAATATGACTAGGTAATCAAAGGGAGCATCAGCAAATGCGATACAGCCCAGAAGCCATTCGGTTAAATTGCTTTCCGATGCCATATCAAAATTACCAACTATGATGGGATAATAGCTCAACATGTCAATGGTGTAAATCTGATCAGGAAAATGAATCGAATACTTTGATTCTAATTCCGACAATCCGTCTTCTACTATCTTTCTCTCATCCCGACAATGCCCGTCATACCAATTGCTAATTTGATATTTATTAAAATACTTATTTGGCGAATGTGTCTGGTAGTAGCTACAGCACATTATTAGTCGCTCTATGTTTTGTGTTTCCATAACACAAAGAGTCAACTGTCTTTCCTGAAAGCTAAAATCAATTGCAATTTCTGCAAAGTAATTCTGCATTGTCACAAGAGCACTTTGAGCTATTGTGAGGTTAACCATAGCCAATCTTTGTTTTTGTTCATTCTTAATGAGGAACCCTGCAAACTGATTCATAAAGTTTTGTATGCTTTGAAAGTATTTACTCTTTATTTTTCCTAACCTCTCGGGCACTGTAGCTTTTTCTTCAAAAGGACGATCTTCTTTAGGATATCGCTTTTCACCAGTAGTAATTAGGGCAAATTCTTCACGAAGTTGATCTACCTCCCCGGCCAAACTCCCTAATGGTTTTCCGCCAAGGAGTTTGTAAATACAGGCACAGCACTTATCTGCAAGCAAACATATATGTTCTCTCACATCAAACCAGTAATTTAACCATTCTGTCGCGGTATCAAATTCGTAATTGCTCATAATGGTCTTGTTCCATAGCGACGTAAGATTCTGATGGAACATGATTACAATATTTTTAATGGGCATTTCTTTATGTGCATCGTCGGGAACAGGATAAGCCGAGAGCAAATCAACTGTCGGCTTGAGAGCATCCGCGCAATACAAATCAAAAATAGGCAAGGCTTTACAAAGGAATTTCAGCCTTGAGACGCTCTGCTCATTTCCCGTTTTAATATTGTGCAATCGAAGGATATATTCAATGTGAATCGCTTTTTTTTCGGAATCAATAAATACCCTATGTGATCTGGTCCACTGCTTAAGGTACGTAAGAATACTCTTAAGATTTCGTTCCACAAATTCCATATATTTCTCTCTGTTCCCGCAGTAGGAGAGATACATCAGCGTAGAAACGCACTCCAGCGTCAATTTTTCTGGCTTGCTCCAAAGATCGTCCAGAGAAAATCCGGCCGATACATTCCACTCTGGATTGATGTTATAGATCCACTCAGAAATGGAGGTATAGGACGTGATGTCCTTTATTCCGTCAAAACGAAAGGTGCGCATTTTCCTATATAAACAATCGCAGAAAATATAGACATACGTTTCCTGCAAACAGCAGGTGGGAATACGCTCCCGTAATCGGCAAAGATATTCTATATTCTTATTATCCGGAAATGTTTCCCGCATTTTGTCCAGCGTATCCATCGACACACCGAAATCCTCGAATACAGCAAAGGGGCACATTTCGGTCGATAGAAGAAAAAGACCGCCGTGGGCATCTGCATCGTCAAACGCAGCCCGGTTAGAAAGGAAATACTGCATCACACTCCCTGAAAAAAGCCCCTGTATTGCAGAAGTATAGTTTGAAAGGTCTTTTTCATCCCATAGACTCTCGACCGCATCGCGGAAAAACGTTTCTTTGTTCAGGGTAAACTCCGGCAGATGAGAAAACAGTATCGATAGGTCCGCTTTGTCCGCCATTTTCATAACTGAAATGGCGGTATTGTCAATTGGCAGGAATTCATGCAGCCTCTTAACAACGTGCTTTGACCGAATGGGATGTAGCCCCTCAATATACCCACTCTCTTCATTTACATGCACAAGGAACTCCGATTCCATACCTTTTAAAAGCTCCCCAAAATCCGAGCCAGAGTCTTCTGATTGACTCGCAGAAAGTTTGATAGCAGAAAGCCTGACTCCGCAAAGATCTGCAAAACATACTTTGCGTAAGATTTCACATTTTGCTTTGCCAGAAGATGATTGTCCTATTTCGGATATTTGTGAGGCTATTCTTTCTGATAACATCTCACCATGAGTAAGCAAGTAGACATACTCTATAAGTAGTTGCCTTTCTGCAATCTTATTCCATGCTCTTTGCCAGCTTGTTATGCTTGGGTGAAGTTGCTTAGCCTCTCTGAATAGATTGAATATCTCTATTGCTTCCTTTTCTTCTAAAACCGACTTAATTACTTTCAAAGACTGGATATTGCTCAAGTCACCACTATAATTATACCAATCCATCTCTCGCGATGTGATGAGCAACTTATAATGACAATGCAATTCGGATTGTAAGAGCTGAACAAGATAATTCCATTTGCTGAGATGGTTATCCAGATTGTCAATTAAGATAAGAATCTTTTCACCAAGCTGAATTCTTGCTTTGAAATATTGGACAATATTCCCAATTTCTTTTATCTCATCACACCATAGTAACTGATATGGTATATATTCATTTTGGAGAATATAAGCTGCCCGCAAAGCCAGCGTGGTTTTTCCTTGCCCACTAGAAGCTTTAATTACAGTAACCATGTTTTCGCAAATAGAATTAATAACATCTTTTTCTAAACTCGGTCGTTTGATTGGAAACCCACTTACTATATCTGCTGGTGTTGCTTTTTTCCCTTCGTAAAAACTACACCCTTCATCAATGCTAGGCTTAGAGTAGTCCAGTTTACGAATCCAACTATGAGCTGGATTTTGAGGACCCTTACTGATATCTATTTTGACAGATTGGATTTTGGAATCTAATTCTGCTTTTGTCACATAGGCCCGCTGCTCCATTTTTTCAAAGCAAAGAATTTTTATGCTATTTGCAAATAATGAAACATTGTCTGTGTTAATCTCATAAATTCTAATTAAGGTTTTTTCAATTTCAGTAGCAAGTATAGATTTTTCAATCTTCTCAAATGACAGATGTGAAATAAATTTATCGAAATCATAAACAGACCAATTCCAAGAAGGATTGTTTTTCTTGATATTTGAAATCACGCCAGCCCAATGGGTGCGTGATTTTTCGTCTAACTTAGATGCAAATATCTTACTTAGATGGCCTTTTGCAACAGGGAAATCGTAAACAAGCTTAAAAAATCTATTTTGATCCAGCAAATATGCTTCAAGAAAATTTTTGAGCACATCAGTTAAAAAGCTGGCATCCTGTTTGTTGACAGAATATTTCAACTGTATATGAGTAATATCATTACTACCATTTTTCTGCATGATACAATCAATATCTTCAATCCCCTCAAGCTGGAAAAAATTGCTTGGATTTGATGACGAAAGAATTAAATAACACGAATACAAAAATTGATATGAATACCCCCTGAGTGCAATTTGTCCGCCATCCCTAGAAATACTTAATTCCTGAATATTTGCTTTTGGAGCTGTAATCTTTTTGTTTTTCTTCTTTGTGCTTTTTCCCATATTTTTCCTTTCGTTCTCTTATTACATCTACACGTGCTCTAATCTGTACTTATCAAATTTTCCAATTCAGAATATCGAACGATTCTATTTCTATTAGGAAGTTTAATGGCATTCATCAATTCCATTTCCTTGTAATGAATAAAACATTTTAGATACTATAATAAAAAAATCCCGTTGCTTTAATAATACCATCTTCTTAACCCATTTTCTATATAATCTCTTCCAAACAGCGAAAAGCTCCCGAAGGAGCTTTCCATTACCTTAAATATACACTAATTCTTTTAACACAATCTCTTCTGCAGCATTCCGGATATTGTTTACCGCTCTGACCCATTCCATCTGATCACGAGCTTTCAATTCTTCCGTAATGCCCTGCTGCTCCATCATCTGACGTACCAGAATATCCATTCTCTCCTGTGCTTCATCGTCCACAAGATTCAGATGTTCCACCAGTCTGTCTTCCAACATATACAGTGAATACATTGCCGGACGATGCTCTTTCAGATACGTTTTCCGCAGCATTCCATATTTTCCATAATGCGGTTCTTCATCTGTACTGACAAGATTCGGATAGTAAATTCCGTCTGCGCCAAGTGTGTAGGTTCCACCCATTTTTTCAAATGTGCTTTTCATGTGTTATTCCTCCTTGAAATCAGCGATGTCCTTAAATCATCGCAAAATATTTCAGGGCAGCCTTGATAGCATCTTCTTTCTCTTTCGGGCATTGTGGAACTCTTGCATTTTCTGATTTTGGAAGATTATAGTTTTCTCCCACTTCAATTCCACATTTGCGTTTTACCTGAGAAATATATAAATTTGAAACCTTCAAGCCAAATTCTTTCAGCACATAATCTTTGATTTCCTGATAGGTTGCTTTCAACTCGGCACTGGTGGCATCCAGCTCGTCCAGGTCTAAGTCGATCTCTATCGTGTCATCTGGTTTTTGTTGGGACAAAAGAACAACCGTCTCTACATGAAACGTCGAAGGAAACATATCGACACAACAGACCTTTTTCACTTCATATCCTCTCGCCTGTAAAACTTCCAGATCTCTTACCAGACTGGTCGGCTTGCAGGAAATATAAACCATCTGAGGCACATTGTAACGAATGATTTTTTCCAAAGCTTTTGGATTGATTCCGTCCCTTGGTGGATCAAGTACAATATAATCCGGCTTTTCTTCAATGCTGTCAATGACTTTGAGCACATCCCCTGCGATAAACTCGCAGTTATGTAAACCATTTAACTGTGCATTCTCTTTGGCAGCTTCCACTGCTTCCTCAATGATCTCCACACCGATCACTTTTTTGGCTACCGGAGAAAGCATCTGTGCGATCGTTCCAGTTCCGGAATACAGATCAAATACAATTTTACCATGTTCCGCAATATCTGCGTCTGTTCCGCTTGGAAGTGCATCTCCGATAAACTCTCTGGCAGTCTGATATAGCACCTCTGCACCCAGGGAATTTGTCTGAAAAAAAGAAAATGGTGTGATCTTAAAGCGAAGCCCTAACAATTCCTCGTAAAAGAAATCCTGTCCATATAAAACATCCGTGCCTTCATTCGTCACGGTATCTGCCACATTGTCATTTCTCGTATGCAGAATACCTGTCATGGTACCTTTGTAATCTGCTGCAAGAAGAGCAGCTTTCCAGCCCTCTAATAATTCCTCTTCCGTTCCTGCAAATGCGTTTTCCTGTGCATTGTTCAACGTACTTTCAACTTCATCCATCTGTGCTGCGGCAATTCCCGGAAAATCCGTCTGCGTTGTAGTCACCAGATCTACTAATATTTCCCCTGTTTTGACTGCCTTACGGACAAGCAGATGTCTCAAATATCCGGTGTGACGCAGTTTATGGTAATAGGTGATATTTTTTTCACGAAAATAAGCAAGTGTGACAGACAGGATCTTTCTGAAATCCTCATCCACGATCTGGCAGTTTTCCACCGTCACAATATCATAAAAGCTTCCACGCTTATGCATGCCAAGTGCTAACGGTCCATCCTTAAATTCATCCCCAAAGGAAAATTCCATTTTATTGCGGTATGCAGTCTGCCTTGGACTTTCCTTGATTCCCAGAAACTGGTAATCCCGGTTTTCCTGATCGATCACATCATCCATTAATTTTTTTACCTGTTCTGCTTTCATCTCAAGCTGCCTGTCGTATGGAAGTGTCTGATAAGTACATCCTCCACATTCCCCGGCATGGACACATCCTGTTTTGTCCCCTTCCAGCGGTGACTTTTCCAATACCTCTAAAAGTCTGCCCTCTGCTTTTCCCTTGCGGATTTTATTGATGGAAGCAGACACTTTCTGTCCCGGTATCGTATTTTTTACAATAACCTGTCTGCCATCCTCTGTTCTGATAATTCCCTTATTTGGAAAGTCTACGCGCTCGATCACGCCTTCTATGATTTGTCCTTTTTTCATAAATTCCTCACATTTTTATTTCATCAACTATAAAATAGTCCATGATTCCATTGACATTTTATTAACTTCACAGTTTTCTATTTCTTTTATCTGTTACACAAGAAAAAAGGGCTGCATCCGCAGCCCTCCAGATTATTTTTATTCTTCTTCTTTTTTCTCTGCTGGTTTTGCCGGCTCTTCTTCGTCCTCTTCATCTTCGAAGAAATCGTCATCATAATCATCTTCAAAATCGTCTTCAAAATCTTCCAGATAATCTGGTGTAAAGAAACGATATACGCCATATACTGCTGCTGCAACTGCTGCAATAATACCGATGATTGCAAAAATCCATACAACCTTTGATGTTTTCTTTTCTTCTGCTTCTTTTTTGTTTAATAATTCATTCAACTTTGTCATATTGATCAGATCCTCTTTCTTATTGAGTAAGTCGTTTAACTTTGTCGCATTGATGAAATCTTCCACCTTGTTCATAGTGTTCCGCTCCTTCTCTTATTTATACTTTTATAGGATATGCAAAACCTAAACGCAATACACACCAGAAAAATCTATGTGCACTGCTCATTGCTTACGCCCATTATACCATATCCTTTACTTTTCGAATATAAAAAATTTATATTTTTCAAAAATTTTATATATTTTTTAGAGTTTCGGATACGCAGACTTCCATGCTCCCAAATAGAATCAGATACGCTTTAATTTTGCAAAAGAGGCAAACATTTTTTTCACACCATATCCTTCGAAATCCACGGTCACCTCGTAATCTCTTCCGCCATCCATGATGTTTTTCACAACTCCTCTGCCAAACTTGATATGCGATACGGTGTCCCCGACACCATAGTCAAGCTCTGACTTTACAACACCCTTTGTGACAAGTGCCTTTGCCTGCATACTCTGTCCGGAAGGCTGCTGGCGCAGTGTTGTTCTTTTCGGTCTTGCTGTTGTCTGGTTCTGTAAAAAAGATGGGAAACTGCTCTCTTTTCCAAAAGAAGATTCTCTTGCAGATGCCGGCTTTCTCAGTTCACTGTCCAACAGTTCAGACGGAATCTCCCGAACAAACCGCGATACTTTATTATATTGCGTTTCGCCACGAATCATACGTTGTCTTGCACAGGTAATTGTAAGTTCTTCTTTGGCTCTTGTGATACCCACATAAGCCAGACGCCGCTCCTCTTCTAGATCCTCAGAAGAACTGTCCGAAGTGATGGACATATAACTTGGGAACAATCCATCCTCCATTCCGGCAAGGTAAACTTTCGGGAACTCCAGACCTTTTGCACTATGTAATGTCATTAAAACAACATAATCACTGCCCTCATCGAGACTGTCGATGTCTGCAACCAGTGCCACTTCCTCTAAAAAACCACTGAGTGTCGGATGTTCCTCGCCTTCCTCGTAAGCAACCACTTTGCTGATCAGCTCATCGATATTCTCAATACGTGCCTTTGCCTCTTCGGTATCTTCCGCTTCCAATTCTTTCACATATCCGGTTTCGTCTATAATCTCCTGCAAAAGTTCAGAAACGCTGATAATCTCTACTTTACTGCGCATCACCTGAATAAAATTCACAAATGGCTTGATCTTTGCAGCACTCTTGCCGAGTGTCGGAATATCGTCTGCCATTTTCAATGCATTATAAAAACTGATGTCTGCCGCAGCCGCATAATCTGCCACACGGTTTAAGGTTGTTGCACCGATTCCACGTTTTGGCACATTGATAATTCTGCGGACAGCAAGATCATCTCTTGCATTATCGATTGTTTTTAAATAGGCAAGCAGGTCTTTGATCTCTTTTCTTGCATAGAAGTTCACGCCGCCGACAATCTTATACGGAATATTGGATACAATAAATTTTTCCTCAAAAAGACGGGACTGTGCGTTTGTGCGGTAGAGAACAGCACAGTCACCGTAATGATATCTGCCGTCCTTCACACAGGCATTGATATCCTTTGCGACATACTCTGCCTCTTCATAGCCTGTCTCAAACTGCTTGAAACCGATTTTTTTCCCCGCTTCATTGTCTGTCCAGAGTGTCTTTCTTTTTCGTCCCATATTGTTGGAGATCACCCCATTTGCAGCATTTAAAATATTCTGTGTAGAACGGTAATTCTGTTCCAGTTTTATCGTCACTGCCTCCGGAAAATGTTTTTCAAAGTTCAGGATATTATAAATATTCGCACCGCGGAACTTATAGATAGACTGGTCATCATCACCAACGACACACAGGTTCTTATACTTTCTTGCAAGAATACTGATCAGTTCAAACTGTGCCGTATTCGTATCCTGATACTCGTCCACCATAATATAGCGAAAACGTTCCTGATAGTAGTCTAACACCTGGGCATCCGTTTTAAACAATTCAACCGTCTTTACGATCAGATCATCAAAATCAAGTGCATTATTCCGCCGCAGTGCATCCTGATACTCTCTGTAGATCTCTGCCTGTTTCCGTTTCGCAAAATCCCCGGAAGCGACCGCCCGGAGAGAAAATTCCTGTGGATCTACCAGTTCATCTTTTGCCTTGGAAATCGCAGCAAGCAGACTCCGCTCTTTGTAAATCTTGGTATCCACATTCAGACGTTTACAGATATCCTTCATCAGTGTCTTCTGATCATCGGAATCATAGATTGTAAAATTAGTGTCAAACCCGATGCGGTCAATATGACGTCTTAAAATGCGCACACAGGTAGAATGAAACGTTGATACCCAGATGCTCTCAGAGCCATATCCCACAAGCTGGTCGATTCTCTCACGCATCTCACCTGCCGCTTTATTCGTAAAGGTGATTGCCATAATATTGTATGGATTCACGCCCTTTTCTTCGATCAGATAGGCGGTGCGATGTGTCAGGACACGCGTTTTTCCGGAACCCGCACCCGCTAAGATCAGAACCGGTCCCTCCGTGTGAAATACCGCTTCTCTCTGCTGTTCGTTCAATGTATCATAAATGCTCATAGACATCTCCATTTCCGTTGTTGTTTGTAATATTCAATCCCTTTTTTATTACAATATCATATTCCCATCTATTGTAACACATTATCCCTGCTTATGAACAGTAAAATCGAACATATTTTCTTTTTTTAACAATAACAATAGAATGAAATATTTTCTTCACTCCATATCAGGACAGAATAGCGTTATTTGTATCACATTTCTTAAACTTTTTTCTTTCTACGCCATATAGGGAACGGAAACCTTAAATTGTTAAGTTGAGGATAAAATAATTTTCTCTTTCCGCATCAACACTCAACAGCTAATGCCTGTTTGAATACAAATCAAGAAATAAAGTGTGATTTCCTCTTTCTGCATAATACTGTCCGCTTAACTCGATTTTCCGACATTTTTTTCAAAACTTTTTTCGTCTTTCACTTCATATAGGGACAGCAAGCCAAAATTTAATGACCTATTTTCAAAAAAAGTTTAGATTTCCTCAACTTCACTCCATATAAGGAATAGAAACCTTGTTTTGTTGCAGATTTTTCAAAATAATTTCAATTTCTTTTTAATCTTCGTGTCTGTACACCGAGTAAAAATTTTATGACCCCATTTCAAAAATAGTTAGATTTCCTTTTCTCGCACCATATCTGTACGCAAGTAGCTGTTTTGTTGCAGATTTCTGTAAAAAATTTGTTTTTCTTCTTTTAATAAACATAGGGAATGAAAAAAGCTCTTTGTTGACTAAATCTGAAAATTTCCATTGCATTAAAAAATACCGTTATTCTTTCTTTTAAATAACGGTATCTCTATTTATAACTCATTAAAACAGATTAAACTAAATGGCTAAAAAACAAAAAGTAGGAGGAAGTATGTGTCACAACTTTGTTTTGGTTTATCTTTCAAACATATCATTCTATGTTTATTCCCGCACGACAAATATTCCGTTTTCTGATGTATCCCACATAAAGTTTTCCCTGTTTACAGTTTGTTCAGTCGCAATTTCAATTTTGGATAGTCCTATATCTGAGGGAACATCATCAGCTTTATAGACCATATAAAAATTCAAATAATATTCATTTTTAGAAGTTGATATATGATACATTCCGTCTAATTCAATTCGTTTATTTCCATTATTATTTTCACTAGATGATGCACAATCACCAGAATATTCTTGTATATCTCCATCAATAAATTCGAAGAAAGAAGAAATTTGTTTATTTATATCCTCTATGTCTTTTTTACTGTTTTGTGAAAACAATTTTTCAAATTCTTTTACATTGCCTTCATTGTATAAATCTATAATTTGTTTCATCATATTATCTGATATTTCTTGTTCCGATTTAAACCAATTAGACATATACTCATTTCTATTTGAGCCAACATTCGTACACCCACAGAAACTTAACATCAATATCATACAAAAAATAAATATTATTTGTTTCATATTATTTATACCTCATTTAATACTTAAATATTTTATATCTATATAACCTATATTTACATTGTAGCATTTAGCTTTAAACTTGTCTTTAACTTTCTCCATAAAATAAATTATTGCTTTTCTAAAACATCGTCATTCTCTTGTGGAATAGCGGTATCTATTCGTTCTTCTATGGTTGATTTTTCTAATTGTAATAAGTGTTTATGCTTGTCTTTAAGTTCTGCCTGTTCAATCATATCTTTTAGTATCGTTGTATGATTTTCTCTGTCTAATGCCTGTACCATTTTTATGGTTGGTGCAACCTGTCTTTGTAACCAATGCAACGCTTTTTGTAAAGTATAAGGTTCTGGCTTTGTAGTTAAGCGTATCGGTTCTCTGTTTTCCCCTACAAACCATGCCCAATCATCATTTGTTTTCCATTGATTTTTTGGCTTGTCGTCCTCTCTGTCAACAAAGCGGACATAATGATTGATGATAGAAAAAGCAGTGCGTTCAGCGTCCCGATAAGTCAGTAAATCTACAACCGCATAATAGGCTCGTTCATTCTTCATGCGTATTTCAAAGCGGTTCTTAATCTCCGTATCTTCAACTTCTATGCTATTCTTGACATACTGCTCATAATTTTTCTGATAAGCACACATATATAATTCACTGCTTGTTGAACCGAGATATAAGGTTTCTCCTGTATTCTTTGGTAAATCGCTACCACATTTTTCCGTACCGCTGTAATCTTTCTGCATACGAAAGTAGGAGATACATTCGCCAGCCTTGTATTTTTCCTTTAACTTTGGAATATCCAATATTCCTGCTTTATCATTGATTGCCAAGTCAAGCCGTTTCATCTTACCACCTGCCGTTAAACAATCAAGCATGAAGTCATACCATGAGCGTTCCTGTGCCAATAGATAACTTTCCATTTGACGACAGCCTCTGCCTTTCAGTTCCAATAAAACACCTAAATGCTCTTGCATGGAACACATGACATTGATGTCGCCTAAAACATATTTGCTTTCATATCCGTATTTTCCATAATCTTCATAAAGCATATAATCGGGTTTTAGTTGTAATACATCACGGATAATCGCCAATGCGTCCGTAGTAGGAAAGCGAACACGGAAGTAATCAATCAACAGGAATAGTGGTTCTTGTGGATTGAAACGCTCAATCTGTTTTTCTATGACTCCTTTTAATTCGTCATTCAATGGCTGTTTCCCTTTTTCAATGCGGTTGTAATATTCACGGCTGATACCACAAGCAACAGCAAGCCTTGTTTGTGTTACTCCGTATTCCTCACGCTTTTGTCTTAATTCTTCAATAAAGTTTTTATCATTCATTCTTTAATTCCTCCAATCAAAAAAGGCAACTACCATTTACTGATAATTGCCTATCATTAAAAATCCGTATAGAAAAAGCAGTCAATCCTAAGACTAACTGCTCTGATTGCTATGAAGTGCTTGTATTTTCTTTACCACTTCTTGCCTATAATTTTCAATATCCAAAACTCTTTTTTTACCTGCTGTTAAATACATAATCGGTAAATCAATTTTTTCAAAATCATTCAACAATAATAACGGTTCTTCAAAAATGCAAAACGGTTGTCCTATTTGACAACTAGTGCTTTCTTGATAAATTCTAAAATCCTCAAATAAAAATTCATTTTGAGGAAGTGTAATATTTTTAACTTCTTCTCTATACAAGTATCTTGCAAAGTTATACAATCCAAATGCAAAAAAGGAAATTTTTCTTGTAAATGGATTTTCTCCATAATCTTTTGATTTTCTATGTGCTTTACAGAGATTAGCCAATTCCAATGAGAATTTTTCCCAATTTTTTTCTATTAGTGCAAGGAAACCGTTTATCACAGCTTTTTCTTCTGCTGTATGTTTATTTTGAAGAAATTCTTTACTTTCATCAATCACATATTGTTTCCACATAGGTTCTTGATAATACAGATACATCACTAAATTTGTGATACTGCATGCAGACTTTAACCCATTCTTACTAAGTCCGTTTTCTTTTGGAAATATTTTTTCAATGTCACGAAAGCGGTTTGCACAGAATATATGTGGTAAAATATTCCAAGCGTGAATGGAATGGTCGCAACCGCTGTTTGTTATTGTGAGTTGTCCCCATGTTACTGCCGAATTGAACGCATTATTTAAATAGCTCATATCCTTTTCTTGTAATGCTAAGTAACTTCCTAAATAAACAATCTTTTTTCCGAAATTTTCATGCAATAATTTCAGCCATATAATAATCTGTTCTTCTGGCTTTTTACTTTGACAGTATTTCGTATACTTCTTTAATCGCTCATCAATATATGCGTTCATGTTGGCATATCCAAACATTTTATCCACATTTTGTAAATATAGTTTGATAAGTTCCTTTTTTTCCATAGAGTACCTCGTTTCACTTATAAAATTTTGCTATTTGCTACATAAATGCTTTCAATCCCATTAGAATAAGTATAATAGCAATATATACACCCCACTTATCCCAATTATAAGTGTCATAATAAAATTGAAAACAATACAAACTTTCTTCTGATTTAAAGAAAAATGTTCAAATTTTTCAAGGTTGTATTGACGAATATAACTTTTAGTAATTATGGAATAAATTGAATAACCAATAGCAATGATACTTGAAATAATAGCAATAATATCAGTCATTTTACAATCCATATCTTCCCTCCTAAAAAGTTTGCATATCATTACCACAAAAATTAAAATATTATAATGTTTAAATTTATTGTTTTTCTTTTGTGAAATAGATACTTTTTATATCACATCTTATAAAATGCGGTTTTGCCTTGTAAATACAGCGTTTTCCGCCTGTTAGTGTATAGTGTCTTTTGTTTTTTGTGCCCCCCTTGTTAGATAACGGGGGCTTAATCTTCGCTCGCCACAGGCTCGCTCACACACGGAGTAAAACAGCCACTTGCAAAAATTCATTGGA
>OBXH01001185.1_pt1 | contig 14411 bp, 19 predicted proteins | sample 1538101 | NCBI WGS metagenome assembly OBXH01 (sample SAMEA2580141, study PRJEB22360) | human gut metagenome | biome: human gut; feature: human-associated habitat; material: faeces | place: Denmark | collected 2008/2010 | reverse complement strand
TAAAGATAAAAAATTCTTCATCCTGCAATGCTTTATATTCTATATTGTAATTATTCAGAATATTACTTACAATATATAAACCTAATCCATTACTATTTTCCTTATTTAAATCAAATTTAACATCAAATATTTTATCCATATTCGAAATTTTATTGTTACCATATGAATTCTCTATATATAACCAATCATTAACTATCCCAATATTAATTACCCCATTTACATCAGTATATTTTACCGCATTACTAATCAAATTAGATAGAATAATCTTTAAAGCTGTTTTTCCTATATAAACATTCTCATCTAATATATAATTATTGACAGTTATTTTCTTTTGATTTGCTAATATTTCATACTTTTTTAATATGTCTTCTAATGTATCATTTATTTTCAAATATTCTTCATCATTATTCAAATTTTCTATAGAATGAACTGATAATATTTGAGAAATATTTTTTGTTAAACTATCAACGATTTCAATACATTCATTAATATAAATATCTCTTTCTTTATATTTTCCAATATTGTATTTCATGTTTTCCAGTATTATTTTAAGACTAGCAAGAGGAGTTTTAAGTTCATGGGATGCACCTTTAAAAAAGTCATATTTTAACTTTTCTAATTTTAAAATTTCTTTATTTTTAAATTCCAAATCGTCAATTGTTCTTAATAAAGTAGAATACAAATCATTAATTTGTTGTTTTAATTCTCCAACTTCATCATTAGAGCTAACTTTTAAACGCGTTTTTTTATCAAGTTTCATCATTTTATCAGTAACAATTTTTATTTCTTGTATATTATTTTTTATTGATTTTGCATAAATTAAAGAAATAATAGCAGAAAATAAAATTGATATTAATAAAGAATATGGTAAAAATTTAAGGCTTAAATCTTTCGCATCTTTTTGCATATCAGCTGTAGAAACAAATTGTAGATTTGTTTTTTTACCATCATTAAGCTTTATTTCTCTTTCTTCAATTATCAAAGAATTACTATCACTTTCTAAACTAACATTTATATTATCTTTGATTTGTATTGCATTCTTATTATTTTTTTCTTTTATAAATGCTTTTATTTCACTACTCTTAGAATAAAGTTCCAAAGTTTGTTCTATATATTTTATTTCTTTTCCATTCATATTACTAGAAATTTCATTTGCCATATTATGAATCTTTTCTTTTCTCGTCTCCAAATATGTTTTAGGAAAGATAAAAAAAACTAATGAATGAACTAATATAATTATTATTCCAAGAACAGAAAATATTTGTATGAACATTTTTGGAAATATCTTTAATTTTTTCATTTTCTCTCCAATTTATATCCTACATTTCTTATAGTAGTTATACAGTCTAATTGTAATTTTTTTCTAAGTTCTTTTATATATACATCTATTACTCGATCATAAGGAATTTCTTCGCTATCTTTCCATACATAATCAATAATTTGCATTCTTGTTAACACTTGTCCATTATTATCCAATAAACATTTTAATACTTCTAGTTCTTTTGCATTTACATCTATTTCTTCACCATTTATTTTAGCTGTATAGCTATTAAAATTAACCGATAGATCCTTATATTCAAACTTCTCTAAATGTCCATAATTCTTCTTAATTAAAGCATCTATTCTAGCCTTTAAGACCGGCAATGAAAATGGCTTTTCTACATATCCGTCTACTAAATTAGTAAATGCATCAATTTTATATTCTTCATCGCTAAATGCAGTCAAGATTAGAATTGGTAAATTGCTTTTCTTTCTAATTTCTTTCAACACTTCTAAACCATTTATAAAAGGTATCTGAATGTCTAAGATAACCAAATTTATATCGCTATTAAATTTTGACAAGGCTTCTCTTCCATCTTTAGCTTGAATAACAGTATATCCAAATTCTGAAAGATATTCACTTATTCCCTCTCTTATCATATTATCATCTTCAACAGTTAATATTTTCATATATACCTCCACTTAAGCCTATACACTTATATTATACAGCATATTATTTGATATTTAAAAGCAAAAAAATTTTTGGTGCTAAAAAGCACCGAAAATTTTAATTATTGTCAATTAATAATTCTTTTGGATTCCTTCTTAATATATTGAATGAAGAAATAATCAATGATACAAGAAGTACTAAACTTATAAATATAACTACATAAATTATGAATTTAGGTAATACATTTATATCTAAACTTGATAATGTCTTGTTAAATCCTTCAGCTTCTGCCCCACCACCTAATTGGCTAGATGCAGATTGTCTAGCTATTTGTTTAGCTATATCACCAGTAACCTTATTCAATATATTATTCCCAAGCTTATCAGCTGTATATTGAGCTAAGAAATAAGAACCAACGAATGCGGGGATTGATATAAATACCATCTCAATTAGGAATTGACCAAAAATTTCTAATTTTGATATACCTAATGATAGTAATACTGCTATTTCTTTCTTTCTAGCATTCATCCATAAGAATAATAATAATGAAACTACAACTCCTGCAAATATTAATGAGCCAACAAATAATTTATTTGAAATTGAGTAGATACCTGATATAGATTGTTGTAATGCAGGGTAATTTGATGAACTTTTAATCAAATTATATTCTCTCCAATTTATATCTAATTTCCCAAGATCTTTTATTACACTATCAAGATTCTTATCACCTTTTACAAAGAATGTTGCATCTTGGTATACAGCTGTATCTTCTGTATTACCATAAACTTTAGCAGCTGTATGAACATCAGTGATTAATGTATTTTCGTATAGTTCTTGTGCTGCACTTACTCCACCGCTATTATGCCCATCGAATAGACCTTTAATTTCTACTTCTACTGTTTCATCTGCACCTTTCTCATTATCAGCATCAAATAAATTAGATTTTATTTTTATCTTATCTCCAACTTTAAGATTATTTTTTTCAGCTAAATCTTTATGCATTAAGATTTTATTTTTATCTTCATTTTCTAAATGCTTTCCTTCTACTAATTTATATGCTTCTGATACAAATTTTGTTTCTTTTGATGAGTCGTTAACCCCAGTTAACATAACTGTTCTTTTAAAATTCTTCGCTCTTTCAGGTGATTGATTCGCAAGAGTCTCTTGAGTTTCAATAATATCATAATCAACTAAATCTGCAACACTGTTTATTCTTTTTACATAGGAGTCTATACTATCTGTTTGAGATATCTTTTTAATATCTTCACCTTTTACATTTCCCCCACCTCTAGGTGTTCCTGGATTTACTTGTCTATTTATCTCCATAGAAAAACTATTTGTTATATTAGCAAATGTTTCTTTTGAAGCTCTGTCCGTAGCATCTTTAATAGATAAACTAATGAGACTTAAAGTTGACATAGATAAAATAACTAATATAATAATTAATGATTTTAAGCTTTTTCTAGTTACATAAGCAAATGCATTTTTTATCATTATTCAACCTCCAAATTCATTTTATTTACTTTTTTCAACTTTTTACCACTTAGTTCTAAAATGATATCCGCAGAATCTGCTACTTCCTTACTATGTGTTACAACTATTACACATTTATTTCTATCTTTAGCTAATGTCTTTAATATATTAATTATTTCTCCAGCAGTAACACTGTCTAGATTACCAGTAGGCTCATCAGCTAGTATTATTGGAGCATCTGATACCAATGCTCTAGCAATAGCTACTCTTTGTTGCTGTCCACCAGATAATTTCATAACATTTCTTTTTATTTGTTTTTTATCTAAACCTAGTTCAAACAAGATACTTTCATCTGCTGATTTATTTACTAATCTAATATTTTCAATTGGTGATAAATAATCTATTAAATTATAGTTTTGAAATACTAAAGATATATTATTTTTTCTATGATTACTATATCCTTTCTTTTGTATATCTTCATTCTTAAACAATATTTTTCCTGTTTGAGGTTTATCAAGTCCAGCAAGCAAGGAAAGAAGTGTAGATTTTCCTGTTCCTGACTTTCCTACTATCGCATAAAACTTCCCAAGTTCAAATTTTTGATTTACTCCTGACAAAACTTTTTCTTTAGAATTTGCATAACTATATGCTACATTCTTTATTTCTAATATATCCATTATTTTTTCCTAACTTATTTTTGATAATATTTCTTTAGGCTTCTTGATTAATATTAATGAAGAAGCAAATACAACTGATAAAACAATAATACTTATTAATATTAAATAACTTTGTCCAAGTGTTGTTATATTTAACATAAAACTACTATTATTTATTAAACTTCCACCGGAAATCATTGAGTCCTCTGAGTTAATGAATCCATCTACAATTACTTTTAGTAATACATTTCCTAAAAATAAGGAAGATATTATACTTGGTATCGATATGAATATTAACTCGAATATAAATTGCATTATAATTTGTATCTTAGATGTTCCAATAGATAAAAATATACCTATTTCATAAATTCTTTCTCTTAACCATAGAATCAAGATTAATGAAAGAACAACCATCCCACCTAACATAATAGAATAAGTCATTATTTTTATTATATGTTTTATTCCACTCACTGACTCTAAAGACTCTTCAAACGCCTTAGAATCTTTTTCAACAAAATACTTTGACTCATCAATTTTAAGCTCTTTCAATTTGTTTAAGGCTAAGTCTGTAGATTCTGCACTACCAGAATACATTAAGATTTTATTTGCGATTTTATTATTTTCTGATTTATTTAATATCTCTTGGCTTGTTGAATAATCTACAAACACCATATTTTCACTAAAATCAGAAGATAATCCTGTATATGTTTCCTGTTTTTTACCAGAAAAGCTCCCTATAATTTTAAATTTATGACTTTTTATTTTTCCACTTTTTTCAACATCTAGTAATTCAAGATCAACTTCATCACCTAATTTTAGATTGTTTTGTTTAGCAAATTCTTCATGAACAATAATTGAATTCTTATCATTTTCTTCTATATTTTTACCTTCTTTAATTGTAAATACTCCACTACTAAACAAAATATTTCTTTTAGTATTATTTGTAGCTTCGAGTGAAACAACATTCTTAAATTCGTCAGATAAATCTTCTCTATTTATTCTTTGTTCTCCGCTAACTACTAGCGTCTTTTAGTTTCGCTAATCCATCATATTGAATTATTTTTTCTTCAATTTCTTTTAATTTTTCAATATCTTTAAATTGATTAACATTAAAATATTTACCATCTTTTTTTGTTATTGATATTGAAGAATTAGAACTTTCATATAAAGCCTTTTCTATTTCATTGCTTGATTTCATTATTGTTAAACAAGAATACAAGCAAGAAAGAACTATAGTTATTATGATAAAAATTATTAAAGTTCTATTTCTCTTTCTTGTAATATATGCTATAGCATTTTTTATCACTTTCCTAACTACTCCTCTCTATTTTCTTACTCCATAACTAATTGCATCCACTGGACAAGCATTTTTACATCGTCCACATCTGATACACTCAAGATGATTGCAATTCTCAACTGGATCTATATTCATTTGGCAAACTTTTTTACATTTTCCACAATTAATACATTTATCCTTATCCAATCTATATCTAAATATTGAAATAGGGTTAAAAATTGAGTAAATAGCTCCAAGTGGACATATATATTTACAAAAAGGTCTATATATAATTATAGAAAGTAACAAAGTAACTATTAGAATGATTCCTTTCCAATAATACAAGAAACCTATCGCACTTCTCATACTTTTATTTAATAAAACAAGTGGTAATCCTCCTTCCAGCATACCAATCGGACAAATAAGTTTACAAAAATACGGAGAACCCTGACCTAAAATATCAACCAAAAATAAAGGTAATATTATTACAAATACAAGTAATATTATGTATTTCAATTTTCTCAAATGTTTATCAAACTTAAATGTTTCAACTTTTTTAAAAAAGGGAATCTTGTGTAGCAAATCTTGAATCAATCCAAATGGACACAGCCATCCACAAACAAATCTTCCCACCAATGCTCCTATAAAAAACAAAATCCCAACTATATAATAACTAATCTTATATTTTGAATTTCCAATTACTGCCTGTAGTGATCCTATTGGACAAGAACCTTTTGCTCCCGGGCATGAATAACAATTCATACCCGGAACACAAATTTTCTTTAAATTCCCACCGTAGATTTTACCAGTCTTAAACCCTTCAAAGTAAGAATTAGTAATTAAAAACCAAATGGATTGAAATAAATGCCTAAAACGATCTCTTATTTTATATTTATCTTTTTTTGTACTACCATTTATAATATTTTTAATTCTATCCAATTCCAATACACTCCATACAAATTCTTATCGCCTTATCCAAGACAACTTTAGTTTCTCCATTACTATGACCATAGTAAATCATCGCCATACTAATAAAGATAATTAATAAAGACAAGGCACGGCTTTTTAAAAACTTATTAACCATATACCAATCACCGCTTTACTTTTATTTATTTTTTATTTTTTTCAATTCTTTTTCAATTACCTGCTTCCATTCCTTTGCACTCTTTGCCCCAGAATAAGTATCACCTACAATATTTCCATTACTATCAACAAAGAAAGTCTCTGGCATAGCCTGTATACCATTCAATCTACCATTAAAGTTTGTCTTATCTGGCATTAAGAAAGGATATGAAGCCTTTGTCTTTTCATGTATTAACTTTGACTTTTCAATTGCTTCCTTGTTTTTACCGTTATCATCAACAGTATCTGTAACAACTCCAACGATATTTACACCCTTGCTTTTCATTTCATTCTGAACCTCAACCAAATCAGGAATTTCCTTTACACAAGCTGTACACCAAGTTGCAAATACATTTACCATAGTAAGATCATACTTCTCAAAATCTTTACTTGTAAAATCCTTGCCATTTATGTCCTTTGTTGATAGTTTACGTAAATCTTTAACCGATTCTTTGTTAAATGCTTCTGTATTTTCTAAATCAGTTTTTTCTGATAGCACAAAACCATTTTTAGGACGTTCTTTTTTATCTATAATCTGAATCTCAGTTCTTTTTAATTCATCCAGAAGATTACTTTCAGCTCCGCTATTTGTGCTTAAATAGCAATCGTATTTTCCATCACTTGAAACTCCTATTTTAGTATGAGTATCACATTTTGTAATTTTAGATATTTTTTCTTTTGATGTATTTTTTTCGAATATACCAATAGTCCCAATTCTTTCAAGCTCATTTTTCCAATTTTTATATCCATCGCCCATCTTTTCTATAACTGCATTCTTTTGTTCTTCTGTCATTTTTTCAAATGTCAAAATAGCATACTTTAGTTCTTTATCTATAGGACTTTGATTATCTAACATCGCTATCTTTTTATCAGCTATATAATTTCTAAATTTGTCTGAAAGTTTAAATTTAAGTCCTAAATATTCATAAACATATTCTTTCTTTGCCTCCAATGTATAATCTGATGGCTTAAAAGTTTCATTTTTGCCATTTGCATTAATTGACATGCCTGCCTCTTCAGAACTTATGGATTGTCCTTCTTTAATTTTATTGTTTTCATTACTTTTTTGACACCCAACTGCGTTTAAGCTCAAACCTAATGCAAGTAATAGGCATGCTCCTCTTGATACTATTTTCTTCATAAATTATTTCTCCTTTATTTTTTACACAATAGTATTTTATAGCTACTTTCAATAACATTCTACACACCTTTTATGAAACGTTGATGAAATATAATTTTTTATTTTCCCAAACTATGGTATAATAATATAAATATTATGCTTAAAGTTGTTCTTACACAATTAGTATATGATCGATTAGTATATGAGCAAGCACAGTAAGTAAGTGTACGGACACTTACGAAAAAATTGATAAAAAAGAAGCAGCCCTCTGAAATCAATGTCATTAAGTTAAGATGATATAATAGGAATCGCTATATCAGAAATGATATGGCTCATATACAGGAAAAAGGATGGTTTTTTCTCATTCGCATAAAAGATGGACGTAATGGCATAAAAATGGGACTTGAGCTTCCGAGGAGAAATGAATTTGATCTTGACGTGTCATTGAAGCTTACCAGAAAACAGACAAATGATGTAAAGAAATTGCTTAAGGATAAAAATCATTATCGTTATATTGCAAGTTCAGCGACATTTGATTTTCTGCCTTCACACTCCAGAAAATCTGAACAGACACGGTTTTATGAGATAAATTTCAGAATTGTAAGGTTTGAAATAACACCGGGAAATTATGAAACAGTACTCACAAGTCTGGATGTGAATAAATATCCTCCGAAAGAATTGAAACGACTGTATGCGCTGCGTTGGGGAACAGAAACATCTTTCAGAGACTTGAAATATACGGTTGGAATGTTGAATTTTCATTCAAAAAAGGTGATGTGCATTCATCAGGAAATCTACGCACATTTAATCATATATAACTTTTCTGAAATGATTACCTCACACGTAGCCATTAGCAAAAAGAAAAGATTATATACATACAAAGCAAACTTTTCCATGGCAGTTCATGTGTGCAGATTATTCTTTTATGAAAAAGCGACATCACCCGGATTGGAAGCCATAATTTCAAAGAATCTGATTCCCATCAGACCGAACAGACATTATACACGGAAACGGTCAGAAAAGGGATTTTGTGGCTTCCTATATAGAGTAGCATAATAATTGGAAATTGAAAACCAATTTTAGACAGACTTAGATCTGTCTTATTGTGATACCTAAAGTTAAAAAGAAAGCGATTGAAGAAAATAATTTCTCAATCGCTCTTGCGGTATTATTCCATCCAAGTAACCATCTGCTAACTTATTTCTCTTTGTCTTAGTCCTTTTAATCCTCCCTTCTATTTGTTTCACTTCTTTTTCTATTTTCTCATCCTTTAAAATTACCTCTATCTTATCTAATAAATCTTCCAAAATATCCTGATTATTTTCACATAATATTTTATATGATTCTACAAATGCTTTTTCTATTACCGCCTCTGGTATTGCTTTTGATTCAGGACAAAATCTTTTTCCTTTTTTCGCAGATTTTACACATTGCCATATTACTTTTGAATATTTCGAACTGCTATGCCAAGTTCTTTTTGATAAATTTGACCCACAAAAATAACACTGCAACATACAGCTAAATGCATATTGTCTTCTGATTCTAACTCTATTCGATTCTGTTGATGTCTTTGCTCGTTTTACATTTCTTGATATTCGCAATTCCTGTGCTTTGTCAAAAACCTTTCGTGATACAATCGGTTCATGATGTCCTTCTACATAAAACTTATCTTCTTCTCCATTGTTAGGCAATCTTCTCTTTGATATAGGATCAACCGTATAAGTCTTTCCCTGTAGCATGTCTCCCATATATTTTTCATTTTTTATGATATTTAAAATTATCGAACATGTCCATTGACAATGATTATACGTGAGAATTCCTTCTTCATTCAATTCTCTTGCAATTACAGTTCCTCCAGCTCCTTGTAAATATCTATCGAAAATATGCCTTACAGTTTCTGCCTCTGATTCTACAATTTTCAATTCACCCGTTTCTTTATCACGATCATATCCAAAGCATCGACTAAATCCTACCAATTCACCTCTTTTCATTTTCATCTTAAGTCCTTTTTTAACGTATGCAGAAGTATTTTCCACTTCCTGTTGTGCAACAGAACTTAGGATTGTCATTAGAAATTCACCGTCTACCAGCGTATTGATCTTTTCAACTTCAAAATAAATAGCTACATTCTTTTCTCTTAACAAACGGACATATCTTAAAGTATCCAATGTATTTCTTGCAAACCTTGGAATACTCTTTGTAATGATCATATCAATTTTTCCATCCATACAATCTTCTATGAGTCGTTGAAAATCTTCTCTAGGTCTTACACTTGTTCCTGTAATAGCCTTATCAGCATAAATTCCAACAAATTCCTATTCTTCATTCTTCTGAATTAAATCAGTATAATATTTAATCATAGAATTATAACTTTTAATCTGATCTTCATCATCTGTGCTGACTCTACAATATGCTGCAACTCTAAGTTTCTTAACTTTTCTATGAAAAGCTCCTAAAACTGATTTGTTTCCTTGTATAATTTTTACTTCCATTTTCTTTTTATCCTTTGCTATGTTGTAATGCTACACATTCTAATGAAGTCAATTTTTCACGTCAAATAACTAAATCAGACAAAACTCCATATTCTTTCATCAATTCTTTTTTTATCTTTTCGTATTCTTTCTCATCAATTAATTTTTTGTTCAATAATTGCTTTAACATTGCTATTTGCATGCTGTATTTTAATATTTCATCATCTTCCATAAATCAGTTCCTTCCTATTAAATAGAATATTAATCCTACAAGCATCCCTGGAATCAGGACCGCATTGGAATCTCACCATCTCTATGGACTGATCTATATCAGAAGTATCATTATTAAAAGGCAACATCTTCGCCAAAGATTTTCCATTTTCTTTTTACAATCAGATATTTATTCGCTCCGATTCATCTTCTTCAACTTTGCGCCACCGTGGCGCAAAGTACATCAAATGAATAATTCATCATCATGGCGTATCCATTGAAGGGCTTTGTTGCCTTACACGTCTTGTAGGATTATATTTAATTATCAATGTACCATTAAGAGAATTTTTCCCTTCTACATATATCTCGATCTGATTTACCAAAATGTTCGGTTTTTCAACGTATTTTTTTAAGAAATTCATTGTTCCATTTTCTATTTTATTTTTCCATTTATCTATGTTATATTATCCATATACCATAAACAGATGTTCGAAAGTGAGGTGTTGACTACGGCTAAGTTAAATAAAATCAAACAAGATACTATCTTAAAAAATTTTTGGAAAAACAATGACCGATTTGCTGATCTTTTTAATACTTTCCTATTTAATGGAGAAGAAATATTAAAACCTGATGATCTAACAGAAGTAGATACAGATGTTTCTTCCATGTTAAAATTCAATGGTCATGCTGAAACTGTCCAAAAAATATTAGATGTAGTAAAAAAGAAAGAAACTTTGCTTCTACGGATGAATTTTTATCAAAATTCAGAAAAACAGATCGTCTGCATGGAATGGTAACACTTTGCATATACTATGGCGAAAAGGAGTGGGATGGTCCACTTTCATTAGTTGATATGTTAGATATTCCTGATAAGTTAAAATTTATTTTTTCTGATTATAAGTTTAATCTTATCCAAATGCGGTCTTGTAACAATTTACATTTTCATAACTACGATATAAATACTGTATTTGATCTTAGCAGTTCTATTTATAATCGTGATTATGAGAAAATCAACAAATTATACAAAAATCAACCAATTTCTCCAGAACTTGCACTGGTAGTTGGAGCAATTACAGAATCCCAGGAACTTATTGATCACGCTTTAGAGAATGAGAAGAAAGGGGCGATTAATATGTGTACCGCTTTAGAAGAACTAAAAAAAGAGGGCGTGCAGGAAGGTCTGCAAAAAGGTTTACAAGAAGGTTTACAAAAAGGCGAAGTTAAAGGAATTATTCAAACTTGTAAATTATTTAATCCTGATCAAGATGCTGCCCTTAAGCTTATCATGGATAAATTTTCTTTGTCACAGGAAACAGCTCTTGCTTATATTAAAAAATACTGGTAAATCAAAATCACCGGCTTAGCTGGTGTTTTGTACTAGCCCTATAAGGGCTTATTACCGACGTTAAGTCTAAAAACCCATCGAATTTGGTTCGCCAACTGTACCGTCTTTTACTTATTAAGCCCTACGGGGCTTATTTTATTGTTAGGCTTTAAGCCTGTTCATCAAAGTTCCGTAGACCTTTCCGGGATTTCCGGCTCCGCCAATACCTGATCCGTGTGTTCTACTGCATTGCCCACCTGCATGGCGTTGACGAAGGCATACAGCACCTTCATCAAAATGGAAGCCACCACAGACACAAAGATCAAATAGAAAATGAAGGAAGCCACAAAAGACTGATAATCTGTGGTGGAGCTGCCGATCCAAATGCCCATCGGGATAATAAACAGATAAATTCCATTTAGCGCGGCGGTAAAGGCCGCTGTCATCAGTTCCTGGCTCAGAGAGTACGGAATGACGGTTTTGGTATAATTCTTAATAGAATAGTGCAGACGCTTAAAAGAGAAGGATTTCTGGCGGAAAGCCTTAACCACAGCAATCCCTCAGATGTACTCTACGGAAGCATTACTCATATCCTCCAGCGATGTCTGGTAGTCCTCCATCAGTTTCTTTGTCTTGTTGCCGCCGGAAGTCACCCCATACATCAGGAACGAAACGATAATTCCTACAAAGGTTGCCAGGCCAAATCGCCAATCAACGATGAACACCAGCACCAACATGACCACCGGCGCTACAAAAGCAGAAATCATGTTGGGAAGGTCGTGGGCGATGAATCCTTCCAGGCTTTCAATGTTATCATCCATGACCTTCCGCAGCTTACCGCTGCCCATCTTCAAATGGTAGTCCAGTGGGAGCTTTGTAATGTGGGAAACATAGTTGATTTTGCATTGATACAGAGTCCCATAGGCCGCAATGTGCGACAGCTCCACGGATGCAGTGCAAAGCAGTACATTCAGGAGAACCCCACCGAGAGCCAGGCCGCCATATCCCAGCACTTTGGGCACATCCAGAGTGCTGAAATCCGGGTAAGCCCCCACAATTTCCTGAATGATAAAATAAATAGCCAGCTCCATGAGGCGTGGCAGGCCTTTTTTTGACTTGCCGTCTTGGCTTTCTTTTTTCGCCATTGATATCACCTTCTCTTTCATAATAAATGGTGGTTAGCAATCACTAACCACCATTTATTATATTTCTTATTTACTTCTTCTCCAACTCCTTCTTCTCCAACTCTTTAACAGTAAAAATACTCCGTTCGACAATGGATTTCTATCTGTCTAACATTGCAGTATATTTATTATAGTTTTAGATGTATCATCTTTACCATTTTGAATTGATCAGACACCGCCATACTGACCTTTGTGGAGAGCTTTAAGCCGTTTTTAGGAATGTAACGATAATAAGGTTCCTCCGCAATCACCTTTACATTACCCCTAATCTTTGCTGCCAGTTCTTTTGCTGCATCCACATAAAAGAACATCTGCGCATCGGCATGGCCTACCTGCTTCATGTACTTCTTTTGCATCATAGCCATGCCTTTTTTGTTCACGGTATCAAAAACAACTTCCATATTTCCAGACTGTCCTATCATACGCAAAAGGGAAATGACCTTATTTTCCTCAAAATAATGCAATAATCCACCTGCAGTAACGAGAACAGGGGCATCTGGTACATCATTGCGAACTTTTATGATCCAATCCTTCACAAAGGCATCCCCTGAAATATAGAATTCCCGCTCCGGTTCGGGAAGAAGCCCTCGCCGGTATTGGATCACATGAGGCAGATCCACGGCATACCAGTGTGTTTTTCCGTTATCACATCGGTGATAGGTTGTTTCCAGGCCACAGCCCAGCTGGACAATCACACCGTCCGGTCTGCGTTCCAGAAAAGACCGAACAAAACGATCCATATTGGCAGACCGGGATGCAGAGGCCAAAAGAGTATACTGGTTCTGCTTTTTCTGCTCAATCAAGTCCGAGGGCAGCTTATTTTTCAATTCCAATGCTTTTTTATCATATAAAACTTGCGGACAATACTCACTGGCATAGATTCTGCCCAGCATAGGGACAAACAGAGTATCTTCCACAACGCCTAATATTTGCATAACCAGTCCTCCTTATGGTGAGATTATTTCCGGCCTACCAGGAGTCTGGAAGATTCCAGCATCATCATAGCTGCTCAGCGGTGTGAGCCGAACGCCTCTTGTGCAGTATCAATGAGACGAACATCCTGATACCCCATATCCCGCAGTTTCTGCATATCTGCGCCCATAACATTGTGATAGACATAGTTGCTGATGACTACATCAAAGCTCTCATCAGGAAAATCCAGCTGCTTTGCATCACCGTGCTGAAATACACAGCGGGAAGCCACGCCCTCACTTACAGCATTTTTCTCGCAGAGTGCCTTGCTGTAAGTGTACACAGCGCCCCAATAATCAATACCGATTACTTTTGCTTTCGACCATGTCAGAGCCGCACGGATTATCAGTGCTCCGGAGCCGCAGCCTACTTCCAAAATCTTTTCCTGCCCATCATAGTCCAGATGGGAGAGAACAACCCTATGAACCTGTTCCATGATTCCGCCAATGATGTAAAAGACAGGATTGGACATCCAGCTTCCATAGTCTTCCCCGTGGGTGCCAAGGCGGATATTCTCCTGCTTCCATTGGTTCCTTTTCATTGCACTACCTCCTTTTCCTTCTTCACGCAAGTTTCCAGTTCTGGCTTTCTGTCTGCAGTTTTACCATATGAGTATACACACCATTCTTTTCTTCCAGATCCTTTGGTGATCCTTCTTCTGCCACGGTGCCAT
>OBXH01001183.1_pt1 | contig 14433 bp, 9 predicted proteins | sample 1538101 | NCBI WGS metagenome assembly OBXH01 (sample SAMEA2580141, study PRJEB22360) | human gut metagenome | biome: human gut; feature: human-associated habitat; material: faeces | place: Denmark | collected 2008/2010 | reverse complement strand
ACCTGCACTACACCGAGAAAGTAGCAATTTACTATGCGAAGCTAGTAAATTAGCGGATTTCGAGGTGGAGTCAGATTACGGGAATGCGGAGCATGGAGTAATCTGATTAATCATAAATGAGGGGCAAAATACCTTTTGACCCTCATATCATAAATATGAAAGTGAGTTCTCTATATGAATATTATACATTTACAATTAAAAAACTATATAAGATATACCTCAGTTGCTCTGCTCTCTGCAATACTGCTTGCTCTGACTGCACTGACACCTCTTACTGGCTATGCTGACACGCAGGCTGACTATGATGAAAATAACCGTCAGTTAGATAAGTTAAAGCAGGAGCAGGCGGCGCTTTCATCTGAGCTGGACGACCTTAACAGCCAGCTTGAAGCATCTGGTAATTCGCTTAATAACATAACAACACGCATATCTTCAAAACAGCAGGAAATAGACACGCTCAACAGCAATATATCTGATATGGAGGCTGAAAAACAGAGGCAGTATGATGCGATGAAGCTTCGTATACAGTATATGTACGAAAGCAACGACTATAGCTTTATGGATGTGCTTATGAAGTCGACCGATATGGCTGACCTTCTTAAGAAGGCTGACTATGCAAGACAGATATCTGATTATGACCGTTCTATGCTTGCCGACCTGAACAACCTTATAACTTCGCTTAACCAGAACAAAGTCAGCCTGAACAACGATATGACAGAGCTTGTATCACTACAGCAGCAGGCTGTCGCACAATCTGAAAGCATTAAAAGTCTTATAGGTGCCAAGCAGTCAAAGATAGATGCGAATTCCGAGGGCATTAAAAATGCTGAGGCGCTTGCGCTTGAATATGAGAAAAAGCTTGAGGAGGAGGCTGCTGCACGACAGCTTGAAGAAATCAAGAAATTAAGCGCAGCCGATGAGGTCATTAACAACACTCCTATCAGCTATGATACAAGTGACCTTGCCATGATGGCTGCCATTATAGAATGCGAAGCCGGAAACCAGTCATACGAAGGCAAGCTTGCTGTCGGAAGTGTTGTTGTAAACAGAATAAACAGCCCTCGCTTCGGAAACACACTTCAGGCTGTCCTGTATGCACCTTCCCAGTTCAGCCCCGTAGCCAGTGGACGTTTTTCAATAGTTCTTGCCAGAGGTGCCAACGAAGAATGTACACGCGCCGCCAAGGAAGTCCTTGACGGTCACATAACTATTAATGCGCTATACTTCCATGTATACAACAGCGAAGTTGATACTGGCGGAACTGTTATCGGCGACCATGTATTTTATTAGATATACTTGTATTACATAGACTTGGGATTATAATAAAAATATTTTCTTTGTAAGATATTTTTGTATCCAAGATAGAACTACACAACATTTTGTCCTATAAGTCACATTTTAAGCTTACTCATATATAGCATAAAGCAAGAGACCTGCACAATATATTTATTTAGTCAAAAGGTCTGAACCCACCTATGAGCAATCTCATGTGGGTTCAGACCTTTTGACCCTTGCATCATTATATATTACTATATCTTATATAATCCACCGTAACATATCCATTTTTATCATTCTTCACTGTATTATTATGGCTTACAAACATACCATTCTTAACGCCTACCCAGCGTCCTGCCTTTGCTGTGTAGCTTACGGCATCCTGATAGTTCTTTCCGTCAAAGCTTATCTCAAGGACAGCCTCCTCAACAGGCACATTGTCAACTGAAAGTGCCATCTCCTTTGTCTGCTTTACGCCAGTTCTCTTTACAGTATACTTAAGATAAATAGTCTTTGTATCATCACTAAAGACTGCTGTATCAATAACCTTTTCGTCAACATTTTCATCTGTATAAGCAGCTTCACAATCAAAGTTCTGTTTACCCTTAATAGTTCTTAATATATACTTTCCATCCTTCTTAGCAACACCAAGAGCTGCATAATCCATGCCAAGTGACACAATTCCGGCATAATCACCATCCATAAGTCCGTAAAGACTCATCTTTGTTTCACAGGTAAATTCTGGCGCAGGCCACTTCTGAAGAAGCAGATTGCGGTAATCTCCGACTGGTCTTAAAGGAGTTGCAGGCACTGCATTAAGCTTTATATAAGAACCATTTTCTGATGCATTTCCATATACATCTGTCTTAGTTTCATACCAGCTGTCATCATAGTTCGCATTCCACTGCCACTGCAGCATAAGCTTTTCTGTGTCGAATTCATCCGTTGTATCAGGCTCACATACAGGATACTTCTGTGTATCAGCAAGCTCCTCTGGTGTCTTTCCAATATCCGGCTTTCTGTATTCCATAACAGGCTCGCCATAATCGTTGCCGTCCTTATTAACGCCGATTATAGGCCAGTCATTCTCCCAGTGCATAGGCTGTAAATGAGTTATTCTTCCTGCTGCGTATACATCCTGAAAATGTAAAAACCAGTCCTCACCTGTGACAGTATCTACCCACGCTCCCTGATGAGGTCCATTGACAGGAGAGTCACCCTGTCTTAATACAACCTTATATTCATATGGTCCAAATGGATTCTTAGAACGCAATATAGTCTGCCAGCCTGTCTTAACGCCTCCTGCTGGTGCAAATACGTAATAATAACCATTACGTTTGTACATCTTAGGTCCTTCGATAGTTATCTGGTCATTTTCATTACCATCAAATATCTTAACCTCCTCGCCAAATATACCCATACCGTCAGGCTGCATCCTTACAACGTGAAGAACACTCTTATATCCGATACGGCTCTTTGCAACACCTGCAACAAGATATGCATTGCCATCATCATCCCAGAATGGGCATGGGTCTATCCAGCCTGCACCCGGTCTTATATTCACAGGCTCACTCCATTCCCCCCAAGGGTCCTTTGTAGTTGTCATATATATTCCCTCATCCGGCATAGGGAAGCACACATAATATGTACCTTCATGATATCTTATAGAAGGTGCCCACACACCACATCCATGAATAGGATTATTATATCTGAATTCCGGTACATGCTTTAAACAGTAGTTAATAACCTTCCAATTTACAAGGTCTTTTGAATGAAGTATAGGAAGTGCCGGCGAATTAGAAAAGCTTGATGCCACCATAAAATAATCTTCCCCTACTCTTATTGCATCCGGGTCTGAATAATCCGCATAAAGCACTGGATTTCTGTAATTACCATTCTGTAAATCTGCTACCCACATAATAACCTCCATAATATACTAAACTTAATCTGATATAACATTTCAGATATACTAAATACCTTAAATGTCCCAAATATCGTGAATATCCTGAATATCCTGAATATCCTGAATATCCTGAATATCCTGAATATCCTGAATATCCTGAATACTTTGCAGCCAGAAAATGTTTCTACTGACTGTACTGATAGTGTACAACAAAAACTTACTTTTGCCAAGACTTTTGTAAAACATTTTTGTAAAAGAGCGTTATGCATTAAAATTATTATTAAATCGGTTCTAAACCTTACCCCCACCCTTGACAAAGAACCCAAATTAATAAACCTAAAAATCCCCTCAAGCAACAGACCAAAATCATCTGCCACTTAAGGGGGATATTTTTAACAGAAATCTTTTTCAATCTTTTTAAGTGTTTCAAGTGGAATAAAGTAGCTTATGCCAAGTGGGTTAAATATCGCACCGGATGCACCTAACTCCTCTATCGCTTCAACAAGCTCCTTGTATGAATAAAGCATATTTTCATACTGTCCCTTATAGCACTTATCCATCTCGAAACCATCCGTAAATGCCGGAATAGCTATAACCTGCTCACCATCCTTATGAGTTACCTGCTCTGTAACATCTATAAAATGATGTGCAATAGATACTTCCTCGTCAGTTTCTTCTTTTACACAAGGAACCATATACTCAGAATTGACCATAACTCTTAACATATTGTTTTCTCTCTTGTCAAGAATTTGTGCAATTGACTCCTTATCAGTATTCTTTCTGAATTCCTGAAAATAAGCTATCATAGCATTCTGCAAGCCCGGATTAGTAACATAGTCATCCCTGAAGAACTCCTCATATGTACCAAATACTTCTCTAGGAATTACATATTCATTCTTATCGCCATCTGTAAGACGGATATTCTTATATCCATTCCTGTACATATGGCATAATTCCATACCAAACTGCTCTTTATTCTCAACACCTACTGATACTTCATAACCTGAAAGCTTTAACTTCTTCTCAAGTAAAGAAGCATTCTTATTGTTATAAAGCACCATAATATCATCATCAATCATATAAGGATATGCAGTTGTGTTGCAATATACAACCCACAGATGCTCTGCATTTCTTAACTTATCTGCCATAACCTTCTCATATATTTTCTCTATTCTGTTAAAATATGTAAGATCATTAGAGCTTCCCTTCTCCTTGGCTCTCTGCTTAAGTGTAGGCAGCATCTGTGTCATAACCTCAACCGCATCTGCTAAAGTAAGCTTCTCCATCATCCCTACGCCATAATCTTCGTCCTTAGTGATATGTCTTACAATATCCTGTATCTTTGTCTGATCCATAACCAACTGTTCCTTTCTAAACCGTGTAACATGTGATATATGCATAAGACCACGCTTACCACTTACTAATACACACAAATGTCTGATTGTACCACACATTACAACACATATTGTATATAATACCATAAAATGTGATATTATTCAATCAATACATTGTACATATTTTCATATTGAAAATAGTTGCTATTATAATCCGGTCTGTGTAAAATGTACCTTCCAGTCATCCATGCTCTTGCTCTGTGTAAGACATAACATAGCCATAATACGCGCCTGTTCTGCGCTCATACCTGATGCTGCTATACAGCTTCCATATTCTTCCTGTGCCATAGCTGCTGCATTATATCCACCGTTGCATAATATTACAACAGGAATTGACTCTGCTGTATCCTTTACAAGCTGTGACATAGCTGGTGAAAGACTTCCATCATTGTTTTCGGTCACTACAACTACAGCTTCACTCGTATTAAACATCTTTTCAGCCGCATATGCATCATTGCCCGCATAATCATAAACAATATTGACATAAGGAAGTGAACTTTCACCTGACACATCAAAAACATCCATATCTGTAAGCCTGCTTATAACTGTATAATTATTACTGCTATTATTTGTTGTAATATCACTAACTCCAGCACTATTTACCGTGCTATTACCTGCGTTATTACCACTTGTGGTAGTTTGAGTGACACCTGCATTATAAGTTTCCGGCTCTACTGCCACATTTAATGCCTCTGCAAATGTTGTATTATAATCTATATCTTTTGCATCCTCTCTTATAACCAACAAACCTTTAGATGTGTTAATAGTATGCTGTAAAAGATATGATATCTGTTCATATATGCGGCTTCTTACTGATACAATCACTGACTCCGCATCTGTATCACAACTCTCCTGCACCTTTTTTACAACAGCAAGCATATCAGATGTATCATCAAAATCCCTTGTTTCCTGTATACACTCTATATCAGCCTGTGACTTATAATCATCAGTATTAATCATATCGCTTATGCTTCCATAAGTACCTATAACTATAATCTTATTATCTGTCACCTGCATTGCTTCACTGCTATTATCCCCACTTGTACCAGCAGACGAATTGCCAGATGTACCATCATCCATATTCTGCTCTGCTGCAACCAGCTCCTCATCAGCATCCTTCATATACTGCATTGGGTTAGCTACGAAACCACATCCAGTCAATGCACCGCTAAGCATACATATTCCCAGTAATATAGCTATATGTTTTGCCGAATTATTTTTATTCTTATTATAACTTCGCTGTTTCATTTTAAATACTTCCTCATTCCTGCACAACAGCATTTCCTGCTATGCTGCTACTTTTATTAAATACATTTAACAATACAATGCGTGTATTCCTGCACTGCAATATATTAATATTACACGAAATCGGAGCATAGTTCCATAATTAAAGTGAGTTTTCATAATTATTTTATAGTATGTCATTGTTTCAGCTGCATTATGAAGAACGGACACCACAATATAAGAGGGGAGCCGCCGGGGATACATCATCGATGCCAAAAGCTTCAATAGGATATTTCTAAGACTTTTCATATAAGCAGTGACATCTGCCGCTACCGTTCGATACGGGACATCCTTGTCCCATATCTCACTTCCACAGACCTCCTTGTCTGTGGATAGCTGAGTTATTAAAGAAAAGTCTAAGAACTATCACTATTGAACTTTAAGTGCATCTCACGATGTATCTCCGGCGGCTCCCCTCTTCTATTATGTCTGGCAGTGGCTTAATCTAATAATAAATATCCTGTTAATTATAATTAACAAACATATGCCAAAACCCCATAAGACTCTTTAAAGTTTTTCCAGAACACAAAAATAGTTCAACGATATAGCCTTCTGCATATAATCTGACTCCATCAAAATATAATAACCAAATATAACACCTACTAAATCTCACCTAATTTCGTTAATGTTACATTTATACTCGATTATGTCAATGTCAGATATAAGCAACGGGAAGGCTGTTATGCATATCGTGCAGGACACACTTGAAAGTCAGTTGTGATATTTCTTATACTTTCCTTTAATTCTCCAGATATGCGGGTACAAGGATGTACCCGCAAGTGAGGTCGCGCCACGGATGGCGCGTCCGAACGGTATCGTCCGATAACATATCTTATATGGAAAGTATTAGAAATATCCAACTGGCTTTCTGGTGTCCGAAACCATATGCGTAACAGCCTTCCCGTTACTTATATCGTCCGTTTGTAACCAACCCAACGAAATTACTTACCTCTATTATCAATCTTAGCAATATCCACAATAGAAAGCTCCTGATTATTAAATGCATGCTCAAGACTTGAAATAAGTGCATGTGCAGTATCAAGGCTTGTAAGGCAGTGAACGCCTGTTTCAATAGCATATCTTCTGATAAGGAAGCCATCTCTTGCTCTCTCAATACCATTTTCAGGTGTATCAATAACAAGGTCAATCTTATGCTCTAATATAAGGTCAAGAAGTGTAGGTGCTTCCTGTCCAATCTTATTAACCTGAATAGCGTGTACGCCATTTTCCTTGAGAACCTTTGCAGTTCCTCTTGAAGCGTATATCTTATATCCAAGTGCTTCAAATCTCTGTGCAATATCAATACCATCCTGCTTATCCTTATCAGCAAGAGTCATAATAATCTGCTTATGCTTTGGAAGTCTTATTCCAGCGCCCTCAAATGCCTTGTAAAGAGCTTCATCAAAGTTCTTAGATATACCAAGACACTCACCTGTAGACTTCATTTCTGGTCCAAGGCTTATATCTGCACCTCTGATCTTCTCAAATGAGAATACAGGCATCTTGATAGCATAGTAATCTGCTGCCTTCTGAAGACCTGGTTCATAGCCTAAATCTCTTATCTTAGCTCCTGTTATAACTCTTGTTGCAAGCTGTACGATAGGAATACCAGTAACCTTGCTGATATATGGTACTGTACGGCTTGAACGTGGGTTAACCTCGATTACATATACCTGATCGTTGTATACAATAAACTGGATATTAATCATACCCTTTACATGAAGAGCTCTTGCAAGTCTTCCTGTGTAATCGGCAATCATATCAACTATCTTAGGTGATATTGACTTAGCTGGATATACTGAAATACTATCTCCTGAGTGGATACCAGCTCTTTCGATATGCTCCATAATACCAGGTATGAGAATATCTTCACCATCGCATACAGCATCAACCTCGATTTCCTTACCCATAAGATACTTATCAACAAGTATTGGATGATCCTGCTTTATTCTGTTAATGATTCCCATGAATTCAACTACATCTTCATCAGATACAGCAATCTGCATACCCTGTCCACCAAGTACATAAGAAGGACGTACAAGAACTGGATATCCAAGTTCATTAGCTGCCTTAAGTGCTTCCTCTACTGTAAATACAGTCTGTCCCTTAGCTCTTGGAATCTCTGTCTTTTCAAGGATTTCATCAAACAGCTCTCTATCCTCTGCGGCATCTACATCCTCAGCCTTAGTTCCAAGAATAGGCACACCCATCTTCATAAGTGCTTCTGTAAGCTTGATAGCTGTCTGTCCACCAAACTGTACTACTGCTCCATCCGGCTTCTCGAATTCTACAATACTTTCAACATCTTCCTCTGTAAGTGGTTCAAAGTAAAGCTTATCAGCAATATCAAAGTCTGTTGAAACTGTTTCAGGGTTATTGTTTATGATAATAGTTTCATAACCCTCTTTCTTAAATGACCATGTACAGTGAACTGAACAGAAGTCGAACTCAATACCCTGTCCAATTCTTATAGGACCTGAACCAAGTACAAGTACCTTTTTCTTATCATGAGTTTCTGTAGCTTCATTTTCACTACCAAATACTGAATAGTAATAAGGAGTTGTAGCTGCGAACTCTGCTGCACAAGTATCAACCATCTTAAATGCTGCATGGATGTTATACTTGTCACGTAATTCCTTGATTTCTCTTTCTGTATGTCCTGTAAGTTCTCCGATAACATTATCAGGAAATTCAATTCTCTTAGCTTCTCTTAAAAGTTCTTCTGTAAGAGGGCCTTTCTTTAATGAATTCTCCATCTCAACGATAATCTGTAACTTATCTATAAACCATCTGTCAATCTTTGTTATGTCATGCATAACTGATGGCTCTATGCCTCTTCTTAAGCCTTCTGCTATCTTCCAGATTCTTCTGTCATCAACAACAGCAAGATCCTCTAAAAGTTCATCATCAGTAAGACCTGTAAAATCATATGACATAAGGCTGTCAACATGCTGTTCAAGTGAACGTATAGCCTTCATAAGACCACCCTCGAAGTTATCAGATATACTCATAACCTCACCAGTAGCCTTCATCTGTGTTGTAAGTGTTCTCTTTGCAGAGATAAACTTATCAAATGGAAGTCTAGGTATCTTAACTACACAGTAGTCAAGTGCTGGCTCGAAGCTTGCATATGTCTTTCCTGTAACTGCATTTTTAATCTCATCAAGTGTATAACCAAGTGCAATCTTAGCTGCAACCTTGGCGATAGGATAACCTGTAGCCTTAGAAGCAAGTGCTGAAGAACGGCTTACACGAGGGTTAACTTCGATAACACAGTACTCAAAGCTGTCTGGATGAAGTGCATACTGTACGTTACATCCACCTGTGATACCAAGTTCATCTATAATGTTAAGGGCAGATGTTCTAAGCATCTGATATTCCTTATCTGAAAGTGTCTGTGAAGGAGCAACTACGATACTATCACCTGTATGCACACCAACAGGATCGATATTCTCCATGTTACATATAGTTATGCATGTTCCGTTACTGTCACGCATTACCTCATATTCGATTTCCTTCCAGCCAGAGATACATCTTTCTACAAGAACCTCTCCAACTCTTGAAAGTCTTAAACCATTCTCAAGAATCTCTCTTAATTCTTCTACGTTATGGGCGATACCACCACCGCTTCCACCAAGTGTGTAAGCAGGACGAAGAACTACAGGATAACCAATCTTAGCTGCAAATGCTTCACCTGATGGAACATCATTAACAACTAATGATGGAGCACAAGGCTCACCTATCTTTTCCATGGTTTCCTTGAACATAAGTCTGTCTTCAGCCTTCTTGATGGTAAGTGCAGTTGTACCGATAAGCTGTACATTATTCTCTTCAAGAAAACCTGTTTCTGCTATCTCCATGGCAAGGTTAAGACCAGCCTGTCCACCAAGTGTAGGTAAGATGCTGTCTGGCTTTTCCTTTAATATAATCTGCTTTAGTGCTTCAACTGTAAGAGGTTCGATATATACTTCATCAGCAATATCCTTATCTGTCATGATAGTAGCTGGGTTAGAGTTAACGAGGCATACTTCTATTCCCTCTTCCTTAAGAGAACGGCAAGCCTGTGTACCTGCATAGTCAAATTCTGCTGCCTGTCCGATTACGATTGGACCTGAACCGATTACTAAAACCTTCTTAATATTAGGATTCTTTGGCATTGTCTTAGTCCTCCTTCTTCATCATATCCATAAATCTGTCAAAAAGATACGCTGTATCCTGTGGGCCTGCACAAGCTTCCGGATGGAACTGTACAGTAAATATATTCTTTCCTACATATGCAAGACCTTCGTTAGTCTTGTCATTAACATTTTCAAATGCTGATACTGCAACCTTTGGGTCAAGTGTTGTTTCATCAACTACATAACCATGGTTCTGTGTTGATATATATACCTTTCCAGTAGCAAGATCCTTAACAGGGTGGTTAGCACCTCTGTGACCATACTTTAATCTATGTGTATCAGCACCTGTTGCAAGAGACATAAGCTGATGTCCAAGACATATTGCAAAGATTGGTACATTGCTGGCATAAAGCTTCTTTATCTCTTCGATTATCTCTACACATTCCTTAGGATCTCCAGGACCGTTTGATAACATAATACCATCTGGATTGGAAGCTAAGATTTCCTCTGCCTTTGTATATGCTGGATATACTGTAACCTCACAGCCTCTGTCATTAAGCGACTTAGCAATGTTCTTCTTTGCACCAAAATCCATAAGTGCAACCTTGGGTCCATCTCCGTTAAGTACATACTTTTCCTTGCATGTAACCTTTCTTACAACTCCTGTAACTTTGTATTCCTTAATCTTAGGAAGTACTTCATCAAGGTTATAGTTTTCATTAGTTGTAATCATTCCGTTCATAGTACCCTTTTCTCTTAATATCTTAGTAAGGGCTCTTGTATCTATTCCACAGATACCTGGTATATCATTATCTAAAAGGAACTTCTGTATAGGAGCTTCATTTCTGAAGTTACTTGGCATCCTTGATAACTCTCTTACAATAAATCCATCTGGCCATGCTTTTTCAGACTCCATATCTTTATAGCATATGCCATAGTTGCCAATCAGAGGATATGTCATTGTTACTGCCTGTCCTGCATATGAAGGATCAGTTAACACCTCCAGATATCCTGTCATCGAAGTATTAAAAACTATTTCGCTAATGACTTCGCGAGTGGAACCAATACTTGTTCCCTTAAATACTGTTCCATCTTCAAGTATTAAAAATGCTTTCATGAATGCCACCTATTTCCTTTCGTATATTAAATTGATTATTGTTTAAGACCATAAATCCCGAAAATATAGTCATAATTAATGTTCATTATTATATATTTTTGAGATTTTATATAGTGCGCAAACCACAACTGTTAATAGTCTTTATATAGTTTCAATTGACTTTTACGCAAAAAAAAAGACACAAAAATGTCTTTTTTTCTTAAACTCTATAAATATTATCATACTATGCATAATAATTCAAGTAAAACTTATAACTAATTATTACCTGTGCTTGTCTTGCTGCTTGAATTCTGGGTTATCTCAAGCTGGCTTATATAACTCCATGTTTCACCCTTATCAGATGACTGGTACTTTGCTGCTGTCTTACCATCATTATATGTACCATCGCTGCCCTGTGTAAGATAAATTGTTATAACACCTTTTTCATCAATAACTGGAACAAGTGCCTCCTTGTATACATCATTCCACTTAAGCACATCTGACTGCTGTGAAGACGAACCTGTTTCTGACTTTGCAGTACTGTCAAGCTCCTGCTCTGGAAGGCTTACCTTTGAAAATGTCTTTCCTCCATCCTTGGTTATGTAGAGATTACCATCCATACCTTCAACATAATTAAAACAGAAGAATCCTACATTTTCATCAACATATACAATCCCCTTAAGTAGATAGTTAGCTGGTCCGCTTCCTACAGTTTTCCACGTTTCCCCACCATTATCAGTATTATATATCCTGTATGACTCTTTATCATTATCTGTCATAGCATAACCACAGACAACTACACCTTTGTTTTCATCAAAAAAGTCAACATAATAATCTTCTGCATTATATATATTGTCAAGTTCACATGTAGTCCAGTTCGCACCCTTATCATCTGAATAACAGATTGTTACAGGAAGTCTGTCAGCCTGGTTAGTCTTTCCCCCATATATAAATGCCGTCTTTGATGTTGTTATCATATAACTGCCTTCTTTAAGTGTACTTGAGCTGTTATTCTCAAACATAAGATTTTCAACATCTACAGGAACTGTCGTATAATGTTCACCATCATCATATGTAACACTGAGTATACTGTCCCTTATAACATATCTTGCAAGACGGTCTGTTGACGTCTTAGAAGTATCCTCCTTGCTCGCCGTTATACCTGCTTTTTCATTGTACTTGGCTATGCCATATTCCTCAGGGCTCATGGCAGATGCCACATATATTGATGCTGTATTGTCAGAATGTGCATCCACATAATAACCTACAACCCACTCACACTTAAGCCTTCCGTCATCTCTTACCCCATCCCACGAAAGGAAGAAATCAGAAGAAGGATTTTTTAATATCACTGAAAAACTTATAAGTGCTATGTGTTCATCCTCATTAAGCACCTCTATATTATCTATAGCCATCTTTTTAACTGATTTACTTACTGGAAGATATTCACTCATATACTGTCTTACATACGCATTTATCCAGGTTTTAGCTATCTTTTCTGTCTCAATTCCATATACATCCGGCACAGAACTTATAACATTAGAATCATCATATGATATAGCCTTTGTCTGATACTCATCCGTTATTTCATCGCCATATGCATCTATATCAACTGTAAATGTATATCTTGACTTTATATCCAGATTATCCTGTTTACATCTAAAATAATATGAACGTATGAATACAAATGCTACTCCAAAGCATAATAATGCTATAATAATTCTGAATGCAATTAATCTTCTTTTTTCTTTTTCTTTCTTATCCAGGTTTCTCATAACTGCACTACACCTTCTACACCATACCTACAACAGCCTAGTTTTCATGCTTCATATGCATAGCTTCTCTTACTATCTTTCTATAATACTTATACCACCATAAGAAGTACATCGCACCTGCACCTGCAAGTAAAAATACTACAATTACAAATGGATGCACTGCATACATCCAGCTATATGACAGTCTTCTTGCAAATAATGGAACACCATAAGCAAGCAGTACACATACAGCCATAACTGTACCATTAAATACACTTCTGTTCTCATACACCCATATAAAGTGGTCGAATGACATAATTGCAAACATCTCTCCTATAGGCCTTACACACATTGTAAGTATGCACAACATAAGAGAATGTAATGGTGTCACGCCAAACACATTTAATATGATAAAATAAAATACAAATTCAGTAACCATCTTATATATAAGCTTTCCTAAGAAGTTCATATATGGACTTATAAACATTACCCTCATCATAAGATAATCCCTGTCACCAACAGTAAATAAAATATTATTCGACAGGCTGCCACATATAATTGACAACATAATAAACATATATATTATTGTAAGTTCCTGATTAGCCCTGATAAGCGGACATTCTATGCTTATAATCCTATAAGGAATATATATAAGAACAAAAACATACATAAACTTCTTAATAAATTCCCATAATATCATAAAAAACTGCGCAGCTATTCCAACTGCCAGTCTTGCCCTTGAACCTTCTGCAAATGTTTCCTCTTTTATATGATTTTTAAGAACCGGTGCTGAACTTATGTATCTTATTCCTGCATTAGTTCCCTCATAAAACCTCAACAACTTTTCAGCAAACAGCTTTTTAAACAATTTCATTGTCTGCCTCCCCTAATATATCTAATACTGCTTTTCTAATCTCTGGTATCGCCATAGTTTCTTTATCTATATGATTAAATTCACCATTATTAAGCACAATGGTATCATCCGATATTCTTGATGCCACTTCTAATATACCTGATGATATAATTATTATTCTGTTATCTTTAACTGAATTAATAACCTCAAGAAATTTTTTTATATATCCATCATCGCAATAATCAAGTGGTTCATCGAACAATACAATATATGGCTTAATAACCAGCATAGAAGCTAACTGCAAAAGCTTCTTTTCCTCAAATGTATAGTCAGCTATAAGCTTATCTCTCTGACTCACACTAAGACCGACATTTTCAAAAATACCACCCGGTTCAATATCATCATCGCTCATATCACATAGCATACTTATAAATTCATAACCTGTTATGTATACAGGAAGCACACTCTGCTTTGATGCATAGAAAATCTTTACTCTAGGAGGTGTTTCAATCTCTCCATCATCCACAGGAACATCCCCACATATGCACTCAAACAATGTTGTTCTTCCAGCACCAGCATTACCCAGCACTGAATATACGCTGCCCTCTTCAAATGTATAGCTTACATCTGTAAGAACATCTTTTTTATTATATCCTTTTTTTATATGACTTAACTTAAGCATATTATCCTCGATTCTATATTAATTTTACGGGTATTTTCTATAATAAATGTCTTATCAGTTTATATAATATTAAT
>OBXH01001178.1_pt1 | contig 14462 bp, 10 predicted proteins | sample 1538101 | NCBI WGS metagenome assembly OBXH01 (sample SAMEA2580141, study PRJEB22360) | human gut metagenome | biome: human gut; feature: human-associated habitat; material: faeces | place: Denmark | collected 2008/2010 | reverse complement strand
TGTGTCACCGGAGGCAGCAGTCGGCGGACCGATCGCACTTGTGGAAGAGGGCGATATCATCCGTATCAATATTCCGGAGATGAAATTAGAGATTGCAGTTTCAGACGAAGAAATGGCAGCAAGAAAAGCAAAATGGCAGCCGAGAGAGCCAAAGGTAACGACAGGTTATCTGAAACGCTATGCATCGTTAGTAACTTCCGGCAACAGAGGTGCTATTTTAGCATTGCCGGAAGAACAGAAATAAAAAAGAAATACAAAAGTTGTCATTCGAAAAGTCATATGTTGTAAAAGACGCATCTGATGATGTAGAAATTAAAAACAGATGAGAATGGCAGTGGAATGGAGGAATAATATGCAGTTAACAGGTGCCCAGATCGTGATCGAATGCCTGAAAGAACAGGGTGTTGATACAGTTTTTGGTTATCCGGGCGGTGCCATTTTAAATGTATATGATGAATTATATAAACATCAGGGAGAAATCCGGCATGTGCTGACATCGCATGAGCAGGGAGCATCTCATGCAGCGGACGGATATGCGCGAAGTACCGGAAAAGTCGGTGTGTGCTTTGCAACGTCAGGTCCGGGTGCAACGAACCTTGTAACTGGAATCGCAACCGCTTATATGGATTCGGTTCCGGTCGTTGCAATTACCTGCAACGTTACCGTACCGCTTCTTGGAAAAGACAGTTTTCAGGAAATCGATATTGCGGGAATCACAATGCCGATCACAAAGCATAACTTTATTGTAAAGGATGTAACAAAACTTGCTGATACGATCAGACGTGCATTTAAGATCGCACAGACAGGACGTCCGGGTCCGGTTTTAGTGGATATCCCAAAAGATATCACAGCGGCAAAGACGGAATACACTTCGGTGGAGCCGAAACCGATCGCAAGGGTCACAGATACAATCTGCGAAAAAGATGTTGATACAGCGGTTTCCATGATAAAGGCGGCAAAGAAACCGTATATCTTTGTCGGCGGCGGTGCAGTGATCTCCGGTGCATCGGAAGAATTAAAAGAGTTTGCAGGGAAAGTAAATGCTCCGGTCTGTGATACATTGATGGGAAAAGGAGCATTTGACGGAACAGATGATCTTTATACCGGAATGCTCGGCATGCATGGAACAAAGACATCCAACCTTGGTGTCAGTGAGTGTGATCTTCTGATCGCAGTTGGTGTCCGTTTCTCAGACCGTGTTCTTGGAAATGCTAAGAAATTTGCATCACAGGCAAAAATTTTACAGTTTGATGTGGATGCGGCAGAAATCAATAAAAATATCCAGGTGGATGCCAGTGTGATCGGGGATTTAAAAGAGATTCTGATCCGTGTCAATGAAAAATTAGATGCACAGAGTCATCCGGAATGGATCGGGGAGATCATGGATTTGAAAAAAAAATATCCGCTCACTTATCCGAAAGAGGGACTCAGTGGTCCATATCTGATGGAGGAGATCTACCGTGCGACAAAGGGAGATGCAGTTATCGTGACAGAAGTCGGACAGCATCAGATGTGGGCAGCACAGTATTACAAATACAAAAACCCGCGTACCTTTTTATCATCCGGTGGACTCGGAACGATGGGTTATGGACTTGGAGCTGCGATCGGTGCACAGATCGGCAATCCGGATAAACAGGTGATCAATATTGCAGGTGACGGCTGTTTCAGGATGAACATGAATGAAATCGCAACTGCAGCACGCGAAAAGCTGCCGTTGATAGAAGTAATCGTCAACAATCATGTACTTGGAATGGTTCGCCAGTGGCAGGATCTTTTCTATGAAAAACGTTATTCCGCAACTGTTCTTGACGACGGTGTGGATTTTGTAAAATTAGCAGAGGCAATGGGGGCGAAAGGATATCGCGTGACCAGCCAGGAAGAGTTCAAAGAGGCTTTTAAGGAAGCACTTGAATCAGAAGTACCGGTTTTAATTGATTGTATCATCAACTGTGATGACAAGGTGTGGCCGATGGTTGCACCAGGAGAGGCAATCAGTTCTTCATTTACCGGTGAAGACTTAGCAAAAAAACAACAATCATAAATCAGAGGAGGAAGTTTAAGATGAGCAGAGTGTATAATTTTTCTGCAGGACCGGCTGTATTACCGGAGGAAGTATTAAAAGAGGCAGCAGATGAAATGTTGGATTACAAAGGAAGCGGAATGTCCGTTATGGAGATGAGCCACCGTTCCAAAGTATATGACAATATCATCAAAGAGGCAGAGCAGGATTTAAGAGACCTGATGAATATTCCGGATAATTACAAAGTCCTGTTTTTACAGGGTGGAGCATCCCAGCAGTTTGCCATGATCCCGATGAACCTGATGAAAAACAAAAAAGCAGGTTATATCGTGACCGGTCAGTGGGCAAAGAAAGCATATCAGGAAGCATCCATTTACGGCGAGGCAGTAAAACTTGCATCTTCCGAGGATAAGACATTCTCTTACATACCGGACTGCTCTGATCTTGATATTCCGGATGATCTTGATTACGTTTATATTTGTGAGAACAATACCATTTACGGAACCAAATACAAAAAACTCCCGAACACAAAAGGACATACATTGGTCGCTGACGTATCTTCCTGCTTCTTGTCAGAGCCGGTAGATGTCACAAAATACGGTGTGATCTACGGCGGTGTCCAGAAGAATGTCGGACCGGCAGGTGTTGTTATTGTGATCATCCGTGAGGATCTGATCACGGAGGATACCTTACCTGGAACACCTACCATGTTAAAATACAAGACACATGCAGATGCAGATTCCCTTTACAATACACCGCCATGCTACGGCATTTATATCTGCGGAAAAGTATTCAAATGGTTAAAGAAGATGGGCGGACTTTCCGTGATGAAAGAGCGCAACGAAGAAAAAGCTAAGATCCTTTATGATTTCTTAGACCAGAGCAAATTATTCAAGGGAACTGTAGTACCGGAGGACCGCTCCCTGATGAACGTTCCGTTTGTAACCGGAGATGCTGACCTGGATGCAAAATTCGTAAAAGAGGCAACAGAAGCCGGATTTGTTAACTTAAAAGGACATCGTACCGTCGGCGGTATGAGAGCATCAATCTATAATGCCATGCCAAAAGAGGGCGTTGAGAAATTAGTAGAGTTTATGAAGAAGTTCGAGGAGGAGAATGCATAATGTTCAAGTATAACTGCTTAAATCCGATTGCAGCAGTCGGTCTGGATCTGTTTTCGGATCAGTATGACAAAGTAGATGAGTTAAAAGATGCACAGGCTGCGTTAGTCAGAAGTGCTGCAATGCATGATTTAGAACTGCCGGATACCTTAGAGGCAGTCGCAAGAGCCGGTGCCGGAGTCAACAATATCCCGCTGGACAAATGCGCAGAAAAAGGTATCGTCGTATTCAATACACCGGGTGCAAATGCAAACGGTGTCAAAGAGCTCGTGTTTGCAGGTATGCTCTATGCATCCCGTGATATCGTAGGCGGTATCGAGTGGTGTTTGGAGAACCAGAACGATGAGAATATTGCAAAGACTGCAGAAAAGCAGAAAAAGAACTTTGCAGGAACCGAGATCTCCGGAAAGAAATTAGGTGTCATCGGGCTTGGTGCGATCGGTGTATTAGTTGCCAATGCAGCAATTCACATGGGAATGGAAGTATACGGTTATGATCCATATATCTCCGTTGCAGCTGCATGGAACTTATCAAGAAGTGTCAAACATATCAGCAATGTAGAGGATATCTACCGTGAATGCGATTATATCACGATCCATGTACCGCTTTTAGATTCCACAAAGAAAATGATTAACGCAGATGCGATCGCCATGATGAAACCGACTGCCATCGTATTAAACTTTGCAAGAGATCTGCTTGTAGATGAAGAGGCAATGGTAGATGCACTCGCAGCAGGTAAAGTACACAAATATGTATCTGATTTCCCAAATACAACAACCGTTGGTGCAAAGGGCTGTATCGTAACTCCACATCTTGGAGCTTCCACAGCAGAGTCAGAGGATAACTGTGCGATCATGGCAGTGCGCGAGATCCGCGACTACTTAGAGAATGGTAACATCGTTCACTCTGTAAACTTCCCGGACTGCAGCATGGGGGCATGTACAACTGCAGGACGTATCGGAATCTTACACCGCAATGTCAAAGGTATGTTAAGTTTATATACAACGATCCTTGGCGATGCAGGAATCAACATTGATGGAATGGCAAACAAATCAAAAGGTGATTATGCATATGCACTTTTGGATCTGGATACTTCCATTCCGGATGACGTACTTGAAAAATTAAAAAATACAGAAGGTGTCTTAAAGGTTCGCAAGATCTGCTAGAAAAAACAGCAGTGGTATATGACAATAGAGTGTTCATAAAACGAAGATTTTATTGTTACCTGGGATCGGCACAGGAGAGAGTTATAAGAAAAATGGTAACTATCGCATAAGAAAAAATGAGGTGCAGCAAAAATGGCAGATATCAGACCGTTTATGAGCATCAGACCAGAAAAAGGGAAGGCAGCTAAAATCGCTGCCCTCCCTTATGATGTTTATAACAGAAAAGAAGCAACTGAGGAAGTGGAAAAGAACCCGGAGTCTTTTTTAAAGATCGACCGTGCGGAAACGGGTTATCCGCTTTCCGTGGATATGTATGACGACAGAGTGTACGAAAGGGCACACGATCTGTTGTGGGGGATGGTAGAGGATGGCTCTTTTATCAGGGATCAGAAGAGCTGCTACTATATTTACGAACTTACGATGAATGGACGCGTGCAGACAGGTATTACCGCATGTGCGTCGATCGACGACTATTTAAACGGTGTTATCAAAAAACATGAGAACACCAGAGCGGAAAAAGAGGCAGACCGTATCCATCATGTAGACGTCTGCAATGCGCAGACAGGACCGATTTTTTTGGCATACCGGTCAGATCCGGTGATCAACGGAATCGTAGCACAGGTCAAAGAGGGAGAGCCGGAGTATGATTTTATATCGGAGGACGGGATCAGACACCGCGTGTTTGTGATCGATGACGACGAAAAAATAGCTGCGGTCTCACAGGCATTTGAAAATATGGCAGATATCTATATCGCAGATGGTCATCACCGTGCAGCCTCGGCTGTAAAGGTTGGTTTAAAACGAAGAGAAGAACATCCGGGTTACGATGGAACGGAAGAATTTAATTATTTCCTGTCCGTGTTATTCCCGGATGACCAGCTTATGATCATGGATTATAACCGTGTGGTCAAGGATTTAAACGGATACTCTTTCCAGAGTTTTTACAAGGAAATGAAAAAACGCTTTGACGTGACGGAGATCACAGATCAGGAAGAAAAGAGACCGCAGGAAAAAGGCAGCTTTACCATGTACATGGAAGGACACTGGTTCTTGTGTAAGATCAGAGAGGAAGACCTTGCGGCAGTGGCGGATGATCCGGTCAAAAGTCTGGATGTCTCACTGTTACATGACCTTTTACTCCATCCGGTACTAGGCATCGGAGATCCGAAAACAGACGGCAGGATCGACTTTGTCGGCGGAATCCGCGGCATGGACGAACTGGTCAGACGCTGTGAGGAAGACTGTTCCGTTGCATTTGCCATGTATCCGACCTCGATCACAGAGCTCTTCTCCGTCGCAGATGCCGGAAAACTCATGCCTCCAAAATCTACCTGGTTTGAGCCGAAGCTCCGCAGCGGTCTGTTCATTCATTCCTTAGAATAAGGAAATTCCTTAGAGCAGGACAAAATGAGAAATGGAATTTTGAAAACTTATAAAGAACTGAGGAAGTTGTGAATCTGTGTCAGGTTCACAACATTCATAGCCTAAAGATGAGTTTTTTTAAAATTCAAATTCGAATAAAAACGAAGGGAGCCATATATGCTGGCAGAAAATGTAGAAGGAATCGCAAATGCAACTGAGACCGTCGAAATGTTAAACCAGGCGCAGGAAAACTTACAGGAGGTTGCGAAGAACCCTGGAATCGTAGGCACATGGCTGCAGGGTCTGATCCCGGATCTTTTGAATTTTGCGTTTCAGGTTGTAGTTGCGATTATCATTTATATTGTCGGAAGCAAGATCATTAACCTGATCTTAAAAATGTTCCGCAAATCCATGGAACGCAGAGATGTCGATACCGGTGTCAGACAGTTTGTACTGCCATTGATCAAATACGCACTATACCTGGTACTGATCTTTATTATCATGGGACTGTTTGGAATTGCAACCACCTCGGCAGTGGCAGTGCTTGGTTCTGCTGGTGTGGCAGTCGGTCTGGCATTACAGGGCAGCCTTTCAAATTTTGCGGGTGGTGTGCTGATCTTATTGTTAAAACCTTTCCGTGTCGGAGATTACATTATAGAACATTCCGGCGGGAAAGAGGGTACGGTAACAGAGATCTCCATTTTCTATACGAAACTGCTCACCATTGACAACAAAGTGGTCATGGTACCAAACGGTACACTCTCTAACAGCAGCATCACGAATGTTTCCACCATGGAGAAACGCCGTGTGGATCTGGTAGTAGGCATTGCATATGAAGCAGATATCAGAACTGCAAAAGAAGTGTTGTATTCTGTTGCAGAAGCGGAGGAGGCAAGACTGCCGGAAGAAGAGATTCTTGTATTTGTGGATGAACTCGGAGATTCTTCCGTAAACATGGGTGTGCGTATCTGGGTAAAAACAGAGGACTACTGGTCTGCAAGGTGGCGCCTGACCGAGAATATCAAGTATGCGCTTGACAGTCACAATATTTCCATTCCATATCCTCAGATGGATGTGCAGATCAAACAGTAAATGACAGGGAGAAAAGAACGGTGCAATTATCATGGTGTTGGGGTCAGATAGTGCATTTAAACTTCTTGATTGACAAATTGCGCAAAGCCGTGTCTGTTTTGTTCCATTGTACGAAAATAAGAAAATCTAAGCCTGCCTGAGTCAGGTTTTCTCAGAATGACGTGAACGGCAACAACGAGTCCTCCATGACTCGATGCTGCCTTGTTCTGCCATCCGTGGCAGAACATCACTGTGTATTACCAGGCAGTCTAAGATTTACTAATTTTCTCCCAAAGTCACAAAAGCAGTCTCGGCTTTGTGCAATTTGTCAGTCGTTATGTTGTGAATGCACTGTTTGCCCCCAACATCATTATCATACGAAATGTGTATATGTACCGCTTTTTTTGTGTATAAAAAACCCGCAAATACAGTAAAACAGGAGCTTGACAAGTCTGAACGTGAGCAATTTTAACACTTCAAACGTGACGGATATGAGTGGTATGTTTACAGGCTGCGGAACCAGTAAAGTTACCATGAAACAGTCATAACGCTCTTATGTGCAAAATTAACAAAGATTTCTAAAAAATGTTGACAAAATAAGTGAGATATGCTAATTTTGATTTGTTAGGCAAAACAGATGACAAAGAGGATTCTGTTGAATGGTTATTTTATGTATTTAGGAGGTTTTTAAAGAGTTATGCAGCAGGGAACTGTAAAATGGTTTAATGCCAAAAAAGGTTATGGATTTATTTCGGACGAGCAGGGAAATGACGTATTCGTACATTTTTCCGCATTGAACATGGATGGATTTAAAGAGTTAAAAGACGGTGAACGTGTTGAGTTCGAGGTTACCGAAGGAGAAAAAGGTCCTCAGGCTGCCAATGTAAGCTGTATCGCATAACAGCAGATGATTCCATAAGTACCAAAAAGGGAGTGTAAATATTACATTCCCTTTTTAAGTTGTATAAAATGTGATATAATAAGACTGCCGAGCGAAGCGAGTGTAGATCACGATCATGTGCTGCTTTTGCGCATGATATAATGAGCGCAAGTGAGTCAACATGCTTGCATGATTGACGAACGGCGAATTGGATTATGTGCTGTTTTTTGCACATAATATACTAGACATAAGATCATATTTTGGAGGATGATGATGAAACTGACTGATTTGGAAGCATACGAGATTTTAGAACAGTGCCCTTTGCGTGATTTGAAATCCGAAGGGTTTATTTTACGCCATAAAAAAAGCGGTGCAAGAATTGCTGTAATCTCAAATGATGATGATAATAAGGTATTTTATATCGGATTCCGCACTCCGGCGGAGGATTCCACAGGTGTACCACATATTATAGAACACACAGTATTGTGCGGTTCGGATAAATACCCGGTCAAGGATCCGTTTGTGGAACTGGTCAAGGGATCCTTAAATACATTTTTAAATGCAATCACTTATCCGGAGAAAACGATTTATCCGGTGGCAAGCTGCAACGATACGGATTTTCAGAATCTGATGAGTGTTTATATGGATGCGGTATTCCATCCGAATATTTATAAACATCAGGAGATTTTTAAACAGGAAGGCTGGCATTATGAGCTTGAGAGCGAAGATGCGCCGATTACGATCAACGGTGTTGTATATAATGAAATGAAAGGTGCTTTTTCCTCAGCTGACGATGTGCTGCAGCGGGAAATTTTAAATTCCCTGTTTCCGGATAACACTTACAGTAACGAGTCCGGCGGAGATCCGGAACGTATCCCGGATCTGACCTATGAGGATTACCTTGATTTTCACCGCAGATATTACCATCCGTGCAATTCCTATATTTACCTGTATGGAAATATGGATGTGGCAGAAAAACTCCGCTGGATGGATGAGGAATATTTAAGCCATTATGAGGAAATTGAACTTGACTCTACAGTAAAGGCACAGAAGCCATTTGAAAAACCAGTGGAGATCACGAAGAAATACCCAATCTCTTCCGCAGAACCTGAGGAAGATAATACCTATCTTTCTTATAATCTGGTTGTGGGGGACATTTTAGATAGAAAACTTTATCTGGCATTTGATGTGCTTGACTATGCATTGCTCGGTGCACCGGGGGCTCCGTTAAAACAGGCACTGATCGATGCGGGCATCGGAAAAGATATCGTTGGCGGTTATGACAGCAGTACCATGCAGCCGGTATTTTCCATCATTGCAAAAAATGCGAACAGTGCAGATAAAGAGAAGTTTCTTGCGACGATACAGGATGTGTTAAACCGTCAGGTAAAAGACGGCGTGGATAAGAAAGCACTGCTTGCCGGGATCAGTGCGTCAGAGTTCCGCTATCGTGAAGCGGATTTCGGACAATTCCCGAAGGGACTTTTATACGGCATCCAGTGTTTGGACAGCTGGCTTTACGATGACATGCAGCCATTTATGCATGTGGAGGCATTAGATACTTACTGTTTCCTGCGGGAGCAGGTTGAGACCGGATATTTTGAAACATTGATTGAAAAATACCTGCTTCAAAATCCGCATGCGTCGGTGGTTGTGATTGAGCCGGAGAGAGGTCTTAATGCAAAAAGAGAAGAGACACTGGCAGAGAAACTTGCTGCATATAAAGACAGCCTGAGTAAAGAGGAGATCAAGCAGCTTATCGCAGACACGAAACATTTAAAACAGTATCAGGAAGAGCCTTCACCAAAGGAAGATTTGGCAAAAATTCCGATGTTAAAACGTGAGGATATGAAACGTGAGGCGGCACCGCTTTACAATACGATGAAAAAATGCGGTGACACGACGGTCGTACACCATGAGATGTTTTCAAATGGTATTGATTATCTGCGCATCCTCTTTGATATCCGTGATATGGAGATCAAAGATCTGCCGTATGTTGGAATTTTAAAATATATCCTTGGCTATATGGATACAGAGCGGTACGGATTTTCAGAACTGGCAAATGAGATCAACATCCACACCGGTGGAATATCCGCAAGCTGTGGTGTTTATCCGCATGTGAAGAAGCCGGAGGATATGCAGTTTATGTTTGAACTGCGTGTAAAAACGCTTGCATCGGAGCTGCCCCAGGCGATGGATCTTTTGCGTGAGATCATAATGACGACAAAGATTTCTGATGAAAAGCGCCTGCGTGAGATCATTGCGCAGCTTCGTTCAAGGGTGGAGGCGGCATTTGACGGTTCCGGACATTCGGTAGCATCCATGCGTGCGCTGTCTTATTTCTCAAGAGCGGCATATTATCAGGAGGCAACCGCAGGCATTTCCTTCTATGAGCTGGTCGCTGATTTAGATGAACATTTTAATGAGAAAAAAGATGCACTGATCGCACAGCTTGAGAAAATGGTACAGACGATATTTGTACCGGAGCGCATGATCGTCAGTGTTGTCTGCGAAGAGGCAGATTATCAGGCGGTAGAAGCACAGATCGCTTTCCTGTTAAAAAATCTGTATCCGTCGAAGAAAATCGTGAAAGAGCGGAGTCTGCCAGAGCTTCATGTAGAAAAGAAAAATGAGGGATTTATGGATGCCTCCCAGGTGCAGTATGTGGCGAGAGCTGGTAACTATGTGCGCCACGGATTTTCGTATCACGGTGCATTGCGCATTTTAAAAGTCATTATGGGATATGATTATCTCTGGATCAATGTCCGTGTCAAGGGCGGAGCCTATGGATGTATGAACAGCTATATGCGGAATGGAGATACTTATTTTGTTTCCTACCGTGATCCGAACTTAAAGAAAACGGATGAGATCTATGACGGTATCCCGCAGTATCTTGCCGATTTTAAGGCGGACGAGCGTGAGATGACAAAATACATCATTGGTACGATCAGTGATATGGATACGCCGATGAATCCGAGTGCGAAGGGAGCACGTTCCATGACCGCATATTTACAGGGACTGGATTTTGCGGATATCCAGAAAGAGCGCGATCAGGTGATCGGTGCAACAGATGAGGATATCCGTGGCTTAAAGGATCTGATCGCATCCGTGCTGGAAGAAAAAAATCTCTGTGTCATCGGAAACGAAGATAACTTAAAGAGTCAGAGCGACATGTTTATGCAGCTGAAAAATTTATATGAATAATTTGGGAATGGAGTACGAATGAAAGAAAATTTTAAATCGGGATTTGTCACAATTATCGGCAGACCAAACGTTGGAAAATCAACTTTAATGAATCATCTGATTGGTCAGAAGATCGCAATCACATCCAATAAACCGCAGACCACCAGAAACCGTATCCAGACTGTCTATACGGATATGGAACGCGGACAGATCGTATTTTTGGACACGCCGGGAATCCATAAGGCAAAAAACAAGCTGGGTGAATATATGGTCAACACTGCAGAACACACTTTAAATGAAGTGGATGTGATCCTCTGGTTAGTAGAGCCGTCGAACTTTATCGGAGCAGGGGAACAGCATATCATCGAGCAGTTAAAAAAGACAAAAACACCTGTGATTCTTGTCATCAATAAGGTGGATACGGTCAGCCGTGACAAGATACTGGAATTTATCGATACTTACCGCAAAGTATATGATTTTGCCGAGATCGTTCCGGCGTCCGCCCTGCGCGCACAGAATCTCGATACCGTACTTGACATGATCTTTAAATATCTGCCGTACGGACCGCAGTTTTATGATGAGGACACAATCACAGACCAGCCGGAGCGCGCGATCGTTGCGGAGATCATCCGTGAAAAGGCACTTCATGCATTGGATGATGAGATCCCGCACGGAATCGCTGTCTGCATTGACCGCATGAAACAGCGGAAAGGACAGAACATCATGGACATTGAGGCGACAATCGTCTGCGAGAGGGATTCCCATAAGGGCATCGTGATTGGAAAAGGCGGGGCAATGTTAAAAAAGATCGGTTCAAACGCACGTTATGAGATCGAACGACTGTTAGAGGAACAGGTCAATTTAAAACTTTGGGTAAAAGTTAAAAAAGACTGGCGTGACAGCGATTCCATGATGAAGAATTTTGGTTATAACAAGGATGAGATCTAAACTTACCATTTTTTTGCTGGTATAAGCGAAGCTGTCTGCGGAAATCCTAACATTATCAAGTGATGGATGATGGGAGGATGAGACCATGGATGAAGCCTGGAGCAATTTTATGATAACAGGAAGAGTAACTGATTATTTAAAATACAAAGAGTCGCACGAAGGCAGCTTTGATACCACAGGGAGAGGATGGGAGAACAGACCGGATGGGACAGAATATCGTAGTGACCGGGATGGTCTTAAAGGTAATGCCGATTGGCGATTATGACAGAAGAATCACGCTGCTGACAAAGGAACGGGGCAAGATCACCGCATTTGCAAAGGGTGCAAGAAGACCAAACAGTGCACTTGTTGCTGCGGCAACCCCGTTTTCCTTTGGAGAATTTGAAATGTTTGAGGGAAGAAGTTCCTACACCGTAGTCAGGGCGTCCATTCAGAACTATTTCAGGGAAGTTCAGGAAGAACTTGAAGCTACATATTATGGGTGTTATTTTCTGGAATTTGCCGATTATTACTGTCAGGAAAACAATGATGAACGGGAAATGTTAAAGCTGCTTTATCAGTCACTCAGGGCATTGACGAGCGCTGCCTATGATAAGAGGCTGGTCCGCTTTATTTTTGAACTGAAGGCGATGGCTGTCAACGGCGAGGCGCCAAACGTTTTTTCCTGTGTCAGATGTGGGGAAAAAGAAAATTTGCGCTGGTTTATGACAAGGCGTGGCGGATGTATCTGTGAAACGTGTGAAAAAAAGGATCCGTCACCGGAGGAATCCGGCAGGTTTTTACTGGAAGAGTCGACGCTTTACACAATGCAGTACATCATTTCGGCAAGGGTGGAAAAACTGTATACTTTTTCCGTCAGTGACAGTGTGTTAAGACAGCTGCTGGCGATCATGAAAAGTTACCGTGCAGTTTATCTGGATCATTCGTTTCAGACGCTGAAAATGTTGGAGGGACTATTTACTGGTTGAAATCGGGAATGGGAAATAGTATAATGTAAAACATTGGATATGTAAGACGAATGGAGAATTATAAAAATGAGAAAAGCATGTATGGCAGGTATCAGCGTACTGATTGGCATTTCGATGCTGGCTGGATGTGGAAAATCTCTGGATGCGGATACGGATACGGTGTATGTACAGAAAAACGGAACCGTGCTTTCGGTGGATGTTGAAACGTTAGACAAAGATTATTATGATGAAACGGAGTTAAAGGATTATGTGACGGATGCCGTTTCCACATATACCGGGGAGCATGGAAAGAGTGCGGTCAAACTGGAAAATCTGTCTGTGAAGGACGGGACGGCAACACTTAAGATGAAGTATAAGACGCCGGAAGATTACACAGGATTTAATGGCATTGAACTCTATGAGGGAAAAGTTGTTAAGGCACTCGCAGCAGGATATGATTTCAAGACAGATTTTGTCAGTGTGGAAGATGGAAAGGTGACAGGAACCGCCACAAAGGAGGAAATTTACTCCGGAGAAGATTTAAAAGTAGTTATCATCAAGGCAAACAGAGATGTGAAAGTAGACGGTACAATCTGCTATGTTTCAAGTGAGAATGTAAAACTGACCGGAACAGACAGTGTGTCCATCCGGGATGGTTACAGTTTAAACAGTGGCAGTACAGCCGATGAGAGTGATTCAGATGAAAATATCGCTGATGGAACAGAGAGTATTGGCGGGTCAACAGAGGTGTCTGACACAGACGTCAATGACGATACAACTTATGTAAAAGATGATGGGGCATTTGAAACAGATGTCTACACATACATTATTTATAAGTAAGCATACAAAAGAGGCAGTTTACTGCCATTTTATAGAAAGGTGAGGAATTATTTATGGAAAAATCAATGGACAAAATTGTAGCACTGGCAAAATCAAGAGGATTCGTTTATCCGGGATCTGAGATTTACGGCGGTCTTGCAAATACATGGGATTATGGTAATCTCGGCGTTGAGTTAAAGAACAATGTAAAAAGAGCATGGTGGCAGAAATTTATTCAGGAGAACCCATACAATGTTGGTGTGGACTGTGCGATCTTAATGAACCCGCAGACATGGGTTGCATCCGGACATCTTGGAGGATTTTCTGATCCTTTAATGGATTGTAAAGAATGTCACGAGCGTTTCCGTGCAGACAAGATCATCGAGGATTTTGCGGAAGAGAAAAAAATTGAGTTAAAGAGTTCCGTAGACGGCTGGACACAGGAAGAGATGCGTGATTTCATCGAAGAAAATCAGGTTCCATGTCCGACCTGCGGCAAACATAACTTTACAGATATCCGTCAGTTTAACCTGATGTTTAAGACATTCCAGGGTGTTACTGAAGATGCAAAAAATACCGTATACTTAAGACCGGAGACAGCACAGGGTATTTTCGTTAACTTTAAAAATGTACAGAGAACATCCCGCAAAAAGATCCCGTTCGGTATCGGACAGGTCGGAAAATCTTTCCGTAACGAGATCACACCGGGTAACTTTACATTCCGTACCAGAGAGTTTGAGCAGATGGAGCTTGAGTTTTTCTGTGAGCCTGGCACTGATTTAGAGTGGTTCCAGTACTGGAGAGGCTTCTGTCGTGACTGGCTGATCTCCCTTGGAATCAAAGAGGATGAGATGCGTCTGCGTGACCATGATCCGGCTGAACTTGCATTTTACAGCAAGGGAACAACCGATATCGAGTTCCTGTTCCCGTTCGGATGGGGCGAGC
>OBXH01001170.1_pt1 | contig 14635 bp, 7 predicted proteins | sample 1538101 | NCBI WGS metagenome assembly OBXH01 (sample SAMEA2580141, study PRJEB22360) | human gut metagenome | biome: human gut; feature: human-associated habitat; material: faeces | place: Denmark | collected 2008/2010 | reverse complement strand
TCGTGACCGCTACGATCTCATCCGTTCCGTCCTCGTTAAGATCCGTGTAATTATAGTAATACCGTGTCTCTTTGCATTCTTCTTCCGGAATCTGATAATACTCCGTCAGAAATGCTGCAAGATCCGGATATTCCTCATCCTCAGAATATTCTTCCATCACATTGTAGTTTTGTTCGTCCTGCTCTGCCGAAAAGAAATGTTCTTCTAATGTTTTCTCCGTCTGGGTATCTGTCTGTTCCATTGTATTTGCAGTATTTTTTTGTCCGCAGCCTGCCGTACCTGCCAGCACTGTCAGGAAAAATACCATACATAATGTCTTTTTCATGTGTCCTCCACCTGTCCGTACTGCTTACCGTTTTGGTTTATCATATATATTATATGATTCCATGCACAATTCCAAGACATTCTTGCGAAGTTTAAGAAATCCTTTAGACATTTTACTCTTACGTCCAAACCCTACAACAATCTCTGAATCTCCTCCAACGACGGCATGACACGCAGGGCACCTTTTCTTGTCGTAATGATGGATGCTGCTGCATTGGCAAATGTGAGCATTTCTTTTAACTGCTGTTTTGTAAGGTTATCTAAGCCATACTTTAATATATGGTGCAGGCAGCATGCCCCAAAGGTGTCTCCGGCACCGGTGGTTTCGATCGTGTTTTTCTGTAAAAATGCAGGAACTTCAACCAGCATATCCTTATAATAGGCTCTGCTTCCGTCCTTTCCCATGGATAAAAGGATGAGCGGGATCTGATAGGTCTGCTGCAGCATGTGGATCCCTTCGGTGTAATCTTCTTTCCCGGAAAACCACTGGATCTCATTGTCCGAAATTTTTAAGATATCACAGACGGATAAACCATATGCCATCTGCGTTCTTGCATCTTCCATGTCTTTCCAGAGCGGCTCCCTGATATTCGGATCAAAGGAAAGAATCGCGCCGTTTTCTTTTGCGACTTTAATTGCATGTCTTGTCGCACTTCTGACCGGTTCATTGGTCATGGATAGTGTGCCAAAATGAAAGATTTTTGCATCTGCAATAATGTCATGCCTGACCTCATCCTCCCGGAGCATCATATCTGCACCCGGATTCCGGTAAAAGGAAAAATCGCGGTCGCCGTCCGGCTTTGTCTCAACAAACGCAAGCGTGGTGCGTACATCCTCATCTGTCAGAAGTCCGCTCACATCAATTCCGGCTGATTCCACGGCAGCACGAAGCTGTCTGCCAAAAATATCATTTCCGACTTTTCCTAAAAATGCGGTGCGATGACCTAACTTATTTAACATTGAAAGTACATTACACGGTGCCCCTCCCGGATTTGCCTCATAGACCGGGTTGCCCTGACCGCTGGTGCCGTTTTCTGTAAAATCGATTAATAGCTCGCCGAGAGCGGCTACATCATATTGTTTGTTCATTTATGTGCTCCTTTCTGCTATGTTAAGCTAATGCAAAGTTCTGGTTTGGTTTGTTGGAACGTTGAGAGAACGGGGCTGCTTTTGTGACTTTGGTAGAAAATTAGAAAAACTTAGTATGCCTGTTAACACACAGTGTTGTGCCGCCACGGACGGCAGCCCAAGTCCTAATGTGCCCGGATGGCACATTTAGGACGCACACGTCACTCCGCCACACACCCCCGCAGGCATACTTAGCTTTTCTTATTTTCGGACATCGGAACAAAACACGCCCCGGCTTCGCTCAATTTGCCTTCACAGCACCTCCGGCATCCACCTTTCCATATATTTTCCTTACACTTCCTTAACGTACACCTGCCACGACTTATACTCATTCCCAAGCCGCGGAACCGGCAGCCCCGCATGCACAAGCTGTGCCCCTGTATAGTACTCCGGCTCAACAGAGTTCGGTGTCCCATTGATCCGCTGCCCATTTTCGCCACCGGTCTGCATTCCGACAACTTCCACCCGGTACTTTTTATCTTCGCCAAGTCCCCGCAACTTCACATACTCCGTCGCCGGATTACACTGCGTATCCAGCGTTACCACAGTAACCAGCGCCTCGCTTCCATCCGGCCTGCAATACTCCCACGCAGCATATTCTTTTTTCTGCCAGACATCTGTCAGCCTGTAATACCTGCCCTGCCGGATCAGCATCTCAAAACGGTGATAGTTTTTGATCTGCTCTCTGACCTGTTCCTTTTCTTCTTCCGTCAGCAGATTTAAGTCCAGTTCATAACCAAAACTGCCCGCCATGGCAACTGCTGCCCGTGTCGCAAGTTCTGTCATTCTTCCGGTCTGATGGTTCGGAACTGCCGACACATGGGAACCGACCGTGCAGGACGGATAGGCAAAGGATGTTCCATACTGTATTTTAATACGCTCAACCGCATCCGTATTGTCACTGCACCAGATCTGTGGTGTATAATACAACATTCCCGCATCAAACCTGCCGCCGCCACCGCTGCATCCCTCAATCAGAAGATCCGGGTAACGTTCATGCAGCCGTTCCAAAAAATCATAAACACCGAGCACATAGCGGTGCAGGATCGCACCCTGATTCTGCTCTGCCGCCGTTTTCGACCAGATATCCGTGAGATGACGGTTCATATCCATCTTGACATAATCAGCCTTCGTGTCATCGAGCACTTTCGCAATCTGTGCAAAAATACCGTCCACCACTTCTTTTCTGGAATAGTCGAGCACAAGCTGATAGCGTGCACGCACCGGTTTTCGTCCAGGAATGGTAAATGCCCAGTCCGGGTGTTCCCGATAGAGGTCACTGTCCTCACAGACCATTTCCGGCTCGATCCAGATCCCAAATTTCATGCCAAGCCCACGAATTTTTTCTGCAACTTTCCCAAGCGGCATCCCAAGTTTTTTCTCATTGACCGTCCAGTCGCCCAGTCCTGCCAGATCATCATCACGTTTTCCAAACCACCCATCATCGAGCACCAGCATCTCCACGCCAAGCTCCGCCGCCTGTTTTGCGATCTCTATGATTTTTTCTCCGGTAAAATCAAAATAAGTTGCCTCCCAGTTATTGATCAGAACCGGTCTTTTGGTATCGCGGTATGCACTGCGGCAGATGTGGCTGCGGATCAGACGATGCAGATTCCACGAAAGTGTTGAAAAACCATTTGCCGAATAACTAAATGCCGTCTCCGGTGTATCAAACGTCTCTCCCGGCTCTAATTTCCAGGAGAACATTTCGTCGGACAAGCCCATAACAAGCCTCGTCTGCTCATACTGGTCTTTTTCTGCCTCCGCCTTAAAATTGCCGCTGTACAAAAGCATACAGCCGTAACATTCACCGGCATCTTCCCCGGTCTGTTTTCCCGCCAGCATCACAAACGGATTCTGCTGATGGCTGGATGACCCGCGCCTGCTTCCAAATACCTGATTGCCATGCTCCACCGGCGTACGCTCTAAGATCCGCTCCATCCCGTGTCTGCCATGAAAATGAATCACATCAAATTCTCCGGTCATAAAATCAAGTACAGCGCTTGCTGCTTTTTCAATATGAACAGCCTCCTGCCCCCGGTTTGTAATCTGCACAGCCCTTGTAATAATATCGAGCTCTGCAAATATACCATAAAGCAGTGTCACCTGCACGCCACTTGGCTTGTCCTCCAGATATACCTTTAAAGTCTCACTCTCCGTCCCCGTCTCGTCATAAGCTGCCGGAAGACCCGGTATCCGATATTTTCCCTCACAAATTTCGCAGGATACAAACCGCAGATCGGCACAGTAACTTCCATCCGCATTTTTCAGGATAAATGCCGGACTGCGGAAATCCCCGTTTCCAAAACACGGATACTCCTGTGGCAGTGCATCCATGGAATATGTCTTGTCGCACTCCGCCTCATACGGATTGCCGGAAAATCCCCTGTCATAATAGGTCAGAAGATACCGCATATCGCCTGTTAAACGTTTTCCATAATAAAGATGGAGCAACTGCCCGTAATTGCCGACTCCCATCTGGTAAGTCGTATTTTTTGTATGCAGTGTGATCAGTTTCTGCTCCTGATCTATGATGATTGCCATAGTTTTTCCCCTTCCACTCCAAACTTATTTCCGGTAAAATACCTTTGCCTCGTAAGGTCTTAAATAGATGCCATTTTCTGTTTTTACCACATCGTCATAATTGCTGATCAGGACTTTCTCGTCCCCGGTAAAACCGTCTTCCAGGGTAAAATCCATCTCCTGCTCCCTGAAATTGCAGACCACAAACAGTTTCTCATCTCCAAGTGTTCTGGTGTACGCAAACACATCCGGGTGTTCAATCGCCTTACTCTTGTATACACCATACACAATAATCTCCATCTGATGGCGCAGCTCGATCAGCTTTTTATAATAGGAAAATACAGAATCCGGATCGTTTACCTGTGCTGCCGCATTGATCTTTTTATAATTCTCATTGACAGAGATCCACGGTGTTCCTGTCGTAAATCCCGCATTGTCACTGTCATCCCAGTGCATCGGGAATCTTGCATTATCACGGCCGATGGCATTGACAAATTTTAACATGGTCTCCTCGTCTAAAATACCGCCCCCGACAAAATCACGGTATGCATTTTTGATCTCAATATCGCGGAACTCCGAAAAATCCCTGCATTTCCGATTTGTCATTCCAAGTTCTTCGCCCTGATAAATATAAGGTGTTCCCTTCATAAAATGCAGACAGGTTGCAAGCATTTTTGCAGAGATCTCGCGGTACTCCTCACTGTCATTTCCAAATCTTGACACGGCTCTTGGCTGATCGTGGTTATCCCAGTAAAGACTGTTCCATGCCACACCTTCAAGTCCGTCCTCCCATTTCTGAAATACCTTTTTGAGCTCCACCAGATCAAAACTGCCGTCACTCCATTTGCCATACTGTGTCTGTCCGAGATTGACATGCTCAAATGTGAAGATCATATCCAGCTCATTTTCGTTTGTTCCGGCATAGCGTTTTGCATCTTCAACGCCTGCTCCGGCACCTTCGCCGACTGTCATCCAGTCAAATCTGGAGATTACCTTTTCATTCATCTCTTTTAAATACTCATGTACACGCGGGCCATTGTTGACATAAGGAGAAGAATCCCCGAATTTTTCATTGCCACGCACCACACCGTCCGGAAAACGCTGGTCTTTTGATATCATCGTAATGACATCCATACGGAATCCGTCGATGCCGCGCTCGCCCCACCAGGTCATCATGTCATAGACTTCCTGTCTGAGTTTTGGATTTTCCCAGTTGAGATCCGGCTGTTTTTTGGAAAACATGTGAAGATAATACATATCCGTTGTCTGATCGTACTCCCATGCGGATCCACCAAAACAGGAACCCCAGTTATTCGGTTCTTTTCCGTCCTTTGCCTCACGCCAGATATAATAATCGCGGTACGGGTTATCCTTACTTTTTCTGCTCTCCACAAACCACCGGTGCTCATCGGAACTGTGGTTGACGACCAGATCCATGACGATCTTAATGCCAAGTTTGTGTGCCTCGGCAAGCATTTCATCAAAATCTTCGAGTGTACCAAACTCCGTCATGATATCTCTGTAATCACTGATATCGTAACCGTTGTCATCGTTCGGAGACTGATAGACCGGGGATAACCAGATCACGTCAATTCCCAATAATTTTAAATAAGACAGCCGGCTCTTAATGCCGCGAAGATCGCCGACACCATCACCATTGCTGTCCATAAAGCTGCGCGGATAGATCTGGTAGACTACCGCTTCTTTCCACCATTTTTTTTCTTCCATAGGAATCCTCCATTCTTGCGCCGGTTTTGCGCATGCACTATTTACCTTCCTGCTATATACCTGGCTCATATACATATTGAATTAAGTCGTCTCCCTTACTACAAGTGATACCGGCAGAGTAGTGCGGTTCGGCACAAGTTCCCCATTGCCGGAACGGACGAGCAGTTCCACCGCCATTTTTGCCATCTCTTTGATCGGCTGATGGATCGTCGTGATCGGCGGCGTTGTTAATGATGCAATATTGACATCATCGAAACCCACGATCTTCATCTGCGACGGCACATCAATGTTCAAATTATGGCACACCTGAAGAAGCTGCGCTGCGATCAGATCACTGCTGGCAAAAATTCCGTCTGTATCCGGGTTTTCCTTTAGCAGTTTTTCGAGAATCTGATGGTATTCGAGATGATTATATTCAAAGGCCGTGGTATCTGCGATCTTATAAGAAATACCCTGTTTTTCACAGACTGCACGGAAACCAACTGCACGCGCATCCGCAGGCATGGCAGTTTCATGGACACCGCTGATGTGGATCAGATGTTTACATCCGCAGTCGATCAGATGCTGCGCTGCAAGACGTCCGCCCTGCTCATTGTCACACTCCACCTCCGCTGTTCCATTTTCAAGATAACGCTCGATCGTGATCAGCGGCACATTTAATCCGGTAAACTTTTCCACGCCGACCGTTCCACTGCAGAGAATGACTCCCGCCACGCGGTTGCTCGTGCACATTTCCATGTACTCCCATTCTTTTTCATTTTTCTCCTGGGAGTTAAACAGTAAAATCTTATGATCATAATGATACGCCTGACTCTCCAAATTACTGATCAGCTCCGCAAAATACGGATGTCTGATGTGCGGCACGATCACACCGATCGTGTTCGTCGTCTGTTTGGAAAGCGAACGCGCTACTTCGTTCGGGCGGTAATTGAGTTTCTTCATCGCCTCATATACTTTTTTTCTCGTTTCTTCGCTGATATATCCACGGTTATTCAGCACACGGGAAACAGTGCTTACGGTAAGCCCTGTCTCCTTTGCCACATCCTTTAAGGTTGCCATACTTCCTCCCCGAAAACCTGTATCTTCTCTCTACTGCCCTTTTCCATGCAAAATTTTTCTGCAGTTTCAGGCAGTTCGAATATACCTGTGATTGTACCACAACCTGCAGTCACTTCAAGAATCACATCATCAAAAAGCAGAGAAAAATCACGGATTCCGACACCTGTTGCAAATGTTTCTTCACCGATTTTTAACTCTCCGGTTTTTGCATTGTATACAAAGTCAGTCTTCTGGTTGATGCGGGCACTTAAAATGTCCTCTGACTCTGCGCGGGTAATCTGAATTTCCGTTGCTGTGTCCGGTGCAAATTTCCACTGAAATAAATCCTTTGCTGACACATGTTCATCTGCAACTTTTGCTGCGGTGTCTGCCATCAGTGCCTCATTTTCAGTATCCTGCTGCCGGACATTTTTCATTGTATTGTCATACACAGGTTTCCTGCTGTCCTCATACTCCCTGACCGGTTCCTGCCTGAGCACTTTTTCACCATTCTTATAAGCAACGGAAAACTCTCTCGGCAGTCCCATCGCCCCGGTATAATTTCTTCCGCGGTTTGGAAATCTGAGCCACGGAACTGAGATCACACGATTTCCTGTATTGCTGTAAGTCTGCGCCGCATAAGCTATCTTGTTGATGTATGCCGCTTGACGCACACCGTCGGTCTGAAATTGATATCCATCAAACTCTCCCCAGAAGTAAAAACCGTCTGCGCTCCAGAACATCCAGGTCTCATTTCCTTTTTCATCTTTCAGGCATACCAGATCCGGACATTCCCACGCCTCTTTGAATGTCAGGCGGTCGGTCTGTTCCCATTTTAGCAGATCGGTGGAACGAAAAATGCCAAAATCATTTTCCTCTAACCACAGTGTCATGATATAGGCACCGCTTTTTTCATGCCAGAACACCTTCGGATCACGGTTTTCTTTACAAACCGTCGGAAGCACACTTTTGTCAATTTTATGGAGTGTCTCCCCTCCATCCGTGCTGTATGCAATGCGCTGGGTAAACTGTTTCCCTGCGCTCCATTTATTATTATTTCCGGCTGCCGTATAGAAAAATACCAGCGCATCTTCCGGCAGTCCGAGCATCTTACGATCATTTACAATACCGCTTCCGGAAAACATCGTTCCGGTCTCATCCGGGAAAAGTACATCATCCTTCTGCTCCCAGTGCAGTAAATCCCTGCTTACCGCGTGCCCCCAGCTCATATTTTCCCACTGCACATCAAACGGGTTATGCTGGAAATACAAATGATACACGCCCTCGGCATATACAAGGCCATTCGGATCATTCATCCATCCGGTCTGCGGTGTAAAATGAATCGAAGGGCGGTGGAAAGCCTCACCCTGCGTAGCACGGAGAGATTTTTCTTCCGTTTCAGGTACATCCTCATTTCTGATTCCGTCAAAGAAAGCTTTCCCAAGATCCCCTCTTAGAATTAGTGTTTTATCGGTAAATTGCTTTACCGGAAAACGGGCATAATAACTGACAGGGTATGTTTCATCCTCTGCCTCTCCCGCCGGGATCTGAAACTCAAACAGCTTTGTTTCGCTGTTATCCTCCCGGCAGAATATCTCAAGCATACGGTTGTTTTTTTTGCCGCCAAACGGCAGTTCGCCATACGTGGCACAGACCGGAATAAACAGCCACCCTTTTTTGATGTATATTTCCTTTTCCATGTCTTACAACCTCCTACTTATATTTTTCCTTTTTAACCAGCACTTGTAAGCACATAACATCTTTCACTGGTCAGCATGGGAAACTGTATACTTTTCCATCCACCTGTGTGGTCTGGTTTACACATTCTTTCACCCACTCCTCATCGGAAAGATCGACTGCATACTGGGAAGCAAGTGCAACAACATCTGTGGTGTCTAAGATCGCCATGGTCGGTGCTGTTCCTGAGTTATATGCACTTGTCACTCTCGTATATGGAGATTCACCGGTTCCGCATGCCTGAACCTCAAGTTCGATTCCTGTCTCCTCTTTAAATGCCTCTGCCATATCTTCAAGTGCTGTCTGGATTTCACCTTTACTGTTTAACATCGTGATCTGTGTTCCTGCTAAATCTGCGGTGTCGATATTCCCTGTGCTCTCAGTTCCGGCTGCTGTACTCTCACTGGCATCGTTGCTGTCCGCTGCGTTGCTTCCTGCATTACTGCCTGTATTTGCGCTGCCGGAATTGCTGTTGCTGCCACAGCCTGCTAACATCCCCATTGTCATTGCTGTCCTTACTGTGCCCTTACTTTAACACTGCTTTCTCCGTATGTCAATCGGTTGACATACTATTTGTCAGTTATAATCAAATAATCACGTCTGTTTTTGTACATATTCACAACATATCTTTTGCATTTTAATCATTTATGGTCAGAAATGACTATTAAATCCTTGTGTTTTATGTTAATCGGTTGACATTTTAAATTTTATCAATTCCGATTCCTGTTTATGGTACTGGAAACACACACACCTATCATGCAAAGCAAAAAGAGGACCTCACAACTTAGTTGCAAAATCCTCTTTCCGGTGTGCCACACATTTTACTGTATGACGGGTATATTAAATTTATTTGGGAACTACTTACTGATCTTTATCTTCTTTGCACTGCTGAAACTTCCATAAACTTTTGCTCCTGTGGAATCTTTCTTATAAGCACGTACTTTTACATAATATGTCTTGCCTTTTGCCAATTTTCCAAGTGTTTTTGATGTGCCTGATATTGTTACTTTCTTTACATTCTTTTTGAATTGCTTATCCGTAGAATAAACGATCTGATATCCGGCTGCACCGTCCACTTTCTGGACTGTAACTTTTGCTTTTCTTCCCGAAACAGCTTTCATTTTCTTAATTGCAGATTTCTTTACGGTCACTTTCTGCCATTTCGCATATAAAGTAAGATTCTTTTTGCTGCTCTTTGAGATTGTTTTAATTCTCTTTGTATACTTGCTGTCTGTATACCAGCCCTTAAAGACATATCCCTTTTTGGAAGCAGATTTTAAATTTACCTTTTCATTGTAATAATATTCCGGGTTTTTGCTGCTGTTTTTACCTTTTCCTAACTTATAGGTAATTTTATAACCTACCGTGATCTTACAGGACGCGCTTACTCTGCTTCCATCTTTTGCCGTTGCCGTGATCGTGGTCACACCATTTTTCAATGCTTTTACTTTCCCATGCTTATCAACAGTCGCAACTTTTTTGTTGGAAGATGTCCACTTAACGTCTTTAATATCTGCATCAGATGGTGAAACAACAGCCTTTAATGTAAGCGTTGCACCTTTTTTCATTCCGGCTTTTGTTTTATTTAACGTGATTTTTTTAACTTTTACTTCTTTCTTCTCTGTTTCCGGTTTCTTTTCTGTATCTTTCTCCGGAGCATTTTTAATTTCTCCAAGTTTTACAGTACCAAATACTTCCGGCTTAGACCATCCCATTCCTGTTTCATCGTTCCAGCTCAATGTACCAATTCTTTTGCCACTTGCATCAGCATCATTGATCTGAAATTCAAGTCCGATCTCATCTCCGGCTTTTGGTGTGATATCCGTCCATTTAAATGACGCTTCAACAACATATCCGTCAGAAGTTATTTTTGCCACAGACTTCATATTCTCTTCAAGGCACTTTTTGCCATTAAATGAGTGATCATTTACATAACTGATCCTGTACTGCTTGTCATCGTCTTCATAAGAGTTGGATTTTCCATTATTTTCGTCGATAAATACTTCTAAGGAATCCTGCTCCCATGCATCACCGTTGGTATTATTGAGGACAGGATCTTTGATCTCGGCATATACATAAAAATTGTCTTTATCCCAGAGTAACTTCGCATTTGCAGAAACATTGGAGCCGAGATTGATTGTAATCGGAATGGTTCCGACATTATCCCATACTGCATCTTTATCTCCGTCTACGGTAACTGTACCATAGGCAGCTTTCTCCACCCCTGGTTTCATCGTTACTTTCGCGTAATATTTACTGCTTGTTCCCTGTTTTCCTGTCAAATCATTAAATGCGGCTGTTTTATCCCCATTTGTGACCACAACATCCATTCCGATCACTTTTGCAACGGAAAGTCCTGATAACGGTACCTTTATGGTTGCCTGATAACCATTTTCTACTTCTGCTGCCTCGCTTCTTTTTACCGTTACGGTCACTGGTGTGATGTCATCTTTTCCGGAATTTGCAGAATCCACATAAACAGCAACTGCATCATTATCATCTTTTACGGCATCTTCTACCGTAACCTGCACGGTAAGACCATCTTTATCCCACATCGAAATAAAGGAAGCCGTGATATCATTCTGCATGATACTGTATGTCTTTCCTGTCACTGCATCACCTTTTTTCTCTGCAGCAACTACATCCTGAATTGACGGCTGGAGTCTGGATGCATCTACATACGCCCAGTACGCAGGTTTTGCTTTATAATTTCCATCAAAAAGCAATGGGCACTGCGCAGAGCCGTCTGCACCACCACCAACACCAGACTGTTCATGTAACCATGAATTTGGCTCGATGACCCCCCATACGGTCAATCCGGAAACGTTCGAACCATCTGCTTTTAAGCCTTTGATCGCATCGAATAACTGTTTATGGCAATATGCAATTTTAGTATACTCGCTCTCTTTTGTTGCCATACCTGATGTATAAGATGCACTTGATTTAAAATCAAGCTCTGTAAGCTGTACTTTTCCTGCAGCTTTTGCATATTTTTCAGCCACTGTTTTAAACTGCGTGGCAGAAAAACTATCCACACTGTAATGTGCCTGCATGCCAAATGCATCCAGTCTGGTTCCATCGGCAGCCTTTACATCATTGATGAGTTTTACAATACCCTCACATTTTGTATTATCCGTCTCACCAAAATCGTTGTAATAAAGCTCTACATTTTTCGGTGCATACTGGTTTGCATATCTGAAGGCATTGATGATAAATTCGTTGCTCTTATATACATGCCACCAGCTTGAATTATTTCCATGACGGATCTCATCGAGACTTTCCGCTGCACTCACGGTATCTGTACGGTAAGAGTTTCCAATGACAGCCTCATTTACAACATCCCAGCCATAAAATAATCCGTCATATTTTCCATTTGCAGCTTCCCCGAAGTAATGGTCAAAGACACTTGAAATAAACCATTCAAGACGGCGGTTCATGGTTTCTTTGTCCACATAAGGTTTGGTTTTATCATAATTTTCATGGAAAAACCATTCCTGTGTCTGGGAATGCCATACAAGGACATGACCACGGATACGGATTTTGTTATCCGGATTTTCATTATTCCACTCACAGATTTTATTTATTAATTTATCTGCACGTGAAAAGTCCAAGCTGTCACCGGCTTCATTTACGACCGGGACTTCAAGATCCTGTCCTTTAAATTGGATCGTCTTTGTGTTGACTTTATCCTCTAACTGATAGTTGAACAATGCATCCGGTTTTAATTCGTTTCCAAATGTAACCGCATTAAAGTGTTTTTCCACCAGTTCCATCAGCGTATCATCATTGATCTCATCACCGGTCACTGCTGTGCCGGCAACTACATCATTGCCTAAAGCAGCTTTCACACTTTCTTTCCAGTCCGGGATGTCCTTCTCAATAGATGGCTTTTCTCTTTCAATCTTATTCATGGACACACCGGTCACATAGTAAGTCCCTTTTACGCAATCGCCCTGTCCATAGTTGGTTCCCTGTTCTATAATACGGATGACCACCTGATCTGCAGCTTTCGGTATTTTGAAAGTTCCCTCATATTTTGTCCATTCTCCAGCTTTTAATGTCTTTGTACAGTCTCCTGACAAAATACCTGCTGAATAACTTCCAAGATATGTTGCCTCACCACCGGAAACATAGAATGGTGCAAACTCCACATTTCTCTGCTCTTCCGGAGCATCTTTGTAATCATCGGACAATTTCGCCCAGAATGAGAATTTGTATGTTTCCCCTTTTTCAACCGCATCCGTGATATCCTGCGAAAAACAATCCCCAGGGGTGGCAGTTTCCTGATTACGTGTAAGTACACCGTATGTTTTAAGACCGGAATCTGCGATTTCTTCTTCCTCTGCTGCAACTGAAACAACCGATTCTCCGGCTGCACTGTTCCATGACTCCGCCGCTTCGGACGCTGCAAAATCACCGTTTTTTATAATATTATCCCCCAATTTTGCATCGCCTGCTCCTGCTTTCAGTTCAAAGGTCACGCTCACAAGACTTACCGTTGCATTTTCCGGTTTATCTTCCGTTATCATGATTCCGACTGCATCAATAGCGCCATCCCCCGATGGATTTATCGTATACTCCGTCTGTCCGCTTAATCCGTACTGTGTATTAGCTGCTGTTGCATCATCTCCACCGTTGTATACTTTCAGACTGATCGGTACTTTCTGATCCGCCACCTGAAATGTAACAGCATTCACCTGTGACATTTCGATACTCTCCGGCAACGTCCATTTCACCTGATTATACTGTTTTGCAAAAGACAATTTCCACTGTCCATCTGCGAGTTTATAATCCGCGTCTCCCCATGCCACTTTCAGCTGATCTGCAGTAAAAACTTTTTTTACCCCTGAATTTTCGTTTTCATCTGCATAGACAACTGCATTTTCAAGATATGGTGTCAACACCGGTCCTATCCCGGTAAAAACCATAGCACTGCATAAAGCTACGCATACCCCTGCTTTCCAATTTCGTTTCAAACCCCGTTCTCCTCCTTTTATATATTTTGACAGTTACAAATTTATGTTAGCATGAGCAAATATTAAAAATAGGGGAATTTTTATAGAAAAAAACCGGACAGATAATAGAATACACTCTCTGCAGACATCCATTATCATGAGTTAAAAAAGTGGAGAATCCTGCAAAAAACAAAATTCTCCACTTTCTATCATGTTTTTACCACATGACATATATTATAAATTTACTTTTTGGGCTACTTACTGATCTTTACCTTCTTCACACTGCTGAAACTTCCATAAACCTTTGCGCCTGTGGAATCTTTCTTATAAGCACGCACTTTTACATAATAGTTCTTGCCTTTTGAAAGTTTGCTTAAGGTTTTTGATGTTCCTGTCACTGTCACTTTCTTTACAGCTCCCTTTTTCACAACGACTTTTTCCCATTTCGCATATACAGTAATGTTCTTTTTACTGTTCTTTGCGATCGTTGTGATTTTCTTTGTGTACTTGCTGTCTGTATACCAGCCTTTAAATGCATAACCTTTCTTTGAAGCTGCCTTTAAGTTTACTTTCTGGTTGTAATAATATTCCGGATTCTGGTCATTATTTTTTCCTTTACCCAGTTTATAAGTGATCTTACAGGAAGCACTCACACCACTGCCGTCTTTTGCTGTCGCTTTGATCGTGGCAGTTCCGTTTTGCAGTGCTTTTACTTTTCCGTTTTTGTCAACGGCAGCAATTTTTGTATTGGATGAGGACCACTTGATACCTTTATTTGTTGCTTTTTCCGGTGCGACAACAGCCTTCAATGTAAGGGTTTCACCTTTTTTCATTCCAGCCTGTGTCTTGTTTAATGTAATTTTATGGCTGTATCCTTCCCACTACTAGGGCGGATTAGGAACTTTCATCCATTAGTGACGTGCGCCGCAAGGCGCACCAAAAAACACCGTGCCAGCGTTTCAAACGTCTGCACGGTGTTTTATTCATCACATATTGTTATTCACTATGAGTTTACTCGCTGCGAATTTATTCGCTGCGAATTTATTCGCATACGTACGGCATTAATGCAACGTGACGAGCTCTCTTGATAGCTACTGTAAGAGCTCTCTGATGTTTTGCACAGTTGCCTGTGATACGACGAGGAAGGATTTTTCCTCTCTCAGAGATGTATCTCTTTAATTTGTTTGTATCTTTGTAATCGA
>OBXH01001166.1_pt1 | contig 14656 bp, 11 predicted proteins | sample 1538101 | NCBI WGS metagenome assembly OBXH01 (sample SAMEA2580141, study PRJEB22360) | human gut metagenome | biome: human gut; feature: human-associated habitat; material: faeces | place: Denmark | collected 2008/2010 | reverse complement strand
TCAGATAACTTTCCATTAGAGAACGGCTCAAATCGGTGTTGTAGGAAAATACATTCATGGCTACATCATGCTTAATATTGAGGTCATAACTGAAATCTTTAAATAAAAGTATCTCTTTGCATTTGCTCAGATTATTGCTGATGAACATATTGCCATATGCATCAATGCCTCCATCGGTATAAATCCCGAAATCGGTGGTATTTGCCATAATCTTTTCACAGGCATTTACTGCTTTTTCGAGGAATTGATCGGCAGAACTCTGTAGTTCCAGTTCATCATGATATTTTCTGAATGTACCTTCGTGTAAGGCAATTCGGGCAAGTAGACCATATGCATACCATTTGTTATAGACTGTTCTGTCTTTTATATCTGGCAGTATGTTTTGGACACCGAATTCCAAATCTTCCATTATTTTGTCTACTATGAATGTCCGGGGATCCTGTGTTTTCATCAACAACTCTGTATCGGTATCCTTTAGTACATGCTCATACCAGGGGCCATCGCTATAGCGCTTTACTATTCTCTCATAATACTCCAATCCGCGTAGCATGCGTACGATACCGATATAGTGGTTAATCAGTTCCTGGCTCCCTTGGGCTTTGTCGGCATTATCAAGGAAATAATTTAGTTCACGTATTTGTCCCCAATACCATCCTCCGACTGTTTCTGGTGTGATGTTACCTCGAATAAGGTCTAATATTTCATCTTTCTCGGATGCAACTACATTATCTGTTCCCGGGTCCCAGTATTTAGGAGATTCACTTAGGTAGAGCTTATTGACGAATAATGCCAGATCTGAAGGGGATCTGAAGAAATTTTCTGTAACTAGTGACGTTTCAGGCAATCTGTCCAGAAAAGAATCATTGCAACTACTCAGACTTATCAATGCTAAAGCTATATATAATATTTTCTTTTTCATACTTATTCGATTTTTAGAAATTCAGGTTTAAACCAAATGAGAATACCCGTTGCATAGGATGTACAAGGTTTTCTCCTCCGTTTCCAAGAGCTTCCGGGTCAACATTCTTTGTCAGTTTGGTGAATTCGGCAATATTTTCTCCGCTGAAATAGAATCGTACCTGATCAATTTTTAATTTGCGGGTGAGGCTTTGAGGAAGTGTATATCCAAATGTAATATTCTTAATTCGCATATAAGCTGCATTCTGCAGGTATTTGGTTTGCGGAGTACTAAGATCTCCGGCTCCTTCTGCCGTATACGATTTCAGGCGTGGGAAATATCCGTTCGGGTTTTCCGGTGTCCAGTGGTCAAGGTTATTGACATATACATCCGACCAGGGAGCACGGTAAATTCCGAAGAAGGTGAATACATTGGGATACCAGTCTTGTTTGCCTACTCCTTGCAATAATATGCGTAAATCAAATCCGTTCCAGGCTGCATTAATGTCAGCACCGTAGCAGTATCTGGGTGTTGAGTTACCGATTACGGAAAAGTCTCCGGGATTATCTTTTGTCCAATCGCCTTTGTTAACATAGCCATCCTCGTTTAAGTCTTTGAATTTCAAATCACCGGGTGCTAAAGGACGATCGCCTGGATAGGACGTTACCGCCCATTGATCAGCGTGATTTTTAATATCTTCTTCACTTAAGAAGAATCCTTCTGTGGTTAATCCCCAGATCTCACCAAGGCGTTGTCCGACATAGTAGTCATCTAATTGTTTCTTTTTATTGTCGAATTTTGTGATTTCGGCGCGTGAGTCAGATAAATTGAATTTTACCGAATAGCGGAAAGGCTTCGAAGCCAGACTGAAATTATCCTGCCATCCGATAGAGAACTCCCAGCCTTCTGTTTTCAGGTCGGCAGCGTTCTGACGCGGAGGATCAACTCCGAAGACGCCTGGTAATGTTTTGCCTTTTGTCAACATGTCTTTGGTGTTTCGGCGATAAATATCTCCGGAAATTGTTAAACGGTTTTTAAAGAATGCAAGGTCAAGACCCAGATTCATTGTATTTACTTTCTCCCAGGTAAGGTCATCTGAAATCGGACTGGGAGAACCTACACCTGTAGTTTTTTTACCTTCCAACAAGTAAGTACACTCATAGAATGACATGTTGGAAATATACTCGTAATAACCCACATTTTGATTACCGAGCCATCCGTACGAAGCACGAAATTTGGCTATGTTCATGACCTCTTTGACGGGTTGATAAAATTTCTCATTTGATATCACCCATGCACCGGAGAAAGACGGAAAGAAGCCGAATCGATGCTTCTTGGTAAAACGGGAGGTCCCGTCATAACGTCCGTTGGCCTCAAAAATATATTTATCATCGAACATGTAATTTACCCGGTAGAATCCGCTTCGGGTGGCCCAGGTATGACGTCCGTCGTATAAACTCTTTTCACCGGTGGCTATTTGGATGCTTGGAGCAGAATCGCTGAGCATTCCGTTTCTTTCGCCTATAAAGTATTGGGCAGATTCCACTTGTTGTTCGAAACCAATGGTAGTACCTACTTCGTGCTTGCCAAATTTCTTATTGAAATTGGTATAGATATTGAATAATGAGTATCTTGAGTTATCATGTTCACTTTTTGCAAAGTCTTGCCATCCTAATTCTTTAGGGGTACTGTCAGGGCCATCCTTGTATTCAAATGACTGATCGGATTCCCAATAGTTTTTATGTTTATTCCAGAATTTGACAGCAAAGTCTCCTTTTACCGACCATATGTTTTTGATAAGTTGCAGATCGAAAGAGATTTGAGTTTGTGCCAATAATTCAGTATAATCGCTATTGCCACCTTGCTCGGTTCCGGCAATATATTTGGCTCCGGCTTCTGTCCAGCTCCCATCGGGATTTTTGGGAATTTCCAAGGCATTAGCATTATGAATTCGTTTATAAAGCCAGCCGTTATCCAGAGATGCGGGTGCTGTATACGTATAATACGTCATGGAAGTATTATTTGAGATATTCAACCAATCGGTAACCTGATAGCTGACATTACTTCTCAGATTATATCGGTTGTACATATCCGTATTATACTTGACCATACCTTTTTCACTGAAATATTCGCCGCCCAGATAGTATGAAGTCTTTTTCGTTGCTCCGGACATACTGATACTATGTGAATGTGCAGTACCTGTGTTGTTATAGATTTCATGGAACCAGTCTGTTGCCCCCAGATAAGTGTAGCGGTTCGGGTCTCTCGGATTGATCATAGCAGCCGGAAGTGACGGATCGAGTGAGCGTTGTTTAGCATATTCCAGTTCCTCTTCTGAGTAAAGGTCATACCAGGGGGCTCCCATGATTTTTTTATATGAGGCCTGTATATAAGGGTCTTTTACTATCTCAGGTATGCGCCCCAGAGTCCGGATGCTCATTGTATTGTTGAATGTAAAATTGATCTTTTCACTTTTTCCTTTCTTAGTTGTTACCAGAATCACTCCAAATGCAGCACGAGCTCCGTAGATGGCTGCTGAAGAGGCATCTTTCAAGATAGATATATTTTCTATGTCGTTGCTGTTCATACGTGAAAATTCGGCTTCTTCCATCGGAACTCCATCCACGAGAATTAGAGGTGCCCCCCCTCCGTTAATGGAAGTTGCACCACGAATATTGAAACCTGGTGTTTGACTGATCTGACCACCGTTGGTACTGATGTTCAGGTTAGGTACAAGTCCTTGAAGCATAGTTCCTACATTGTTGGCTGTACGGTTTTTCAATGTTTCGCCGGCAAGAGCTTCTACTGCGCCACTCAGGTTTATCTTTTTTTGTGTACCGTAACCCACTACTACCACTTCATCCAGTTGTTCGGAGTCATCATACAGCGTAATATCAAATTTATTTTTATTTCCGATTGTGATTTCCTGGCCCTGCATGCCGATATAGGTGATTGAGAGTATGGTTTTGTCGGTATAGTCGCCCTGGAGACGAAAATAACCATTGACATCGGTTACTGTCCCTTGTGAAGCTCCTTTTACGAGGATACTGGCACCTATCAATGGCTCCCCATTGTTATCTCTGACATAACCGGTCAGTACCCGTTTGGTTTCCTGTTCTGTTTTTTGTGTTTCCTGGGAAAGTACAATATGGTTTCCACGCATTTTATACCGGATATTTTCCCCTTTGAACATATTGTCCAATACAGTAAATACAGGTTCGGATTTGGCATTTATAGAATACTTTTTCTTCGTATCGACTTTAGAATTAATGACAATGAATAGATAGTCAGTTTGTGACTCTATATCATTTAGAATGATCTGTAAAGGTTCGTTGGAATAACGTATGCTTACACGTGCATTTTGAGAATGCGTATTGATTGCGTAAACATTTAATATTCCCACAATGAGCAGGAAGAGTGTGATTTTCATAAATCTAAATAATATTGTTGAATTAGAAGCGTAATTATCCTCTAACATCAATTTCTTTTTCATATATTTGCTATGTTTTAAGATTAATACAAAATACTGTGTTAATTTTTCCAAGGGGATATCGATATGTTTGGCGACGGCTCGATATTCCCTTTCCTTTTAATAATTACTATGCCTTTCTCATACGCTGATTTTCTTTTTTAGTTAATATAAATGATATGTTTCTCAAAATCTCTTTGATAAGTGAACGGTATATCCACTTGCAATACTTTTAATGCATATTCCAGTCCGTCAATTCTACGGAATTTACCCAGACATAAGTTGTTCTTGATAGCACTATTATTAATCACAATCTCAATTCCATATACCTTCTCGAACTCTTTCATCAGAGCTTCAAAAGTGATATTGTTGAAATTAATAATTCCACTGGTCCAGCTATAATAACTATCATCTTCTATTTTGCTTCTTATAAGTTTGCCGTCCGACAATGTGGCTCTTTCGTTTGGTTTCAGTATTATTTGCTGGTTGTTTGCACTTACTTTTACAGTTCCTTCCAATAGAGAAGTTATGAATTTATTTCTGTTCTTATAAGCTTCCACATTAAACTTTGTACCTAAGACTTCTACTGTTCCTTTAAATGTACGGACAATAAATGGTGCATCATTTTTTTTATGAGTTATCTGAAAGAATGCTTCTCCATCTATTTCTACCGTACGATAATCATCGGTAAATTTGGTAGGATACTTTAGTGTGGTACCTGAATTGAGGTACACATTACTGCCATCTGCTAATGTCATACTCATATATTGTCCCAGTGGTACGGTGATTTGTTGTATAGGTAGCGTTTCGTCTTTCAGGTTTGCTATAAACCACGATAACAGTATGGCTCCGATAAAAACGGCTGCATAACGATAAAACTGGGTGATTTTTATTTTCTTGTATCTTGTTTTCTGATTTATGAAGGATTCCTTTTTTCCGACTAAAACGATAGCTGTATAAAGTTTTCTCTCCCTAAGTAATTCTTTCATATTCTCCGGGGAAGCATCTGCCCAATTCCGTATCTGAATTCTTTCCGCTTCGGAAGCAGTGCCGTTAAAAAAACGATATAGTGATTCTTTATCCATAAATTTTATCCTTTACGTCTATATAACTAATAAGGGTAAAGATACCCTAACAAAAAATTGAATTAATTTAGAAAAAGATAGAAAAAAGCAGGTAAATAGTCTTTTAGAGCAATACGCATTACTTTTAATGCTTTGGTGATGTGAAATTCGACGGCTTTAATTGATACTCCCAGACGTTCTGAGATCTCACGGTTTGTCAGGTATTCCATCCGGCTTAACAGAAAAACTTCTTTTGTCTTTGTCGGCAAAGACTCGATCGCTTTATTCACAAGTTGCTGTACTTCTTCAGAGAAAATTTCTTGTGGATTACAGGCCTCCAGCGAGCTAATCTGGAAATCCAGTTCCCATTCTTGTTGACTTCTTAGATGATCAACAATTTCTTGCTCCTTGCGAAGTCGGTTCAGGTAAGTTAAGCATTCATTTTTAAGAGAAACAAGAATATAAGCGGGTATATTAGCTCCTCCCAATATGAGACAAAAGAATCAGTTACAAAATCTTCTGCGATACTTTCCTCTTTCACATAAGAAATTGCTAATCTTAAAAAGCGTTCTTTGTAAGTTTGATAAAGTTCGCCAAAGGTTAATAGATTCTGATTGTTTTCCATAGTGTGTGTATATTAGATATAATTAATGATCGGATATGGAAAAAACGAATGTAACTTATCTCTTATGCGGTGCCGCATATTCTTTTGCCGTTACACTACTGATAGGGATCTCCCATATTTTTACATTTCTTACAGCCGGGTCTGAATAAACAAATTCTCGGCTGCTATAATGTTTCATGATGATATTCAGTGCTTCGCGTTTGCTGTCCATATCTTCAATGAAGCCTACTTTTCCACGGCAGATCACACTTTTGGCTTTCATCCGGTAACTGCAGGCTACTTTGGGATGCTGAAATACCAGCTCATGGTCTGTGCTGAAAGTGATGCATACGTTATTGTTACGTTCCAGCATATCAATGCTGCTTCCTGTTGGTCCGGAATGCAGATAAATCACCCCTTCCTGATAACCAAAGTTCATGGGTATTACATATGGATTTCCCTCCTGATCGGTGATACCGACAAAGCAGATATCACAGCGGGAGATAATTTCTTCTACCCGCTGTTGGTCTTCTATGATGACTGTTTTCATACGTATAAAGTTATAATGTGATAGGGCTATAAGGTGGTAAAGTTATCACTTTACCGCCTCCTTTATTACATTAATGCAAAGTCAAGTTGTTTTTTCTCCAGATTGGCACGGGCTACTTTAATGGTGATTGCATCACCCAAGCTGAATGTCTTATTCTTACGTCGTCCGCGCAGACAGTAGTTCTTTTCGTCGAACTCATAGTAGTCATCGTCCAAATCACGCATAGGTATCATACCTTCACACTTATTTTCGTTAAGCTCCACATAAAGTCCCCATTCTGTGACACCGGAAATTACTCCATCATATGTTTGTCCCAACCGTTCGCTCATAAATTCTACTTGCTTGTACTTGACAGAAGCACGTTCGGCATTTGCTGCAATCTGCTCCATGTTAGAACTATGATCGCAGAGATCTTCATATTTGCTTTCCGAAACACTTCTTCCTCCGTCCAGATATTTGGTCACGAGGCGATGTACCATCATATCCGGGAAACGACGAATGGGGGATGTGAAGTGCGTATAGTAATCGAACGCCAATCCATAATGTCCGATGTTGTGTGTTGAATAACGCGCTTTTTGCATGGCACGGATAGAAACTGTTTCAATCAGATTTTCTTCTTTCTTTCCCTGAATATCGTCCAACAGGTGGTTGATGGACTTTGATATGTCTGTCTTTGTGCCACTGGTACGCAACTTATATCCGAAACGGGCAATGAATTGTGAAAGATTATCCAGCTTCTCCGGATCGGGTAGATCATGGATACGATAAGGCAATACTTTGGCTTTCTTTCCTTTGGGTACGCGTCCTATCTTCTCGGCTACGGTTCTGTTGGCAAGTAGCATAAACTCTTCTACGAGTTTGTTGGCATCTTTGGATTCTTTGAAATAAACACTGACCGGTTTTCCTTTCTCGTCTATCTCGAATTTCACTTCGTAACGGTCAAAGTTAATAGCTCCGGCAGCAAAACGTCTTTCGCGTAACGCTTTGGCAATTGTATCCATCATCAAAACCTCCTCTTTGAAATCTCCCTCCCGGGTTTCGATAATTTGCTGTGCTTCTTCGTAAGTGAAGCGGCGGTCGGAATAGATGATTGTATGTACGATACGTGAGTTCTTTACCTCTCCTTTCTCGGTGATGTCAAAAATAACAGAGAAAGCGAGCTTTTCTTCGTGAGGGCGTAGTGAACAAAGGAAATTACACAGACGCTCGGGCAGCATCGGGATAGTACGATCTACCAGATAGACAGAGGTAGCACGTTTCTCGGCTTCTTTATCAATGATACTTCCTTCTTTTACATAGTGCGTTACGTCTGCTATATGTACTCCTACTTCCCATAAATTGTCTTTTAGTTTACGGATAGAGAGTGCATCGTCAAAGTCTTTGGCATCCTTTGGGTCGATGGTGAAAGTAGTGACCTTACGGAAATCTTCCCGTTTGGCTATCTCTTCTTCAGAGATATCAGCAGCCTTTTCTACTGCCTGAGGATAGACATAGGGTAAACCAAATTCTGCCAGAATAGCGTGCATCTCAGTGGTATTGTCTCCGGCTTTACCCAGAATATCAAGTACCTGTCCGATTGGATTTTTAGCTTTGTCCGGCCATTCGATTACTTTCACAACAGCCTTGTCTCCGGTTTTTCCACCTTTCAGTTTATCTCTTGGGATGAAGATATCATTTGCCAGCGTCCGGTTTTCTGTTACCAGGAAAGCATAAGATTTTTCTACTTGTAGCGTACCCACAAATGTGTCGTTGGCACGTTCCAGTATTTCAATAACTTCCCCTTCAGCGTCATGGTTCTTGCGTTTGGCAAAGAATGCTATTTTTACTTTGTCATTGTTCATTGCATGGGCAGAGTTACGTTCGGCCACGAATATCGGGTCGCCTCCACCTTCGGGGATGAATGAGTTCTTTCCGTTGCTTTTACGCTGGAAGGTTCCTGTCATCTCGATGCCGTGGTTGTTGAGTTTGTATTTATTCTTATCAACTTCCGTTATGTAGTCGTCAGTCAGCATATCCGCGAGAATATCCATGCACAGCATTTTCAGGGGATGTGTGGTGAGGTGTAGTTCCGCGAAAAGATATTTAAGGCTGATAACTTCTTCCTGTCTGGTGTGGAAGAAATCCATTAATGTGGTTGCCAGTTCTTTTTTCTTCATTCGTTTACCGGCTTTTTTTTCTTTCTTTTTCGCCATGATGTTTTTATTATTATAAGTTACGAGCTAATAAGTTACGGATTTTGAAGCGAATGCAGGTGAGGCCTGTTACTCATGAGACGTAACTTATTTCTATTGTTATTAACTACAAAGTAAATGATTAAATATCAATAATTCAAGAATTTCATGTACATTTGCCCAATAGTTGATTTATATTATAACAAAATGGAATCCAAAACTCCTTCCCGGGAAAAAGAAATTTATAAAGTGACTGTTGTGGGAAGTGTGGTAAACTTCTTACTTCTTGTCTTTAAGTTCTTCGCCGGAATAGCAGGACATAGTGCTGCTATGCTGGCTGATGCGGTTCATTCTTTATCCGATTTTGTTACTGATATTATTGTGATTATCTTTGTGCGTATCTCTAACAAGCCAGAAGATAAAGATCATGACTACGGACATGGAAAATATGAAACGCTGGCTACAGCTATTATCGGGATATTACTTTTGTGTGTCGGCTTTGGTATCCTTTGGAACGGTGCTTCCTCTATCTATGATTTTTTTCATGGAGAACAGCTTGGGGAGCCGGGAATGCTGGCATTGATAGCGGCGTTGGTTTCGATTGTACTAAAGGAAATATTGTATCAATATACCGTTATAAAAGGACGAAAACTGAATTCACAGGCGGTGATAGCTAATGCATGGCATCATCGGAGTGATGCCCTTTCTTCTATCGGAACGGCTGTTGGTATTGGCGGGGCCATTTTACTTGGTGACAAATGGAGAGTACTTGACCCGATAGCTGCTGTAGTAGTCAGTATTTTTATAATGAAAGTAGCTATTCAGTTGTTGATACCTTGTGTAGATGAGCTTTTGGAAAAGTCATTGCCTGATGAGGTAGAACGTGAAATAGAGCAGGCTGCGCTTTCATTTCCCGGAGTAAGTCAGCCACATCATTTAAGAACCCGTAGAATAGGGAATCAGTACGCCATTGAGTTGCATGTACGTATGGATGGAAAAATCTCATTGGAAGAAGCTCATCGTACTGCTACGGGAATTGAGCGAAAATTGAAGGAAATGTTTGGAGAAGGAACGCATGTGGGTATACATGTAGAACCGATTAAATAATGTGCTAATGTGTTAATATGTTAATATGCCAATGTGCCAATTAAAAGAATGTACTAATATACCAATTGGTTTTCGGCATGTTTTTATAGCGCAGCACATTGGCATATTAACACATTAGCACATTATTTATTGGTACATTGAATAATTATTAATTATGGCAAGTATTTTAGTTACAGGAGCGAGTGGGTTTATTGGCAGTTTCATCGTCGAGGAGGCTTTGAAACGCAAATTTGCTGTGTGGGCAGGAATTCGTTCTACCAGTAGCAGGAAGTATTTATCTGACCGGAAAATTCATTTTCTGGAACTTGATTTTGCCCATCCCAATGAGTTGAAAGCGCAGTTATCCGGTCATAAAGGTACATATAATAAGTTTGACTATATTGTTCATTGTGCCGGATTGACTAAATGTGTAGATAAAAAGGAGTTCGACCGTGTCAATTATTTGCAAACCAAATATTTTGTTGATACATTGATACAACTTAATATGGTGCCCAAACAGTTTATTTATATCAGTACGCTGAGTGTTTTTGGTCCGATACACGAAGAGGATTACAATCCGATACACGAAAATGATCTGCCGGCTCCGAACACTGCTTATGGACTGAGTAAACTTAAAGCGGAGTTGTATATACAAAGTATTCCTGGGTTTCCTTATGTGTTTTATCGTCCTACAGGGGTATATGGCCCTCGTGAGATGGACTATTTTCTTATGGCTAAGTCGATACTCAATCATATGGACTTTTCTGTTGGTTTCAAACGTCAGGATCTTACATTTGTATATGTAAAAGATATTGTTCAGGCTGTTTTCCTTGGAATTGAGAAGCAGGTATCCCGGAGAGCCTATTTTCTGGCTGATGGGAAGGTCTATAAAAGTCGTACTTTTTCGGATCTGATACAAAAAGAATTGGGAAATCCATTCGTTATTCGATTGAAATGCCCGTTAATTCTCCTTAAAGTCGTATCTTTGCTCGCTGAATTCATAGCTACCCGCTCAGGAAAGAGTAGTACGCTGAATTCAGATAAATATAAGATAATGAAACAAAGAAACTGGCAATGTGATATTACTCCGGCCATGAAAGAACTGGGATATGTTCCTGAATATGACTTGGAAAAAGGAGTGAAAGAGGCCATTGCCTGGTATAAGAATGAAGGATGGCTCTAGATTTATTTAAACGTGTAGAGACCCGCAAGGGACTGTTCGCTGTTGAGAAGGTAACACTGATATACAACTTGTTGACTTCTATATTGATTCTGTTCCTTTTTCAGCGGATGGATCATCCCTGGCACATGTTGCTGGACAGGGCTATGATTGCCGGAATGACATTCTTATTAATGTATCTCTACAGGTTGGCACCTTGTAAGTTTTCTGCTTTTGTGCGGATTGCCATTCAAATGAGTCTGCTTTCTTATTGGTATCCGGATACGTATGAGTTCAACCGCTTTTTCCCCAACCTGGATCATATCTTTGCTTCTGCCGAACAGTGGATGTTTGGTTGCCAGCCTGCATTGCATTTTTGCTATTTGCTGCCGCATCAATGGATAAGTGAGGCTTTTAATATGGGCTATTTTGCCTATTATCCGATGATTCTGGTGGTGACTTTGTACTATTTCATCTATAGATTTGAGTTGTTTGAGAAACTCTCCTTTGTACTGGTTACTTCCTTTTTTATTTATTATCTGATCTATATATTTATCCCGGTTGCCGGTCCGCAATATTATTTCCCGGCCATCGGATTAGAGAATGCAGAACATGGTACATTCTATGCTGTCGGTGATTATTTCAATCATCATCAGGAATTGCTGCCCGGTCCGGGATATGAACATGGCTTTTTTTATAATCTTGTGGAGGGTTCACAGCAAGTTGGAGAACGTCCTACGGCAGCCTTTCCCAGTTCGCATGTAGGTATTTCTACAATTCTTATGATTATGGCATGGCGTGGGAGCAAATGGCTGTTTGCTGTTTTGATGCCGTTCTATATCTTACTCTGTTGTGCCACTGTTTACATTCAAGCTCATTATCTTATTGATGCCATTGTAGGATTTTTCTCTGCATTTGTGATGTATGTACTTGTAACGAAGATGTTTAAGAAGTGGTTTGCGGTACCAATGTTTAAATGAGTTCGTATTATTGGCCCGAAAAGAATTAAACTCACCACAGAGTTGCACGGAGTTTCACAGAGTTTTAAATCTTTGATGAAACGCAGGACGCAGATTAAAAGACTGTAGCTCTTTATCATACATTTGTTTTCTTTTGCGAAAATCTGCGTTCATCTGCGTTTTAATGAACCATCGCCTGGCGTACCTCCCCGTGCGGGAAGCACTTTTAGCGGGAGGGCTTATTTATTATAATAGATAGTATTCCTAAATAGAGTAAACAGGGACATAATAAAGCCAATCCGGCAGTTACTCCCCAATAATCGGATGTTATTCCGATAAGAGGAGTAATTAAGGCGCCACCCGATACTCCTATTATCATTAATGCCGAAACTTCGTTACTCTGGTCCGGTTTATGTTGCAAAGCGTAGGAGAACAGAATCGAAAAAATGCAGGAGCAACCTAAGCCTACGATGCAGATTAATGCAAACATTTCCCAAGGTACACGAACCAATAATAAAGAGATAAATGCTATAATGGCAATCAATATACAGCTTTGCAAATAAATATGAGGTTTTATACGCGCTAATAATAAAGTACCTAAAAATGTACCCGCCATACGAGATATGAAATACAGGCTATTTCCCAAGCCGCTTACACTTAACGGCATATTGGCTTGTGCCGTTAAGAAATTGGGAATGGTTGTATTTAAACCGACATCGACTCCGACAATGAATAATATTCCTAAGAAAATCAGGAAGATTTTTCTATCTTTAAGTAGTGACAGCGTAGACAATAAATTAGAATGTGTATCCTCTTCTTGCTGGTTATCGGGGATGCTGCGATACATCCAAATAGTGGAAAACAATGAAATTACCGCATATAGACCAAATGTTATTTTCCAGTCTCCCCATAATATGGCAGTACCTCCTGCGACAATAGGTCCTAAAAATGAAGATATTGCTTTGACGAATTGGCCGAGAGTTAACGTACTGGCTATTTTATTGGCAGAAACAACATTTGCAATCATCGGGTTTAATGATACTTGCAGTATAGTATTGCTGATACCTAATATTGTAAAAGCGAGTAACATACTTGCGAAAGTATAGGAAATAAAGGGGACTATCATTGCTACTGTTGTAGTAGCTAAAGCCATTATGACAGTCAGTTTTTTCCCTATTTTTCCCATTAGAATGCCGGTAGGAATGGAAAAGATTGCAAACCAGGCAAATACCATCATTGGGAGCAGGTTTGCGTATGTGTCGGAGAGTTCAAAATCTTTTTTCACATAGTTTGTTGCAATGCCTACGATATCTACGAATCCCATTACGAAGAAACCGAATAGAATCGGATAGAATGTTTTGGCTTTAAATTGTGTATTCATGGTGCGATTATTGGTTGTCTAATTGATTAAGGGCATAAGTATAGGCACCTAATGAAATGGAACGGCTGGTGCCTTGATGGGTAACGGCTATTCCTGTCCGTTTATATAAATCGTAAGATATAAAGCGAGTGGTATCGGGAACCTTTATCTGTTTGGGCTGATAACCGGCAAATGATGCAAATTCTGTCTCATCTTCCAGATTGAATACTTTCATTTGTAAGCGGTTGAAGATACTTCCATCCATCATACGTATAGTACCGTTTAGCTCTTTTATCATTGCAGGTAGTATGTATTTAGAAGCTCCTGCTAATCCGCCGCCTATAACTACTAATCCGTCTACTAATGTTAAGGCGCAAGATAATGCTTCTGCAGCCACTTCACCCAGTTCGGCAAAGGAGGCCCTGGCTGCCTCCTGTTCTCCTTGAAGGTTACCTTCCGCAATCTCATAGATATCTTTAGGGGTTAAATCTTCTTTGCAACCGGAACGTTCTGCGTACATACGTTTTATAGCCCGGATGCTGACACTTTCTTCTACAATAAATTGCGGATGATTTTTGTTACGTAGACACCATAAATCACCACCGGCAGCATTGTCTCCCAACAAGAGTTGACCATTTGTTACTACTCCGGCTCCAAAACCTGTACCTAACGTTATACCAATGATATTTTGGTAACGTTTGGTACTACCGGCTTCTTTTAACCGGTTGTTTATTTCCGGCAAAATGCCGGTCATTGCTTCTCCGTATGCGAACAGATTACCATCGTTGTTAATAAAAACAGGTAATCCGAATTGATCTTGTAAATAGGGGCCTAAAGCAACTCCGCCTCGAAAGGCCGGAAAGTTGGGTAAATCGCCAATAATTCCTGCCTCATAATCGGCCGGCCCCGGAAATGCAAAACTTATTGCTACCGGAGTTTCCGGTAATAATTTTAGTATATGGTGGAACCCGGTCACTATATTTTTCAGACAATGGTCGATATGAGTTGGAACAGAAGGTAAAACAAAAGGTTCTACAATCTCTTTTCCTCCGGCTATTGCCGAAAATACAAAATTGGTTCCACCCGCATCCAAAGTCATTATGATGCGTTGTTCTTCTTTATAATTCATAATTTATTATTGTTTAAATCGAACATAAGCTTTGATTGTACCACATCGCTTCTCTTTTGATGCTGCACCTGGAGATATGGTATATTGGTTGATTGAAGCCGGGATAATAAATGTCTCTGCATAATGAACAGTAAACGGTTCGAATGCTCCGTCGGGGCTTTCCACTATTAATTCGTCTCCTTCAATTACATTTAAAACATTAACGCT
>OBXH01001159.1_pt1 | contig 14733 bp, 15 predicted proteins | sample 1538101 | NCBI WGS metagenome assembly OBXH01 (sample SAMEA2580141, study PRJEB22360) | human gut metagenome | biome: human gut; feature: human-associated habitat; material: faeces | place: Denmark | collected 2008/2010 | reverse complement strand
AACGTAGTTCTCACCAATAAATAAGCGTCAATACGGTGCTCCGTTGACGCTTACCCATTCAGCCAGTGCCAGCGAGATAAATTCCGGACCATTATCCATGCGAAGCATTACGGGATATCCCCGGTTTGCTGCGATCCTGTCGAGGACACGAACCACTCGCTGAGCTGGTAAATTAAGGTCTATTTCGATAGACAACGCCTCGCGATTAAAGTCATCAACGACGTTGAACGTACGAAAACGACGACCACAAATCAGGGCGTCATGCATGAAGTCAACAGACCAACGCTGGTTTAACGCTTCAGGTGTAGCAAGCGGCGATGGATTACGTACCGGCAGACGCTGCTTGCCTTTACGACGAAAATTCAGCTTCAGCAGACAGTAAATACGGTGGACCCTTTTGTGATTCCACGGGTATCCCTGCCGTCGCAGAATCTGAAACAACTTTGGAAAACCATATCGTGGATACCGTTCAGCGGCAGCCTGCAGTGCAGAAATAACCGGCTCGTCACGTGTAGTATTCGGACGATAATGATAAACCGTTCTACTCAGGTTCAGGCTCCGACAGGCCTGACGGATACTAAGCCCGAACGTCGTTATCAGATGAGTGACCAGCTCACGCTTAAAGGCTGGTTTCAAAACTTTTTTCGATAACGTCTTTCAATGCCCGGTTCTCAAGGCTGATGTCAGCAAACATCTGTTTGAGACGCCTGTTCTCGTCCTCAAGATCCTTTATCTTTTTAATATCAGAGGCTTCCATACCACCTTATTTAGATTTCCAATTGTAGTAGGTCGCTTCAGAGATACCGGCCTCGCGGCAAACATCCTTGACAGTTCGTCCGGCTTCAACCGACTTAATCACAGCGATGATCTGATGCTCAGTGAAACGGGCTTTACGCATAACGCTCTCCTTCGTTGGCAGAATAAGTATGCCGGAAGATCTCTAAATGTGAATGGTTCGATTATACGGGATACTTACAAGTATGGATAACGAACCGAAAAATGAAGAGAAACGGCGGGATGAAATCAACCTGCTCTATGTGGCTGCCACGCGGGCCCGGAATACGCTTGTTCTGAACAGTGTACTTCACCAGATTCTGGCAAACCGTCGCTTCACCGGATGATTGCCTGGCCGTGACGAAAACAGCATGATACCGGTACTGGAACCGTGTTTTCAGGGAGTACCGGATATGTGTTTTTTTTCGACAGTTCTGTTTCTGCTCATTGTTATCTGTTGCGTGGCAGGCGTTGTGAATGCACTGGCGGGGGAGCGTGAATTACATGCACGCAGGGAGCAGGAATATCATGCCCGGATACGCGCGGAGACAGGTGAGCGTATCCGGCGGGAATGGTATGAGCAGTGCCGATAGAAAAGAACACAATAAATAAAAACAGCGGTTACGAAGCAAAATGCATCGTGAGAGTACATTCAGTTATTTTTTGTTATTTTGTTTTTTATAAAACAAAATAACAGGCATGGTTAATGCGAGGTGTTTTATAGAAAAATGCCCTCAGAGGAGATAGTGAGGGCATAAAGTAAAAACCGATTCGATGGATAGTCTGTTAATTATAATTTTAAATGAAAGTTTTAAAACATGCAGAAACAGGATGCAAACCGAAAGATAAAAAATGTGATACAGAAAACAGAATATCACTATATCACGGTCAGCATGATGGCTGTCATTCTGCTGATGAGCAGTTGCTTAATACAGGTCTGTCATTCCCTTCTACCAGATCGGCTTTTTTCCCTTTTGTGTACAGTTTATATGAGTAGTTTTTGTTGATGGCTTCGTAATTCGCTCCGGAGGCTATTTTCATAAGCTGCATGGGTATCATCTCATCCATCTGGTTTATCACTGCATAGGAGTTTCCGGCAGTGGTGTTGATATAGACAACCTCCATTGTCTTGTTTCCATCACAGACATAGGCTTTTTTTGAGATTTCTTGTGTGGCAGCGGAGGCTGTCATACAGGTGCTGGTGAGAATGAGTGCAAGGACGGCTGAAGAATATTTTTTCATAACAACACCTTCTGTAGGTTAAAAAGAAAGGTGCTTTTCCGGAGTTATATTAATAATTCATTCATCAGAGAAAACTGTTTTTTTGTTACGGCAATAATAATGAGACAATTCCTGGTAAGCCCGGTGCCGTTCTACGGTTGCACCGGGAGGGCTGGAACTCAGTGCGGAGATTTTTTACCATCCTGGCGATATAAATGATCATGTGCTGTTTTGCGGTCCCTGTATATGCCCATTTCTTTTTCCGTCTGTATTGCAGAACTGCGTAATAATCTGAAGGAGAACTCTTCCTGGCTGGTTGCTCTCTGTGATTTCATTTTTGCACGTTTCAGGCAGTGCTGTATCCGTCTCTGGATACAGATCCGATCATCTTCCTGCAGGTAGTTCAGCAGCAATTCCTGCCAGCGTGTAGCGGCTCTGCGCCATAATCCCCGCTGTTCGAGCTCTTCAGCTTTTTTATCAGTAATCATATTCACCTCTGCTCTGGTCGGTCATGCTTTCTTCCCGGTATGTTATAGTTATTAAGATACTTTTGTCCCTGTTCTGTTCCGGAGTGAACATGATTTTTGTCTGTTCTGTTGTACTGGCTGACAGGGCATTCACCCTGCAGTTTGCCGGGAAAATGCTGTCCCTTTCTGCAGGAGATGTGCTTCTGATTGATGATACTGATCGTGAGGATTTTCAGCCTCATGCTGCGCATATCACTGAGGTGCGGCTGGATGAAAATATCATCCGCAGATATCTGGAGAGTTGTGGCGGCAACCGGGAGGCCGACAACACGGTTTCTTCTGGTTTCATCAGAGTGGCCTTTGCTCATCCTGCGTTGTTACGTGACGTTATGCATCATCTGAATTCGGGAGGATTTGTTCATCCCGGATTTTCCGAGCAGATGTTTTTTTCCTGCATTGCTGTCTTTGCATCAAAAAAAGGCTTTCTTCCTTTGTTGCTGGGCGGAATGCTTTCTGTGGCCGGGAGAGTGAGGCATATCATCTGTACTGACCTTTCACGCCAGTGGAAGCTGCGGGATGTCAGCAGTCGTTTGTATATGAGTGAAAGTCAGCTGAAAAAGAAACTGAAGGAAGAAGGATGTTCGTTCACCGGAGTGCTTCTGGATGTGAGAATGGGCTATGCACGCCGTCTGTTACAGGCCCGTCTGCCGGTCAACAGGGTAGCCGCGCAGTGTGGTTATGTAAGCACATCTTATTTTATCTGCGTGTTCAGGGAATGTTTTGGCGTCACGCCTCACCGGATGCTGGCGCTTCAGGAGCACGGGCAGCATAAAAGTGAATGCTGAGTTTGAATTATTCTGAAGAACGGCGAGCATTTTATGGAAACGGCACATTTCCGTGTCTCTGTGGTCATTCCCGATTGCTGTTGACGCATCGCCACTCACCGGAAATGTGCTGGAATATTTTAATCGTTCTTCACCGTCTGTGAAGGTCCTGTGCTTACATTGCTGAGCGGAAAATGGCCTCAATTTCCTCCTGTGTAGCCTGAATCGGGTTTGTCAGACCACATGCATCCTTCAGGGCATTAGCGGCCAGAACAGGGATATCCTCTTCTCTGACGTTCAGGGCTTTCAGACCTGTCGGGATATTCACTTTTCCGGCCAGTTCCCTGATTGCAGATATACTGTCAGCGCCAGTGATATAAGATGGTAAATGGGGATGCGGACGATTTCCTGGACTCTCAGGAGATAAAACATGTTTACTGATGAAGAAAAAATCCGCGCCATTGAGCTTTATTTCAAATATGGTAAGAAGCTGGCTCCCGTCGTACGCGAACTGGGCTACCCTTCGAAAAGGAATCTGCGTCGTTGGATCCGCTCATGGGAAGCAGGTGGTGGCGTAAAAGGACCCATTCGTCATAAGCACCGTTACTCCGATGAGCAAAAACAGGTTGCCGTTGAACATTATCTTAACCACGGCTGCTGCCTGGCGTTTACCAGCAGAGCCCTGGGTTATCCCTGCACTGATGTGCTCGCTCGCTGGGTTAATGAACTTTATCCCGACAGACGACGTATATTTATCAGTAAGGCCAACCCGGTTGTGCCCTTTGAACCAGAGGTCAAACGTCAGGCTGTCATGGCACTCTGTACACGACAAGTATCAGCCAGTGAAATCGCCAGGCGTATTGGTGTCAGTCGTGAGGTATTGTATAAATGGAAAGATGAAATTATCGGCAACAGTGCTTACCAGACTATGCGTAAACATAACGAACCTTCCCTAGAGGCAGAACGCGATGCGCTGCGGGAGGAAGTCGCCCCACTGAATCAGGAAATACGCCGCCGGCAGATGGAGCTGGATATTCTGAAAAAGGCGGAGGAAATCATAAAAAAAGACCCAGACATCAGTATCAGTCACCAGAACAACAGAGAAAAAACAAAGATCGCTGATGCCCTGAGACAAACATATCCCCTGACAGAATTACTGCATGTTCTGGGCCTTGCCCGTAGCAGTTATTTTTATCACCGGGCTGCACTGAAAGCCGGTGATAAATACGCCACGATACGTACGATGCTGACAGATATCTTTAACAGTAATTACCAGTGTTATGGCTATCGTCGCCTGCATGCGATGCTCAGGCATGAGGGGTGCCCCTATTAAGTTGTCAAGCATGTTATGACGCCTGCGGGGTATAAAAAGTCCCGTCGCGCATCATGGCGAACAGAACGTCGCAGCGTCGTCTCGCCAGGGCGATAAGCGCCTGATTGTGTCGTTTTCCCTGACTCATTTTGCGGGTGTAGTAAGCCCTGGAGAGCGGATCCCTGAGCGCGGCGAAGGCCGACAGGAACAACGCCCGTTTGAGAGCTTTATTACCCCGTCGCGAGGGATGCTCACCGCGTATTGACGAGCCGGATCGCCGAGTTACCGGCGCAAGGCCAGCATAAGCAGCGAGATGTGCGGCAGAGGCGAAGGCGCGGCAGGCGACCTCGGTGAGGAGTCTGGCTGCGGTCCTGACACCGACTCCGGGCATACTGGTCAGGACCGGGTAAAGAGGGTGAGCAAGAACTCGCTGTTCTACCTCAAGCGCCACCTCGTCTCTTTGCTTACGCAGCGTGATGAGCTGGAGTGCCAGACGTGGCAGTACTACGGCAGCGGCATTCGTGCCGGGAACGGCGACGGTTTGTTCGGCCAGTGCCTGAGCTATGTCTGCTGCAAGGCCTTTACCCAGACGAGGCGCAAGTTTGCAGAGCTGGGCTGCCAGCTTCTTCTCACCCAGCGAAGCGAGTTTTTCTGGTGAGGGATATCGCTGGAGAAGATCGAGTATCGCCGGGTGCTCAAGTCTCGGACCGAGAACACGCTCCAGTGCCGGATGTATCTGGATCAGAAGGCCGCGGATACGGTTGCTGGCCTGCGTTGTCTGTGCGGCAAGATCATCATCGAAGCCGCAGAGCATGGAGAGTTCGGCGATTTGCTCGTCAGCCAGTTTCAGCGTGCGTAGCGCGTGAGGCAGGGTACGGGCAGCTTCGGCAATGATGGCAGCGTCACGAGCATCAGTTTTAGCTTCACCGGCGTGTAAGTCGGCTATGCGGCGCATGGCCAGTCCAGGGAGGTATCCGACAAGGACTCCTTCTGAGCGGGCAACGGCGACAGGTAACGCACCGATGGTAGCTGGCTGATCAACAACCAGCAGTATCTGACCATGTTGTTTCAGGTCAGATATTAGCGACCTGAGTTTGTTTTCGTCGTTGGGTAATGCTTTATCGAACAGGCGTTTACCTGAACGATTAATGGCAACAGCGTGATGCGTATCTTTACCGACATCAACGCCGATAAAGACCTGGACGGATTCGTAATCGCTGGATTCGGTCATTCTGTCTCCCTTGTATATGGGTTAACCAGATAACCACGGGGAGCAGGTACCGGCATCCACGTTACAGACGGTCCCGGCAAAAGAGCCTGACCTGACCCCTATTAGCGGTTACCAGCGCCCCACCAGACCCGGTGACATCACCCCCCGGTTCATGGACGACTGGGGGCAGTAATCATGCCGGGTCTGGCTGGCTAACACCCCATTATAAGGGGTACGAATAAAGTAACGGGGGCTGAGTACAGGAAGGAAGCCCCCGTGATTGTGGGGATTTTTTTGTTACTTTATTTCAGTATGCGGCAGATATCCATTGCATCCTTGCGGTCGCTTTTTTCCTTTCAAAAGGCAGTTACGTCGCTTCTGCCTTACATCTGATGAGCCTTTGGTGGCATCCATGAGTCTGTAAGCAGACTCTGATACACAATGTCATGATGTTATCTGAAATGTTTATTGCTCAGTCTGCCGCTCCTTCATCCTGAGCCACTGTTGTTCTATTATCGTCAGTCTTTGACCAGCACTCTGTGCTTCAGTTTCTGAGACCTGCCCATCGGGATGACCATCCAGCCCATAACGAGGGACGCCGGCGACAGAGATCCGCTGCAGCTATACGCGGCGGGAGGTGATGCAGGACACTGCACAGAACCATTCGTCAATGGACAGTTCTGTATCCGGGTTTTCTGCCAGAAATGCCGAAATATCATTGCTGATGCCAATTTTCAGGGGAAGAAAGCCACCGCCTTCAGCACGAAGATGAGGAAACAGGGTTTTTATTTTTTCCACGCACTCGTGAGTATACTCACGGGTCCAGTGGACGGGACGTGGGAAACGGTGTCTTTTCTTTTTCTTCTTCCGGGCTGGCGCTTCGGGGATATGTGTTTCGACGGCAGATGAACTTATTCCGGCGGGTGTTGATTCTGTCGCCTGTTCAGTAGATACAGGCACGATAATATCTGTTTGTTCGGATAAGGATGGTGGCGAAAAAGTTCGACGTTTTTTCACCACAATGACGGGGGTTTTCCTTTCTTCCTGATGTTTTCCCATAAATACCTCGGCTGGCTGGTTTTACTATTTAATAATATCACAATCCATAAATTAGTAAAATTTCCGCCAGGTGATTTTTATAGCTAATAAGTCCGTTCTCTGAATGTTTATACTCGCTGTAGTAACAGTTATGGTGCGACAGCTATTTCATTTGTCTGAAAGGGTTTTTCAGAATATAAATATTAAGTAAATGGCAACCACAGAAACTGATATAACGAAACAGAATAATTCAAATATTGCAGTTAAGTTTTCGATAACCGGATTATTGATAAAGGAAAAGTAATCCTCCAGATTCGGGTGAACAGTCGCTACGCAGGATAATTATAAGGCTGTGGCGAAATCAGCATGATATCGGTTTTTTTCAGGGAGTGCGGATGTGTTTTTTTTCGACAGTTCTGTTTCTGCTCATCGTTATCTGCTGCGGGCGAGCTTATCCTGCGGAACGGTACGAAAAATTTCGGCGGCGAAGACAGCACTGAACAAAAAGCCCCCTTTCAGGAAGGGGGAATGACTTGCGTTTTGATCTGATTAATGTTTTGTTGCTTTTCTGTGTGCTTCTTGCGTGCCCTCATGGGACACAACACTAATTTAATATAACAATAACATTTATGAGATCCGATGAGTTACACTGCAACAGTGACATTTTCCGTTCGATGGTATTACTGTAAATTACTGTTTACTCAGACGGGGTAAGTTGAGTGGATATCGTTATTGATAATGCGGTTTATAAAAAACAACAATATTTATATATTATTTTGTCATATATATATATCATATATTTCTTAAATGTTTCTTATGAACATTTGATTAATGATATTTTTTATTTAAAATGTGTGACAAATTTATTCGTTAAAACCTTTATTTAATATTCTTCTTTTTCAATCTGTCGCAGGTGCCTGATGGATGCTGTATGTTCCGTTGTTCTGGTTTGTCAGCCTTTCGACTTAATTATCTGTAAGAAGCCTGTATCATTCAGGAAAAACACTGTTTTACTTCTGGAGCCTGCTGCCAGAAGTAAATTGTCTGACTGCCCCTCTCTCGTCAGAACGGTTGAACTTGACCATAAAACAGTATTGTCCTTTCTGAATGATGTGAATAACAGACTGCCTGATATGTTCTGTATTGACAGACAGGGATATGTCATCGAGGAAAATATTCCGCTGTCGCTGGTCTATTCTCTTTTTGAAGGGATAAGAATTGCAGACGCTTACACGACATCACTAAGAGAAAAACTCTGTTTGTCCCTGCTTTCTGTATTTCAGGAGCGAACAAAAGTGATTTCTTTCTTACTGACGTATATGAACACATTCTCGTATAAGATTATGGGGATTATCGGGGGTGATTTAGAACGTGCCTGGCACCTTAAAGATATTGCCGGACGCCTCTATGCCAGTGAAAGTCTGATCAAGAAAAGACTGAAGGAGGAGGGAACCTCATTCTCTGAAATATTAAGGGATATGCGTATGGAGTCAGCACGAAAGATGATACTTGAAAATACACATTCTGTCTCCATGGTTGCACAAAAGTGTGGCTACAACAGCACGTCATATTTCATCTCAGCATTTAAGGATTATTATGGGATGACACCATTACACTATTATGATAATGCCGTAAGTGAAATGGCTGAAAATAAACAGAAAGCCCCCTTGAGGTTAACAGGCCGATGACTCTCTGCACATAAAAAAGGGCGTGATAACGCCCTGAACAAATAAAAATATAACAGAAGATTTGTTGATAAAAAGACAGGTGTCTTTTAATAGTGGCCTGAGGGAGCCACTGTTATTCCGGGATGATAAATCATCCCGGAATATACGTCGGTCTTTCCGTCAGAACTGATAGACCAGACCTACAGCAACAATATCATCGGTATTGATGCCGGCATCACGTGTAAACTGGTTGTCTTTCAGCAGGTTGATTTTATAATCCACATAGGTGGACATATTTTTGTTGAAGTAGTAGGTCGCGCCCACATCAACATATTTCAGGATATCCTGGTTGTCATAATTGCGGCCATTGATGCTTCCCAGTTTTTTCCCCTTGGACTGCAGAAAGGCAAGGGACGGGCGCAGACCAAAATCAAACTGATACTGGGCCACCAGTTCAAGGTTCTGGGCTTTGTTTGCCCAGCCCAGATTGCCGGCAAGTGTGGCATTGTATGTCTGGGTATACTGTGCTGCCAGATAGACGTTATAGGCATCATACTTCAGCCCACCGGTGTAGGTTTCTGCACGGTTGCCGGTCCCCATCAGTCCCGTATGGTTCTGATCCCATGTACGCTGGGAACTGGACACCGCACCACCAATACTGAAACCGTCATAATCGTAGGTAATTGAGCCACCAACACCATTACCGTTCTGCCGTAATGCACCACGCCCGTTATTTGTCGTATTTTCACCGTTCACGCCGCCATTTTCACCCTGATACTGCACGGCAAAATTAAGACCATCAACAAGGCCAAAAAAGTCGGTGTTACGGTAGGTGGCAAAACCGTTACCCCGTCCCTGCATGAAGTTATCCGCGCTGTAAGTATCACCACCAAACTCCGGCAGCACATCAGTCCAGGAGGTGACGTCATAGACAACACCATAATTACGTCCGTAGTCCAGAGACCCATAATCAGAGACCTTCAGGCCGGCGAAAGCCAGGCGGGTCCAGGCATGGTTTTCATTTTCCGGCGTGTTTGCCTGGATCTGGTACTCCCAGTGACCATATCCCGTCAAATCATCGTTGATCTGGGTTTCCCCCTTGATCCCCATACGCATGTAGGATTTGTCACCATTTTCATCCTTATTGCTTGAAAAATAATGGAGCCCGTCCACTTTCCCGTACAGATCAAGTTTATTACCATCTTTATTGTATATTTCAGCTGCCTGTGCTGATACAGCCATCAGGACTGCTGTTGCTACTGCAGAAATTGTCACCGTTAGCTTTTTCATTTTACTGAACCTTTGAGATTGAACTTTTCTTCAGAGAAGATGTCACTGCCCGATAAATAATCTTCAATCCGGGGGGGGGATTTCAAGAGTTATTTCATCCTGTTTCGGAGGAAGTTATTTTTTTGTCCCCGTTCAGATATGATGCGGGGCTGTATTCTTTATATTATTAAGAATCTTTCTGAGAGAAATATACCAGCGCCGGTGACGTTGTTGATATTTTTTGTCAGACTCCTGACATGTCTTTGGGATATGTGCAGATAACCAATTCTGAAACATAGCGTCAGATTATTGCAGTCATTCTGACGTCTGAATAACATTATCTTCCGCGGAAGTTCTCCCCTTCTGAGACGAAGTGTCCACTGTTTGTTCCGTACATTTGCCAGTTCACCGGAACTGGCTTTTTTTTGACGGCGACGGGACAGAATATAAAAAAATCTTATTTATAAGGCGCCGGTGTTGTGTTCTGTTTTCTGCTGGTTAGCATGACAGGGCGAAAATCCCGTGAGGGGGATGAGGCGTTATTTACAGACCATCAGCATTTATTGATTTCATCATTACTGACTTTCTGAGATTTCTTTTGCATTGCAGACCTGCCGTGTGCAGGTCTTTTTTTTGGTGGTGCTGTCCCGTACCTGTCTCCGTTCATGCCTTTTATAATACCCTTGTGTGACTGAATCTCTGTCTGTATATAAATATCGGTATCATTTATAGTGTTCTCAGGTAACCATGGCTCGCGGATAATAACTGATTCCTGAAAACGACGGGAAATAATATCCGTAATGACGTACGGCAGATAATATTATGTGTGTAAGCACTGATGTCCGATAAAGTGCTTTTATTTGCCAGAGGTACATGACATGCTTGCCAGCCAGGATGGCTGGCTTCTTTTTGGTCTGCGGGAGTGACTGACTGCATCCGTATACGTTAAACGTCCTCCCTGAGCCCGTTCACTTTTATCCGGCAGTGGCCCGTGCATCCATTCTTTTCAGTATATGCTGTATATTATCCAGTTCCCTGCAGATATTTTTCATCATATTCCCGTATTCATGATGTATCACCGAAAGATGTGGCGGAAGAATGTGGGCAGAAGATGAGCGGATGTGGTATCCGGTATGCATGACGTCGTGTTCCGGTGGTGTGTTGTCGGGGCTCAGGGTGTGACAGGGAGGATGTATCCATGCCTGTCGAAAGCGCGCCGGACTGGTGGCGGTATAACGGACGGTGTGACGAATATTTTTGTGTCCGAGATAGTCCTGTATCAGTCGGGTGTCATTTCCGCGTTCAGCGAGAGCAAAACCACAGGCATGGCGCAGCATGTGTGGATGAACCCTGACGGCCAGTCCGGCCATGACGGCATATTCGCGGATAATCTGCCAGAAACGCTGTCGGGTGATGTGGGGGCCGTTACGTGAAGGAAAAAACCACGGGCTGTCCGCAGAGTCCGCAGAGGGAGAACGTAATCTCACCTGTAACCACTGACTGATGATATGGCACTGTAATTCAGGACACCTCGAAATCCTGTTAATGTTAAAACAGTGAAAATGAGGTGATGCATGATCAAAACTCGTCGGACTAAACGTACCTTTTCCCCGGAGTTCAAGCTTGAAGCTATCGGACAGGTGGTTAAATACCAGCGTGATGTCAGAGAAGTCGCGCTGGCACTTGAGCCCAACCCAGACCATTTGCGTACATGGATACAGTTGTAAAAGCAGGGACTTCAGGGTACTGAGCCCGCTGGTAATGCAATTACCCCTGAACAACGCGAAATTCAGCAGCTTAAAGTGCAGATAAAGCGCCTTGAGATGGAAAAAGAAACACTAAAGCAGGCTGCCGTGCTGATGAGCGAAATCCCCGGGAAGCTGTCGCGCTAATCACACGGCTAAAAGCAAAGTGGCCAGTGCGGGGTCTTTGTCATTTATTCGGTATTCACCGTAGCGTTTATTACGCGCAGGTGAAGCGTCCTCTAATGCGGGAATGCGAGCTGACAAGTCGACAGCCGGTTAAACATCACTACCGGGTAAACGAAGACAAAAGTCCTGCCAAATTTACTGAACCGGCAATTTAACTCCGTCGCATCAAACCGCGTCTGGTGCGGCGACATCAGTTTTATTCGCTTGCAGGACAAATGGTGTTATCTCGCGCTCGTTGTTGATTTATATTCACGGCGGATTATCGGTTCAACCCTCTCATTAACCACTGATGCTGAGTTGGTGTGTAGGGCTTTGCGTAATGCACTGGAAACACGACAGCGTGATGGCCGCCTGCTGTTTCATTCAGATCAAGGTGTTCAGTATAAAAGCAATAAATACAGAAAGTTACTCTGCCGTTATGGGGTAATACAAAGTATTAGTCGCAGAGGGAATTGCCTGGATAATTCGCCGATGGAAAGAGTCTTTCGCAGCCTTAAAAGTGGATGGCTTCCGAAAGGTGATTATGGTGATTTTAGCCATGCGGTACGCGATATAAACCAGTGGATTATAGTTAGTACAACGTTTATCGACCTCACACGAATAACGATGGTTTACCGGCTTGCTTACATGAAGAAAAGTGGAAACCGGTTATCCTTGTGTCCTGATTTTGTGAACCACTACAGATAAATATCTGGTATTGCTGATGTATATACCCGCATACTTTCTGCATTATCAGATATAAGCAGGAGATAATATGTCACTTAAGGCGATTGCCACGGCACTCGGTATTTCTGTCACCACTGTAAGTCGGGCTCTTGGAGGCTTTTCAGATGTGGCTGCTTCTACCCGTGAGCGCGTGGAAGCGGAAGCTCGTCGACGCGGTTACCGGCCTAATACACAGGCAAGAAGACTCAAAACCGGTAAAACCGATGCTGTCGGTCTGGTTTATCCTGAAAATGATGTGCCGTTTAACAGCGGTGTTTTTATGGATATGGTCAGTTGTATCAGCAGGGAACTTGCTTATCATGATATTGACTTATCATGATATTGACTTACTGCTGATCGCTGATGATGAGCATACAGACTGCTACAACTATATGCGGCTTGTTGAAAGTCGCAGAATTGATGCTCTTATCATTGCACATACTCTGGATGACGATCCCCGTATCACTCATCTTCATAAAGCAGGTATTCCGTTTCTGGCTCTTGGGCGGGTGCCGCCGGGTCTGCCCTGTGCATGGTTTGACTTTGATAATCATGCCGGAACCTAGCAGGCAACCCAGAAGCTGATTGCTTTGGGACATAAGAGTATTGCGCTGTTGAGCGAGAACAGTTCACATTCTTATGTTATTACAAGACGTCAGGGATGGCTTGATGCACTGCATGAGCATGGACTGGAAGATTCATTGTTGCGGATGGTTTCTCCCACGCGACGAGCGGGCTATCTGGCTGTCATGGAGTTAATGTCATTACCGAAGCCACCAACAGCTATTATTACTGACAATGACCTGAGTGGAGATGGTGCGGCTATGGCGCTGCAGTTGAGAGGGCGTCTTTCAGGGAAGGAAGCTGTATCTCTGGTTGTATATGATGGTTTGCCACAGGACAGCATTATTGAGCTGGATGTGGCTGCTGTTATTCAGTCAACACGAAGTCTCGTTGGTTGTCAGATTTCTGACATGGTGTACCAGATAATCAATGATGCCTCACCAGAATCACTGCAGATAGTCTGGGAACCGGTATTTTACCCTGGTAGTACGGTTCATTCTCCTTCCTTCTGATTTTTTATCCAGGTCACATATCCGAAACGTTTCGGATCAACAGTAAGACATGCCTGAAAGCGGAGATGTCTTATGATTTCAAAGTACTGCAGACTGAGCAGTCCTCGCTCTGATTTAATTATTAAAACCCATCCACATGCAGAAATTATCTGGTGGGGCTCTGCACTGAAACATTTCTCACCGGATGACTGTGCCAGCCTGGAAAGACCGGTTGCGAATGGTCGTCTGGATATTGATACGCCACTGACAATGATGGCTGAAAATGCCCTGGGGCTTTTTAGCTCTCCGGGACTGGAAGGACACAGGAATGGACTGGATGCATCTCCTGTTTTTTATACAGTTGACGTGGAACATACCGAAAACATCCTGAGACTTACCTGTGAAGATTCGATAGCCGGACTGCGTCTGGTCAGCGAGCTGGTGATGACGCCATCGGGGATTCTGAAAGTTCGTCATGCACTGACCAACCTCAGAGAGGGAGACTGGCAGATAAATCGTTTCGCCATCACTTTACCTGTAGCTGAACGTGCGGAAGAAGTCATGGCCTTTCACGGGCGCTGGACTCGTGAATTTCAGCCGCACAGGGTACGTCTCACTCATGATGCTTTTGTTCTGGAAAATCGCAGAAGGCGGACATCTCATGAGCATTTTCCGGTGCTGATTGTCGGCACGCTAGGCTTTTCAGAACAACAAGGAGAGGTATGGGCTGTGCATCTGGGGTGGAGTGGAAATCACCGCATGAGATGTGAGGCAAAAACTGACGGCAGGCGTTACGTACAGGCAGAGGCTCTGTGGATGCCTGGTGAGAAGGCTCTCAGGAAGAATGAACCCCTGCACACACCGTGGTTGTATGCCTGCCACTCTGCGGATGGCCTTAATGGAATGAGTCAGCAGTACCATTGTTTTTTACGTGATGAAATCATCCGTTTTCCTGAGCAAAAAAAACGCCCCGTACATCTCAATACCTGGGAAGGTATTTATTTCAATCACAATCCTGATTACATCATGCAGATGGCTGAGCGTGCAGCAGCTCTGGGCGTTGAGCGTTTCATTATTGATGATGGCTGGTTTAAAGGACGTAACGATGACCGTGCTGCTTTGGGCGACTGGTATACCGATGAACAGAAATACCCGAACGGGCTGATGCCGGTTATTAATCATGTGAAATCTCTCGGTATGGAGTTGAGCCTGTTTAGGATTCTGTGTAAATGCCTTTTCTCAGAAGTGACCGTCCAGGCG
>OBXH01001139.1_pt1 | contig 15010 bp, 8 predicted proteins | sample 1538101 | NCBI WGS metagenome assembly OBXH01 (sample SAMEA2580141, study PRJEB22360) | human gut metagenome | biome: human gut; feature: human-associated habitat; material: faeces | place: Denmark | collected 2008/2010 | reverse complement strand
CATCGGCTCACGCGAGTAGTGGCGTAGGCCAATGCCACTACTCGCGTGAGCCGATGCCACTATACGTGCGAGCCTGCGCCACTACTGGTGCGAAATCGGCCTATTTATACTACTTTTCCGTGATATAATTGACAATCCAACTACCCACTTCTTTCGTTCCATATTTCGCTCCACCTTCCACTTGGATTTCCGGCGTACGGACATTCGCGTCGAGGGAAGCGTCTACGGCTTCACGGATCAAGGCTCCCTCTTCTTTGAGGTCGAAATACTCGAATAACATCGCTACTGAAAGAATTTGCGCCAAGGGGTTCGCGATATTCAGCCCTTTCGCCTGCGGCCAAGAGCCATGGATCGGCTCGAAAACCGGTGTGCTCTCTCCGGTAGAAGCGGAAGGCAGCAAGCCCATAGAGCCGCTGATGCAAGAACCCTCGTCCGTCAAGATATCACCAAACGTATTCTCGGTTACCATCACGTCGAAGAATTTCGGCTCTTGGATCATACGCATAGCGGCATTGTCCACATACATATAGTCTGTCGTTACTTCCGGATAGCTAGGAGCCATCTCTTGAGCGATCTGGCGCCATAGACGGGAAGAGGCAAGTACGTTCGCCTTGTCAACAACCGTCAGGTGCTTATTCCGTTTCATCGCATACTCGAAGCCCACTTTCAAGATACGCTCAATTTCCGGGCGGGTATACATATTCGTATCGTATGCCTTATCGTTGTCTTGATATTTCTCACCGAAATACATACCCCCGGTCAACTCACGGATACATAAGAAATCCGCGCCATCCACCAATTCGGCACGCAACGGCGATTTATGCAATAGGCATTTGAAGGTCTGCACCGGACGGATATTAGCGAACAGGCCCAACTTCTTACGCATCGCCAAAAGACCTTGCTCCGGGCGTACTTTCGCTGTCGGGTCATTATCAAACTTAGGATCGCCCACGGCCGAGAAAAGAACAGCGTCGGCATCCTTACAAATCCGATAGGTCTCCTCCGGGAAAGGATCATCTACCTTATCGATCGCGTCAGCGCCACAAAGGGCATACTCATAGTGAACCTCATGTCCAAATTTCTCACAAACGGCACTCATTACTTCCACGCCTTGCACGGAAATCTCTGGTCCGATCCCGTCTCCGGGAAGTACTGCTATATTCAGTTTCATCGTAAATGTTTGTTATTATTCTCTGTTAAAATGTACATACTTAGGCTCCGTGGGGAAATACGTGTCATCATCCCACAGGGTACTTGTAATCATCAAGTCGGCGCTATAACGGTTACAAGCGATAGGTACGTTATGAACACGGCACTGGCGAAGCAACATCTGGATGTCGGCCTCGTGCGGTTGCGGATTCAAGTCGTCTATCAAAAAGACCGCCAAATCGATCTCCTTACGGACAACCATAGCGGCAATCTCAGCATCGCCTCCCATCGGACCGGAATGCATGCAAGCAATATCCGCGTTCACCCCTTTTTCCTCGAGAGCTTTACGAACCAAATTTCCGGTCGTACCCGTACAAACAATATGGTGGTGAGACAAGAACTCAGCGTTATGTACCGCCCATTCTACCATTTCCGCCTTACGATTGTCGTGCGCTACAAGCGCGATAGTCAACTTTTTCATACCCTTTACCTTTTTAATTATTAATCCTCTATCTTGTTCAGCATCTTCAATGTCGCCTTGATCGCCGCCTCGGTCTGGTCAGCGTCCAGGCCACGAGTCTTGAAATCGACCCCGGCATAATTCCAGCTGATGACCGTCTGCACAAACGCATCCGTACGTCCTCCCGGCGGGATGGATACCGAATAGTTCGTCAACATCGGGAACGGGCGGTTCAAACGGGAATAAATCCGGCGTAGGGCACGAACGAAAGCGTCGTATTGGCCATCACCGGAAGCCGATTCCTCGTAAGCCTCGCCATTGATCTCGATCTTCAAGGTAGCCACCGGTTTCAGCCCTTGGGCCAAGGATAAGGAATAGTTCAAGATCCGGATTTTCTGATCCTCCAGCGCATTATCATGATGAAGCACATCGCTGATAATATAAGGAAGATCCTCCGGGGTAACCATTTCTTTCTTATCCCCTAACTCAATGATCCGTTCCGTAACCTTACGCATCGAACCCTCGTCCATGTCGATACCGAGCGCTTCCAGATTCTTGCGGATATTCGCTTTTCCGGAGGTCTTGCCCAAGGCGTACTCGCGAACCCGTCCGAAACGTTCAGGAAGCAAGTCGTTGCAATACAAGTTATTCTTGCTATCACCGTCTGCGTGAACACCGGCGCACTGCGTAAACACATGCTCTCCGATGATCGGCTTATTGGGCGGGATATGCACCCCGGAGTAGGTCTCAACCAAACGGCTAGCCTTGTTTATCTTTTCCTCCCTCAAGCTCGTCTCCTCTCCCAACTGGTCCTTGATAACGGCAAGTACGCTACTCAAAGGAGCGTTACCCGCACGCTCTCCCAAACCGTTCACGGTCGTATGGATTCCCTTGATACCCGCACGGATGGCGGAATATACATTCGCGACGGCAAGATCATAGTCGTTATGCGCATGGAAGTCAAACCGTAAATCAGGGTAACGGTCCACCATCATCTTGCAATACTCGTAGGTATTTCCGGGATTCAAGACTCCCAAGGTATCCGGGAGCATGAAACGGCGGATCGGAAGTCCTTTCAACGCATCGATTACCAAGAATACGTAATCCGGGGAATGCTTAATACCGTTCGACCAGTCCTCCAAATAGATATTCACGTCGATCTTCCGTTTCGCCGCTTCCAATACGACCGTACGAATATCGTCAACGTGTTGCTCGGGAGTCTTTCGAAGCTGTTCGGTGACATGCTTATAAGAGCCCTTGCAAAGCAAGTTCACGACACGGCAACCTGCGGATTCAATCCAGTCGAGAGAGACCGTACCATCCACGAAACCCAAGACCTCCAATTTGTCTAGGTTTCCGGAACGGGCGGCCCAAGCGGCTACACGCTTCACGGCCTCAAACTCTCCGTCCGACACACGGGCGGAGGCGATCTCCACCCGGTTCACGCCTAAGTCGCTCAGCAGCACTTGCGCTATGCTGAGCTTCTCGTGAGCGGCGAAGGAGACGCCCGAAGTTTGCTCCCCCCGCAGGTTGGTGGTATCCATTATTTCTATCATAATCAGCGTGCTGCCTCGAAGGCTTCTATCTTTGATTTATTTGCCAGTAAATAGTCGATATCGTCCAATCCGTTGATCAGGCAATCCTTTTTATAGGCGTTGATCTCGAAATGCTCGCTTTTGCCCGTAGCCTTGTTCGTGATCGTTTGCTCCGGTAGATTTACCTCGACCTCAGTTTTCGGGTCCTTGTAAATCGAATCGAACAATTCAGCGAGGAACTCTTCAGTCACAACAACCGGCAGCACGAAGTTGTTCAACTCGTTGTTTTTATGGATATCGGCGAAGAAACTGGAGACCACGACACGGAAACCGTAATCGGCGATCGCCCAAGCCGCATGCTCACGGCTGGAACCGGAACCGAAGTTCTTTCCTGCTACCAATATCTTTCCGCTATACGTAGGATCGTTCAAGACGAATGATTCGATCTTATTACCTTCCTTATCATATCGCCAATCCCGGAATAAGTTCTCGCCGAACCCTTCCTTGGTAGTCGCTTTCAGAAAGCGGGCTGGGATAATCTGGTCGGTATCCACGTTCTCTAAAGGAAGAGGCACGCAAGTGCTTGTGATTATATTGAATTTTGTTTTCATCTTATGCTACTTTATTAGATTAGTCTTTACATCAGTTCTCTCGGGTCCGTGATCTTACCTGTCACAGCGGCGGCGGCGGCCACAAGCGGCCCCGCCAAGATGGTGCGAGCACCCGGTCCTTGGCGGCCCTCGAAATTACGGTTGGAAGTGGAGACCGCATATTTACCCGCCGGAACCTTATCCTCATTCATCGCCAGACAAGCGGAACATCCCGGTTGACGAAGGACGAAGCCGGCCTCGGCCAAAACCTTGTCGATCCCCTCGGCACGAATCTCCCGTTCTACCTGCCAACTGCCGGGAACCAGCCAAACCGTTACATCATCCGCTTTCTTCTTTCCTTTCACCAAAGAGGCGAAAGCACGGAAATCCTCGATACGGCCATTCGTACAGCTACCTAAAAAGACATAATCCACTTTCTTACCCAACATAGACTCGCCTGCCTTGAAGCCCATATAATCCAAAGACTTCTTATAAGAGATACGGCCTGCCTCGGGCACGCTTTCTAAGGAGGGGATATCTTTGCTGATACTCATACCCATGCCCGGGTTCGTTCCGTACGTAACCATCGGGTCGATATCCTCGGCGTGGAAAACGATCTCCTTATCGAACTTAGCGTCCGGATCACTATACAGCTGACGCCACTCGCTCACCTTCCGCTCCCATTCCTCGCCTCTCGGGGCAAACTCACGGTCTTTCAAATAATCGAAAGTAACATCATCCGGAGCGATCATACCGCCACGGGCACCCATCTCGATCGAAAGGTTACAGATCGTCAGACGTTCCTCCATGGTCGTATTACGAATCGCCTCGCCAGCGTACTCTACGAAATAGCCCGTAGCACCGCTGGTACTCATCTTACTAATAATGTATAAGGCAAAGTCCTTCGCCGTAACGCCCGGTTTACGTACACCATCGATCGTGATACGCATCGTTTTCGGCTTACGCTGCATGATACATTGGGTAGCCAAGGTCATCTCCACCTCGCTCGTACCGATACCGAAGGCGATAGCGCCCATGGCACCGTGCGTAGAAGTATGGGAGTCGCCACAAACGATCGTCATACCCGGCTGCGTCAAGCCTGTCTCCGGACCTACCACATGGATGATACCATTCTTCGGATGTTGAAGACCGTAATACGTCAAGCCAAAATACTTAGCGTTCTCTTCCAAGGTATCCACTTGATTCTTGGATATAGGGTCCTCGATAGGCTTATCTTGGTTCAATGTCGGGATATTGTGGTCCGGCATACAAGTGATTTGCGCGGGACGGAAGGGCTTCAATCCACGTGCACGTAATCCGGCGAAAGCCTGCGGGCTAGTCACCTCATGACAATACAGACGGTCGATATACAATTGTATGGTTCCGTCGGGCAACGTGTCCACCACGTGTTTGTCCCAGATTTTCTCAAATAATGTCTTGCTCATTGTCTTGTCTATTTTTAGTCTACTATAAACTTATTGATGGCGTCCACGAAAGCCTCCACGGAAGCGGCGATAATATCGGTATTCGCGGAGAACCCATAATAGGTAGCCCCGTTATACTCTACCTGCATATGTACCTTGCCCGTATCATCGCTACCTTTATTAATGGCTTGAATCAAGAATTCCTGAATCGTCATGTCACTATTACTAATCGCTTTTTTCACCGCCTTGATGCCTGCGTCAACCGGACCGTTACCAGCCGCGGCCTCGTATTTTCTTACTCCCGACAAATTTAAACAAATACTTGCGACTGATTGTACTCCAACACCACTAGTTACCTGTAAATATTCCAATTTAATACGGTGTGTGGCCGTACGATCCTTTCCGACCAACATCAAAACATCATCATCATTAATATCTTTCTTACGATCGGCCAGTTTCAAGAACTCATCATACACCTTGTCCAATTTCTCCTGCTCCAGATCCACACCTAAAACATGCAGGCGATGCTTCAACGCCGCACGACCGCTACGAGCAGTCAATACGATCGCGTTATCATCGATACCCACATCCTTCGGATCGATGATCTCGTAGGTTTGCGCATTCTTCAAAACGCCATCTTGATGGATACCGGAGGAGTGAGCGAATGCGTTACGTCCGACAATAGCCTTATTCGGTTGTACCGGCATATTCATCAAGCTAGAAACCATACGGCTCGTACTATAGATCTTATTCGTCGTGATATTGGTGATGATATCACGTTCTTTATGGCTCTTGAAAATCATGGCGACTTCTTCCAATGACGTGTTACCTGCACGCTCACCGATACCGTTTACGGTTACCTCCACCTGACGGGCTCCGTTCAACACGCCTTGTACGGTATTCGCGGTAGCCATACCCAAGTCATTATGGCAATGAGTGGAAAGAATAGCGTTATGTACGCCATCCACATGTTCCATCAGATACTTAATCTTCGCCCCGTACTCATCCGGCAAGCAATATCCTGTCGTATCCGGGATATTCACTACGGTAGCCCCGGCCTTGATCACGGCCTCCACGACACGGGCCAGATATTCATTATCCGTACGCCCGGCATCCTCACAGTAGAATTCTACGTCCTCCACATACTTTTTAGCGTATTTCGTGGCGGCGATCGCACGCTCTATAATCTCCTCTCTCGTGGAGTTAAACTTGTATTTGATATGAGAATCAGAAGTACCGATACCCGTATGAATACGTCCTCGCTTAGCGAATTTCAACGCCTCGGCTGCCACGTCGATATCTTTCTCCACCGCACGGGTCAAGGCACAGATGGTCGGCCAAGTCACGGCCTTTGAGATCTCAACCACACTCTTAAAATCCCCGGGACTGGAGACAGGGAAACCAGCCTCGATCACATCAACACCTAGTTGTTCCAATGCCTTAGCTACTTGAATCTTTTCCACTGTATTCAACTGGCATCCCGGAACCTGTTCACCATCACGTAAGGTGGTGTCGAAAATAAATAATCTGTCTGACATAATCTTATATTCTTAATTTACTAATATCCTATACTAACTAAAAAAGCCTCTCTCACAAGGAAGTGAGAAAGGCTCTTTCATCTATCGTAATGCTCGCAAAGCATACAGTCTCACTTCCTATCCCGTTCCCAGAGTAGAATAATGTTTAGAGAAATAATGAGACTATTTTGCAAGTTGCGTGTCATTGTTCTTGTCTTTATTGTTTTTGTTTGAACGTTGCAAAGATACGGCCTTTTTTGATACCACCAAATATAATTCGAAGTTTTTTACAGGATATTTCTTATAAAACGTAAGATAAACAATTACATCTGTTACTAAATAACACTGTCCATCGTTAGGTCGTAACGATGGGCAGTATAAGCTGCTTACGATGCCCATCATAAAGACCTTATGATGGGCAGTGTTATGATACGATAAAAACGGCTCGCGCTAACGAACCACGACCTTCTTCACGAACGAGGCATCTGGAGCGGTACACTTCAAGAAATAGACACCGGCATGACCTACCGGAATCTCCATCTTGCCGCAAACCTTTCCTTCGAAAATAACGATACCGGCTACGTCAACCACCTTCAAGGCAACCTCCTGCGGCATATCCACGAAGATGGATTGGTTGGCCGTATACAGGCTCATACCCTCCTCGATGGACTCCACGCCGGTAGGCACGTCCGGGTTCTCCGGGTCTACGGGATCCACAGGAATGACCGGGGTTTCCGGATCGGTGGAGGAAGAGGTAGAGGAGACAACCTTCACCTCTATCTTGCTACTAACCGGCTTATAATTCGGATCGGTCGGCGTGAAGGCAATCTCTTGCATTCCCTTTTCGGTAATCTCCTTATCCGGATCGCTCCAAGCGAATGTTCCGGCTACGATACCGGCGTGACCGCCTTGTAAAACAGACTCGGATAGTTTTTGACCGGACAATATATCGGAAGCCGCAGGCCATGTAACCGTAGGTGTACCCAAAGTAATCTCATAAGTAAACACCTTCGTATAAGATTTATAAGTTTTATCTTCCGGACGATCAACACGTACATAATATGTACCCGGATTCTTCAATGGCACTTTATTAACCTCGGCATTACAATCTTCTTCATTCTGGTAGAAAGAGATCACGCAAGAAGTATCACTACCTTTTACCTCCACGGTTTGTGCCATGCCATTATATTCAGATGACTTAGCCAATGTACACGCTGGGTATTCATCTTTAGGAGCATATATAGGATAAATCTCGACATCTCCCGTTACTTGGTATACCCTTGGATTGTCACTATTTTTGTCTGACCACTCAACGAAGTGCTGACCTACAGGCGCAACAGCCTCCAATGTGATCGTTACCCCTGCTCGAATATCATTCAAATCACAAGGAAGACCACCATTCGTAATCCTCACACCCTCCGGTTGCGATCCATTACTCGAACGTAAAACAGGAGTGCTATTACCTAAAGAGAAGTTCACAACAGGATTCGTTGAATAATAGTAAATAGTCGTACCCTCGTAATTCTTAAGAGCATCACCTTTCGGTGTAATCTTGTATGTCGTTACATTATCCTTCGTCTCTGATATAATATTCACGAACTCAGTACCCGGTCGAGTGCCAGGATTCGCTCCATGCGATGTAGGAGCCTTCGTTATCGTCACTTTAGACTTTTTAATTTTCAAGCCTACACGTCCTTCATCCGGCTTATTAGGATCCGGATAGATCTCTTCAAACGCCTCATACAAGCCATCCTCGGCACGCCTCAATACGACCGTATAATCGCCCGCATCAATAGCCGTCGAAGTTTCCTCACCGTCATTTATCTTATACTTGACATCGAACGAGAAGCCTGCGTAAGTCTGCGAGGCGAAAGGCGTGAAGGGGCGGGATACGCCACTGTAGTAGTATTCTTGATACGGACAAAAGATGTATTCCCTCTTGATCTTCACCCGATGGTCAAACACGGCCGTCACGGTCAAGGGGCCGGTTACGGTCAAGATATCACTCTGGGATATTTCCTTGCTGTTCGCCAAGATGGTAAGCAAGCTTGCGCCGGCTTGCCCTTCCGCTTTAGCTATGCGCACTCTCGTTCCATATGCCAGTTCTTCACCACTGCCTACTTCAGTCCAACTACCATCCTCACCCTCTTTACTCAAGGTGATCGTACCGGAGGCGGTCTGGCTCGGGTTGCTGCTTACGGCGGAGGCGGTCACAGCATATCCTTTCGCAACGAAAGAGGCATTTACCAACGTGATATCGCCGGTCACGGCGCATAGATTGTCGGTGCCGGGTCCTGTCACGCCGGACAGACCGACGTTACCCTCCAGCTTATACCCGGCATCCGGAAGGGAGATTACCCGAATCTTCGAGCCTACCGCTACGGTAGAGCCGGAAGTGATCAGCGTACCGTCTTCCTTATATAATAAGATAGAGCCGTGCTCCATGTTCTTCTTTTCGAGGGTGACAAGGGCCATGTTGACCGGTTTAGGCTCGAATACGGCTTTGATCGTCAAAGGCCCGGTCAGCGTTACCTTGTCGCCCTTGAGCGACTCCCCGTTTATCTGCAATGATTTCAGCTGGGTGTTCACGCTCGGGATTGCCGCAATCTGTAGGATCGAGCCTTGCTGCAATTCATCACCATTTGAGACCGGCTTCTGCCCATCCGCCGCCTGATCGTCCGGCGTGGTCACTTTAAGGTCGCCGCTGGCATCGCCGAATGTCTCGATAGATACCTTATGCAGGATCGGGGTAAAGTTGGCGCTATAGGTTCGATCCGCACCTACCGTAACCGTGAGCGTGTCTTTCTTGCCCAAGTCTACGCTCTCGCCCGCGATCGACCAGCTTGAAAGCTGATAGTTGGGTAGAGGGGTCGCTACCAAGGAGATCTTTTGACCCTTTACATACACGTTATCCTCAGCCTTGCCTAATACGTTTACGGCACCACCCGTTGTCTGTACAGCGGTGACCTTATAGGTCGTGTCTACCTTGACCGCCACGGACAACGCCGCCGTATTGTAATAAGAAGAGTTATCCGGATAGAACGTCACGGAGTACTCATGCGTACCTGCCGGCACCACGGTGTTTCCGTATGTCCAAGCGAAGGTACCGGCTACCAGATATCCCTCATCTGTAACGCTACCGCCGGACAGCAAGGAGGTTGAAAGCGATTGGCCCGCCTTGATGCTTGCGGCAGTCGGGGGAGTGATGTCGCCCTCGGCGATAGCCTTCTTGCTTGTCAGGCTCATGGTATAGATTTGCTCGAAAGCCTCGTATTCAGCGTCTTCCGGATAGGATACCTTGACAAAGAAGATGCCTTCTTGCTTCCGGTCTGATTCGCCTGCGACTTCTGTGCATTTCTCGTCCTTATAGTACCCGATCGTCAAGGTCTTGCCATCAGGAAGGGTCGCCGGGATGGTCTTACAGTCCAATACAGCGGCTTTCTCCGTATTGACCACCTGTTCCAAGCCCGATACGTTCACGACCAGTTTGGCCTTTTCCTTATGAGAGGTCAAGGTAGCGGTGAGATCCGTGACTGGCTGTCCCTTGGATGCCTTGTCGGACAAGAGACCGTTCTTCGCCGTGAACGTCCCTTCCACGAAAGAGACCGCCAGCTCTACCGGAATGCGTAGCACGGCACCCGGGGCCTTCATCTCGGTATTCCTCACGCTGTATACCACGCAGCGGAAGCTGCCATCGGCGCGCTTGCTCCACGTGAGCGCATGATCGTCCGCCAGCTCGCCGAGGATAGGCGTACCGCTCAGCAATACGCCCGCCGGCAAGGTGAAATCCACTTGGAATGAGGAGAAATCTACCGTATTATCGGATACCTTCAAGGTGAGCGTATCCTTGCTGCCAGCGGCGTTCAGGTTCGTCTTCGCCAATTTCCACTGGGCGGCGGTAGCCGTTCCCGCCGATAACAGCAGGAAGAGGGCTACGAATAATTGTTTTATATGATTCACTTTCATAATTTACTTACAGATAAAGATGTTAGTATTACTTGCCTTCACACCATGGCCTGTCTTCGCCGTCAAGCGGTAGTAGTAAACGCCCGCCGGTAAAGGAAGGGCAACCGTATAGCGGTTCTCGCCTACCTCGCCGGGCAAACCGTTCAGTACCGCGGTCAACGCACCGCTCGCGGAGAATACATGGATCATAACCGTCTGGGCGGGTTCCTCCAGTTGATAAGAGAAGGTCGTGCTGCCACGGAACGGGTTCGGATAGTTGGAGACGGCCTCCAAGCGGCTGATCGCCTCGATCGGGGCATTGGAGGTTACGATCGCGTCGCCACCGGACCTCAAGCTGTTGGCCTTCGCGTCGGAGAAGGAGGCTCCTACCAAGGTAACGCCCGCCGGCAGACGCATGATACGGCTCTTGCCCGAAGGAATCGTACGGCCATCCAAGCTATAAGCGATCACACGCAAGGTATCCCCGTTCAAGCTGGAAGCCTGCATGAACTTGGCGGCGTCGCCCAATAACGGGATCTCGTCGATAGCTCCCACCAACTCCAGATAGATACCGGCTACCGGCACTTGGCTATTCATGGTCAGGAAGTTGTCAGCGTCGAGCTCCATTTGTACGGGAGCCTCAGCCTCGGAACGCAGCGCGCTGGCCTTGGTAATCGGCTCGTCGCGAATGATATTGGCGATGCCGATCACGTCAGCGATCTCTACATTATTATTATAGTTCACGTCCGCCTCGGCGAAACCGAAGTTGGGGATCATGTTATCCTTGTCTTTCAAGATGTAGCTTACCGTAGCCGTCACGTCCTGCACGTTCACGGACTTATCGAGGTTCGCGTCGCCGTCGCAGGTGTAGATCCATGCTCCATATTGGACTGTCCAGCCCGGAAATAACGGATTGGTTACGAGACCAGCCACTTGATAGTTAGCGGGCAGATCGTCCGTGATCGTGAGACGATTCTCCGTATGCGCAATCGTATCGCTACCAACCGTCCAAACGAAGCGAGAGGCGGAAGTTCCCACGGTCTTTTGCGCGGAAAGATCGATAGTCTCTCCATAGGCCGCAAAACCGCCCACACGGGCCTCACCGACCGGCAACGTCACGAGACCATCGGCAGACTCCAATTGCCGCGGGTTCTCCACGCCGGTAAATTCCAAGAGCGATCCAGAGGCGCATAAAGCCTTCAACACAGGGAACTTGGCCAAGTCGATCCGCATAGTAGGCATCGGCACGCCATAGGAGATCAATCGAGCGGCGATCTCATCGTCCATCGCCTCAATCATCGTCCAGTTCAAGAATAGCTCTTTCAAGTTCTTGTTGTTAGACAGGTCGATAGCCGTTAGGCCAGTATTGGCCACATCCAGATACTCCAAGGCAGGATACATAGAGACGATCAAGGTAGAAAGCGGCGTATTGCCGGCAAGCGTCAAGGAGCGCAATACGGTATTATTCTTCGGCAAGGTAAGTTTCTCCACCCGGTTGCCGTAAAGCGACAACTCTTGTAGCTTATCCAAGGCAGATAGGTCCACCTCCTTAGCGAAGTTATTGCCCATTTGATACATATATAAATGTGTCAAGCGGCGGGGGTTCTCATCGTTCCAGATCGCTTGTGCGTACTGTGAGTTCTCGTTCGTCTGCCATGCGCCACTGCTCCACCACTCGCTCAACGCCTTGTTGTTGGAAGCGTCTACGATACGTACCAAGGTAGCCACGTCGCTTTCGGCGAATACTTGGGGTACGGTGGTCTCCACATGGATGCGCGAGGTCTCGATCTGCCAGCCGGAGAAATAAGTGATCTCCGTGATCTCACAGAACTTCGGATTCATCAGTTTACAATAATAGTCTCCATATTTTTCCTCCTTGCTATCCAGCACGAATACACCCGGACGGTTTAGCACGGGCTTCAATGCCTCTTTCTCCTCTGTCCTATATTTGGCGTTTACCCACAAGAATACGGTCTCTATACCATCGATCACGGCCTCCGAGGAGAGGTCGATCGTATCGCCGTTCTCGAACCAATATTTATCTCCAGGATGGGAGGGAGAAGTAAGCTGGAAGACACTTCGTCCATCATAACTTACATTTTGCCGATAATTCTTCAAGCCCGTATATTTCAAGAGAGATTGCCCATGCCCTACCGTCATGTTTTTTAAGCTCGGATACTGGGCCAGATCGAAACTTTCCAGATACTCCGGCAATCCCAACGACTCCAGATTCTTTCCCTCTTGCGCAGAAGGAAGCTCATACTCCGTATTTTGCAAATATAGATGACGGATAAACGCCGGCAAGTTCTTTATCAGATCTGCGAACTGCTTCGTATGCGGCAAGGCCACATAAGTCAAGCTTGTAGCCTTATCGAAGCCTTGTACCTTTAAGTCTGGGCAATACTCGATCGTCAGCCTATTTAATCGCTTAAAGGAAGAGATATCCAACGAAGTCAAAGATAAATGCTCTAGGTAAAGCTCCGTCAACTTCGAGCAACCAGTCAAGTTCAGTCTCGCCAACTTCGTTTTTTGGTAAGATCCCTCGCCCGTGTATCGCGTGCCAAATCCGAAATATTGCAGTTCCGGACATTTAGATAGGTCAAGAGACTCCAGATTCTTACTATATACATGCAGGTGCTCCAGCTTCGTATTCTTCGATAGATCCAGCTTCTCTATATTCATGAAATTCTCACAATCGAAATACTTCAGCTCGGTGAAAGCGCTTAGGTCTAATTGAGAGATCGTATCCTTCGAGCTCCAATCAAACTCAATAGCTAGATGTGTCAACCGGCCGACCTCGTCCGTGCTCCAGTCCGTACGGATCACGTCTTGATACGAGTTCCAATTCTCGCGTTCCCAGCCCTTGCTATCCACGAACTCCTTTAATTGGGTGATATTCGGGTTATCGGCAGCCAACTTCTTCAATCCGGCGATGTCTGCAGGGGAGTAGTTGTCCGAGTTACGGGCTACCTTGATCTGGGGTGTCTCCATACACCAATTGCCGTAATTCGAATTGGTAATCGAACACATATAATATTCACCCGGCTTTCCGGTAAAGACGAAAGCACCTTCCTTGCCGGATACCGCCGGCATAGTCGCTTTCGTCCGTTTACCAGTAGCCCGATCAATAAGGTACCATTGATATACCGATTTCACGCCACCCGCCGTAGCGTAAGCGGATAGATCGATCTCCGTACCTGCTGCGGCGTAAGCATTGTTATTGTCTACTTGCGTACCAGCCTTGATTGTAGTAAAACCATAAACGTTCAAATTTTGAGGTAACGGAGTAGGCAACGTCACCGTAGCCCAAGTAAGCGAATTATTACCACTCAACCCCAAGTTCCGCAGTCTCGTCAATTTCGACAGATCCAATTTCTCAACTTGGGTACCATCCAAATCCAACTCTTCCAGTCCGGATAACGCCGATAAATCCAACTTGGAAACCGTACGGGTTCTATAGTCTTTGATAAAGAAGGATTTCACCCGGCTCGTGGATTCTTCATTCCATGTCACGCCCACGTTATAGCCATCACCCTGCGTCCTGTCTTTCAGGTACTCCTTGCTGGAGATGAAGTTCTGCAAGTCCGAGTTCAGCGGATTGGCCTCGGCGATCGCTTTCAAGGCGGCTATATCGTCCTGCGAGTTATTGGTTGGGAAAGCGAACGGTGCTTGGCTACCATACCCTACCCTATTGCCGTCCGCATCACAAATATCCACTTGAACCGTTCCGTTCCATTCCTCCGTGGCGTGAGCCATCAACGTGAATTGCGTAGCGGAGAAGGAAGGGATATCTAATACGTATATGGGCTCATTATATAGACCAGTCTCTTTACTTAGGTTCTGCCCGGAAAGGGTCAAGCCTTCAGAAGGGCCATTCAGATAAATCTTCATCTTAGCGTGTTGCCCCTGCAGGAAACCCGCCTTCGTCACGTTGATCGCAAAAGGGATATCCTCGTTCAAATCACCGGATGTACGCAACAACTCTCCCATAGTGGGAGCCTTATCACCCAGCATAAATCGTATCGTTTGCCCGGTGGAGACTAAAGCAGCCGTGCTCATGTCTCGCGAGCTGTACACTTTCACGGTATAGCCAGCCTCGCACTCCTTCGAGCTATTCATTTGCAGACGAAGCCCAACGCTATATCCATAGTCCGTCAACTTCTCGTCCGGTATCCAAAAGCCGCCATTGTCTAACGTTTGCGCCGGCTCAGAATCCTCAAAGCGGAACTCTACCCCGTCCGGATTCGCCGTGTTCGCCAGCTGTACACGTACAGCCATGCCCTTCGTGAAGTTCTCGATATTGAAATTCAAGCTCCAAGTAGCCATCGGATCCCACTTGTAGATAAAGCTATAAGCTACAGGATCCAGAGTATTGGAAAACCGTACCTCC
>OBXH01001131.1_pt1 | contig 15088 bp, 16 predicted proteins | sample 1538101 | NCBI WGS metagenome assembly OBXH01 (sample SAMEA2580141, study PRJEB22360) | human gut metagenome | biome: human gut; feature: human-associated habitat; material: faeces | place: Denmark | collected 2008/2010 | reverse complement strand
ACAGGCACTGTGACGACGCCAGCGATTGTAATCACACTCGATATAATTAAACACCATTGCCAGCATTATTTCCCGACTGCAATACGCTTATTTATTGGAGATAACTCCGTTCCATAGAAGGGATTTATCAATACGGTTAAAAGTACATTCCGGCAGTACATTAAAAATATGGCGCAGATACGCTTCCGAGTTGATATCGCTCAGCAGACAGGTTCCGATTGGTCTGCACGATTGTGCATAACACTCTCAGCAGTAATCACTGACGAAGAATGTATAGTATTTACTCCCGGAACCGAGAGCTGAAGGGGTCTTTGCGATAAGTTATTGTCTGTCACCACCTGAGCATTATTGTAATAAAAAACAAAACCCTCATACTGACGTCGTTTGTGTCTGCCCGCCTAATATCCATGGCTTATTATACTTAATCTTCTCCAGATAAAGTGACTATGCTATAGCCTTATCCATAATGTATGATCGGAGGTGGTATTTCCCATCAGTAATATATCTGGCACCCAATATTACTCTGGGAGGCTTACAGTACCAGTGACGCTATTTATTTTTATTGAGCATCTTAATAACGGCAATACCAGAATAATCATGTATTGAACAAGCTGTTTTAATATCACTCTGCACGTCGGAAAGATTAAACAATGAACTGTCTTTGTAACGTTCAATATTAAAATTGTGAGATGTATAGACTATAATTTCCCCATTATTTATACAAAATCCAGGTGTAATACTATTATCATAATTAGATAACTTCTCTTTCAGTTGTGCTGCAAACTCCTCCGGCAGAGTTGTATGTATATTATTGCATCTGTTTTGTTCAGTTGCGCAAATGTCAAATAAAACATCAGCATTCACTGAAAGATAATCTACATATATATTTTCTTTTGTTATTCGATCTTGTTCATCAAGATATAACCTTTCATTATAACCTTGAGACAAACTTAAAATGAGCGCAATTGATGAAAAAAAACCACACCAGAATAATAACATAACTAGTACCGTTTAAACAAAAGCCCTGTAACACCACTATCGCCTGAATAACTAATGCCATATGTACTTAATAACTCTGGTGAGAGAACAGCAGACATATGCTTTGCATATAAGTTATTGTTTTGATTAATAATCCATACACAGTTATATTTTGCTAAGTAGCAGGTAATATAAAACTCATCTATCTCAACTGGAGAACCTCCAGATATTAACGTATAGCCATCATCCCCAAAATAGACCTGATACTTATTGAACCGATTGTTATTTGTTATAATTGATGCATCGTATTTTTTATCTTTATATTTAACAGTCGAACTAGCTATTATACTTCTGATAGAGTTCATATCTGTTGCTACAACACAAGATTGAGAAAAAGTCTTAAAAAGGGTCATAATATAACTACCACCTGAAATAAACAGAACAGACAAGATAATGACCATTGCTATTTCGATAAGAGACTGCCCCTTTTGCTGACGCCCTTCAAAAATCATATCCACCTCTGTCACAATTTTGTCCTGATGTCTGAATAGAAGGAATAAGCATTAACCCTCTTAAATTATCAGTGCTAAAATTGGTAAATCCGGATACAGGCAGGGAATAATAACCACCTGTAGATATGATCTTATCCCCCTCCACAGATGCACCACGAATCCCCAGAAATGGTTTCATACTCTTAATAGTAAGTGAATAATGCTCATCTCCATATAACGCAATCAGACCATTATCTTTGTTATCGACATACATTTTAATTTTATATCCGCCAACACTAGCTCCTTCTGGCATCGATGGTAAATATCCAGAAGACACCAGTTCAGATAATGATACACTACTATTGTTTACTTTGTCGTCTTCTTGTAAATAGTAGCTAAGCGCATCAGCATATCTGCACATAACGATAGAGATATTATTAATATAATGCTGTTCTGCGCTTCTGTTGTAATGGTCATATACAGAAAGAGATATAACTGAAAAAAAAAGGATGCCAATCATCACTTCAATCAATGAAAGACCTTTTTCTTTTCCTATCATAAAGTATTCACCCGGAAATTATTGTAAAAGAAAAGATTCTTGTTATTATCCCCCCCTGAAAAGATTGTGCTGTTAGAATTTACTGTCCACCACCCAAGAACAGAATTCACAGCGCCTTTACCATCAATTCTTCCATAATAAGCACTTGCATGCGTAAGTAACATGCTACCGAAATCCTCATATCTGCCAAAATCTTCGTTGTCTGATAGTGTATACAAAACATACACAGCCACATATTTTCCCGTTTTTTTTATATCTACCTTTATTTTTTTCGTGTTAAACTTTAATGTTACTGAAGTTATCTTTTTCTCACAAACATCATCACTTTTTTCATAACATGACGTCTGTAATGTATCTTGAATATTAGACATTACATATGAAATATCATGCAGAGCATTTTCATGAACAGCAGTCTTAATAATTTTAGAAATTGCTGACTGAATAAGCACAATAACCAGTCCAGCCAAAATAATCACTAATGATGCTTCGATTAGAGACAAACCTGACTCTTTTCTTTTATTTCCAAGTATAAACATAGACGAACCATGATTTTCTTTACATATTCCTTTTATGTGTTGATTGACTATAGGTCATTTTTCCATAGACATTTTTCACTTTATCTATATATCTGTATTTATACTCTGGTGTGGCCGAATGATATCGGCCTACACCTTCCCATACATTACCACCCTCAAGTTTAATAGAATGGCGAAGGATCCAGGCTCCTACTGATATATTAAAACAGGCATCATCCTTAAGTTTATTATAAGCAGACGACTCATCTCCGTCAAAAAAACTCTTACTGATAGGTTTTAACCATGCATGAGTATTTATCTGCATAATACCTAAATCCTGACTTCCATTCTTATTAACGGAAACACTACCTGGAGTACCGCCTTCAACGGTCATAACTGACAGTAATAATTCAGGATCAATATTATTCACAGAACTGGCATTGATAACACATGCTGCTATACCTGTAATTAATGGTAAACTAAACATATAAAAAAAGATACTGAAAGAGCTGGTCCCATAGGAACAAAAACCTGACCTCTGAATCTTGCAGGAAGGGAGTAAAAAATAAATATAACTGAAGACAAAATGAGAAATAAAGGCATTTTATCTATTCCTAACCATGCTCCGGCAGCTGTAGCAAGAGCAACATCCCCGCCCGCAAACACGTCCTCTTTTCTTACCGCACTAACCAACTTCATAGAGACATACATTATAAAAAAACCGGCAAATGCACCGATAATCTTGTCATCACTGGATGCAAATCCAGGGATAATCATACCAGCCCAAAACAGAGGATACGTAACACAAGCCGGTAACCAGTTCTCTCTTAAATCAATCAGAGTAAGAAAAACAAGGCAAAGAAAAAGAAGCGACACGATTACCGCATCATACATCCTGTCTCTAAAAAATATAAATATAATAACACAGCAGATGCCACAGAAAAGCTCTGTTAATGGGTATCGGCTGGGAACTTTAGAGAGACAATAAACACATTTCCCGCGGCACAATAAATAGCCGAGAACAGGAATAAGATAATACCATCGAATTTTCTCACCGCAATGATTACATTTACTTCCTGGTGACCATATTGTCAAATCAGAAACAGGATCGTCCACCCATTTTAACTGATGTGGCAGACGCTCCACCGCGAGCCAAATAAAACTGGCAATTGTGGTCGCATATATAAAAACTAATATTAGTAATATACTCTCTTGCATAATATTTTAGGTAATCAGTGTTTTCCCATGGCTCAACATAATTCGTTGTTGCTCAATCTCACTACTCAGGAGTTCCAGTTTTCCACTTCTTATTTTTGAAGAAATAGATGCAGAGCCATCATTACATAAAATGTTTGCGCTGAGTGACCGCTCTCCTCTTTCTGTAAAACGTAACTCCTGATGGACTATCCCCAGTAATCCATCAGCAATGATACTACGAACAAGATCTGCTTCTCCCTCAGCAGAAGCTATCTGTTGTAATGCATAAATCGCCCCCTGAACGGAGCTTCCGTGTATTGTTGAAACGACAAGATGTCCATTAACTGCAGCCCGAATGGCCTCTTTCGCTGTTTTGGCGCTACGAATCTCCCCCAGGAAAATATATCTTGGATTATAACGCATCGCTGAAATCATGGCATTTTCGTATCCCCCAAGCTCACGTGCATCCATCTGAAACCAGACGCCTTCCTGATTATTACCATAGTTTCCCTGAACAGGAACTTCCGGTGGATCCTCAATTGAAATAGCAATATCACCGTACTTTTGGACATAATATGTCAGCAAAGCATAAATAGTTGTTGACTTACCTGAGCCTGTAGCGCCACTAACCAAAAGCAATCCTCTCTTCTTCCCCATCAATTTTAATGTATTAAGGAATGGCTCGGAAAATCCGAGGCTATCAAGTGATGGTACCGGGAGTTTCAGCTTTCGTAAGAAAAAACCAGAACCGTTAATTGTTTGCACGACCGCAACGCGATAAGGCACACCAAGATGAAGATAAAAAAACTCATTTCCCTTTACTTCCCGGATAGACTCGAGCTCTTGCATCATTCCCTGAACTTCAGCATTATAATTAGCAGGAACAGTGCATATTGGATATGGTTGCCCTTCGAGAAAACGGAAGTTATATGAATCCTTTGAGATTAGTAAATCCGCAAAGTTGAGTTCATTAATAATGTTCATTATGCTACACCAAAAAAATCAGAATCTTGCCGCATCGCTAATTTGTTGTTGTAATGAAAACATACCTGATACTATCCACATAAAAACAAGCCCCATAATAATGATAGCAACATTTTTTAAAACAGACATTTGTTTCGTTATATAGGCAACACTGTCATCCTGCCATTGAACTGAAAGTTTATTAAGCATTTCATCAAAACCGCCAAGCGCAGAGTAAGAACGGAGGTCCATTATCATCTGCTTTGATGGAAAAATATAACCAGATGAATTAAGGGCTTCACCAAGATTTCTATCTCCATTTAACATCCTGTATCTTATAGCAACTAATTTTTCCTTATACCAAGGACTTGCTGTTTTCATTATTATTCGTAAGGCTTCCGGTACAGGAATACCTGCATTTATAAGCGATGCTAGTGATAACAGGAAACCACATCCTATAATGGTTTTGTATATCGACCAGGGAATAAATCTGTCAAAGAAGAGACGCAATCGTCCAGTCCATCTTGATAGTGTTGCCAGTATTAATAACATAACCATCATAACAGACAACAATGTAATAGCAAGATAATTTTGAACGAATACAGCAAGATAGTACATAGTCCTGCCTGCTCCCTGCCATTTCTCTACGGGCAGGATGCCTGAAAAAGCCGGAACAACCTGAGTCCCAAAGATATGCAAATACAGACACGTTGTCAGAAGCAGGACTACTGGATAAATAATTCCTGCCAGTGCACCCTTTACTTTCTTTTTTGTATCATTCATATAAATGATATCATCCAACGCATGGTGAACATTACCTGAGATTTCCCCGGCGGAAATTATTGACAGTTCATCAGAAGGAACCCACCCCTCCATCGCTTCAGCTAATGTTTTCCCATTTCTTACAGCAATTAACCATCTCTGTAGAGCAAAAGCGTCCGGATTATCTTTTTTTCTTCCCTCATCAGACGTAAACTTATAAAGCTCCGCCAGAGCAAACGTTACTGGGACACCATTGCTTAGATATCTGGATAATTTGCTAAAAACACGCATTCTCGTTTTCGACGTAAATAGCAACCTGTTTAATTTCTCTTTCATAGAAAACTATATCTCATTATTTCTGCTGAGAAGATATTTTTTTCTCTCTTCTGAAATATTGTCGATTCCTGAAGTTTTATTTACTGCATCCATAACACATATTTCACCAGAAACTATTTTTAACCATGCATGTTCTTTTAAGGCCATACCACCAAGAGATGTTAACCAATAGTGTTGAGCTTCCTCACGCTTTCCTTCAGAAACCAACCTCAGTAATTTTGAGTCAGGTTCAATAACTTCAGCGATGATTGTCCTTCCATTATAACCATCTCCACAACATTTTTCAGGTCGAGGATTGGGGAATCGTACAGTTCTTTCATGCCCTGAAATTATTTTTCTGTCCCTGGCAGATAGATCTCCACCATTGTCTGTATATTCTGTTAATGTAATACTACACTGGTCGCATAATCTCCGGACTAATCGCTGGGCAACCAATCCAGTGAGCAATTCAGGATCTGTAAGTTTAAATTCATCCACACCCTGATCTTTTAATCGATCAAATATGGCCAGTGCATTATTTGCATGTAATGATGTCCACACCTGATGCCCTGTCATTGCTGCAGTGAAAAGAAGATTTATTACTTCAGCATCCCTGGCCTCCCCTGGCATTATTATATCCGGATCTGAACGCAAAGCGGCTGTAATGGCTTTACGATACTCTTCGCCCCTTTGCGCCTCTGTTTCAACGTTTGTTATAGGTAACTGAGCCGTACCTTCAATTTCATACTCAGGAGGATCTTCAATACTGATTATGTTGACTTTTTTCTTTTTTTCAATATACAACAACTCAAGTAAATTTTTAAGGGTTGTTGATTTACCCGAACCAGTCGGCCCGGAGATAATATTTATACCAATTGGGAGTGCCCTCATTCTTGAAAATGATTCAGCATGTAAACGATGAAACCCGAATCTGGTTGGATCTATTTCTTTTCGTTGTTCACTTTTATCCGTATACAAGAATCGTGCGATTAGATATCGCCCACCCTGACCAAGAGGGTTAAACTGCAGGCGAACAGCCTGAACTACAGGAGGTAACGCTAGTCTCGATTTTGAAGCAACTATGCGAGCAGCCTGGTAAGCATTAATTTTATAGGTTGCATCTGCATCATCTGCGTTATTATATAATGATGCAAGGATAGAATGCGCCGTATGAGACTCAATCTGACGCAAGAGTTCCATATCTCCATCTTTACGTATATAAATATCAGCCTCAGTATCATACACTTTAATATGTAAATCACTTACTCTCATCTCGGCACATTCAAAAAGTAGCGTTGAAGCACGCTTCTCTACTGGCAATAAATCCTGTGTCTTTTTTTGTACGGTTCTGAGAGATGCTTCATACAATAATCTGATATCTTTTAAGTTCACCTCATAAATTGTGAGATTTGGATACCCTTTTCTTGCTGCAATCTCACGTAACATCTGAACCAGATGATGATTAATGTGGCATGAAGAGACAAGAAAATCACCATTCCTGAATATCAGAAAGTATTTTCTCTGTTCATCAGTAAGCTCAAGCTCCCCCCCTTCTCCCGTGATGATTTCAGATACATTACGCTTAAATCGTTCAAAGGTCAGGCCTGAATTATTTTCTGTGTTGTTTAACATCAAACTAACCTACCTCAAATAAATTTTCCTTCCGGTGTCAGATATGTCATTAACCATCCTGATCTCAACGTAATTCCCAGTAATGTCACTCACCACATAATCTTCATTAATAACATCACCTTTACAGACTCTGCGTATGCCCCCATAAAATATGGTTGCACATAATCCTCTTTTAGGAATTGTCATTATAGACATTACATGCATGGTGTTATCATCTGTATCATATGAGACAAATGATCCATTTTTTTTTATTTCACTCTCCAGCTTTTGATTTTCAGCCTGTAATTTAAGCATCATATTCTTACGCTGAAGCTGCTGGTAAGAAAGCAACTCATCTTTATACTGTTCCAAATCAACATCAGGCAATTTTTTTTCTTCCTTTCTGATATCATTCTCACCAGAAACATCAACACTCTTCTCTACCTCAGCATTCACGACTGAAGAAACAACAAGCAAAAGAGTAAACAATATTTTTTTCAAACTAAGCCCCCCCCCAAAAAACACCACTCACATTCCAGTTACTTCCTGAAAAATCATAATCAATATTAGTAATAACCAGTCCATTTACTTCAGAAAGAATTGGAAGCAAGATTCTTGGGTCATTGTTTAATGAAAAAGAAAAATCCACTCGTTCTGTGTTACCGTCTGGTACAGGCTGTCCAAATTTTATATTAATCCAGCTATTCTCAAACTGACGTGAAAGGTATCTTATTATTTCCTGAGTATTATTCAATCTGTTTACGTCAAGTCTCAAACTGTCATATCTAACCGTATCCAGAGGCCATGTCAATGTTATTATATCATTACCATTTTTTGTGATACCTGGTATATTTCCCGAGTGAAAAAACAAGGATGGATCTTCATACCATATATCCAGCCCGCCAGAACGATGAGCACTGAAGCTTATATTAGAGTCCTTACAGGTCACTTTATCTTCAGGCATCCAACCAGGAACAGATGCTGCGAGGAAACGGAATGAATCCATTTCTTTTATACATTGTGAAAACAATGAAGCTGGTTTGCTTTTCCCTCCCCACGGGACATTCCTGACTTCCTCACTGATTACTGGAGGTGACACTTCGTTAATAACATCCTTATCTTTACCACTTAACCATGAGTCTATAGCATTATATATGATGACGAAGCATATTATAATTCCAGCGCCAAAGAAAAGCACTGGCATTAGTTGACCAGCACCTTTTTCCTTTAATTTTTTCCCTTTAATAAGGGAAAGCTCGGTAATACTCTTGCTTTCACCTACTCCAACATCTGAAGGGCTGTATGTCCTGTCCCACGGGTATCTATATGCTACATGATCGAAAAAAAATTTTTTAGCATCATCCTTACTGTAAAATGACTTGTCAAAGTGAACCATTCCATCTTTATCTACACCAATAACAAGCCACAACTCATTATCGGTAGGAAATAACCCACAAAAAGAACTACCATCAAAATCAATTGCAGACAGTAGGGTGACCAGGCCTCTTTTGTGACCAATATTTTTATCTCCTACAGCAAACTGTTCACCCTGAAATCGTTCAATAACGGAATATAGCTTTGAGGACATCAACGCCAGGCTCTTATTCAGAGCCTGGTTTGTTGTTTCTGTATCCTGAGAGCTTCCCCACAATAAATTAACGGCATATTGTTTCGAACCAATTACCGCTACGCCCAGATTATCCTTTATCATTCGCCAGAAGCCTTGAGATCAATAATTCTCGGGGTTATACAAATGACAGTAACTGTTCGGGATGCACTTCCACTCAGTGCGCCACCTAAGAGTTTAAAACTGGTTGTCCCAACACCCTGATCCACACTTTCGTTTCTTTTCTTCTCATATCCTGCCAGAACAAGAGTATTACCATTGCGAAGCATGCTCGACTGCACAAAGGTTGTAGAATCAACATTAGGTAACTGAATCACTGTTCCATTCACTGTTGCCTGATCGAAACCATCATTTGATCCAACTAGTTCTGAAAGTGTTACACCATACTGCAACAGTATATTTCCGTCATCAGCAACCTGCGGTAGCAAATTCATCAGAAAACCGCTGGTGACAGTTGATGTAGTGGCTGTTGTACTGGTTGATGACTGGCTTAACACCGTCCCTATCTCAGATATATATGTTCTGTCATTTCCTACTTTCAAAGGCACCGGCTGACCTGACATCGTCGTTACTGATGCCGATGTCACCACGCTGACTTTTCCTTTTTCGGCTAGTAAGTTAAGTAAAACCTGGTTACTTGAGTCGCCATTTCCATTCAGATATCCCGTTAGTGAAGGTGTTCCGCTTGTTGCCGCAAAATTGGAGGTCGAAACAGAGCCCAGAACACCACCGTTACGCTGTAGCAAAGCTTCCAGAGACAATGCCAGATTACTGCTGTCAGTTGTTGTAACATTATAGATCGCAACATCAATGGTAACCTGTCTTTCAAGTTGTGCGTTCAGTGTATTAATGTACTCGTTTATCTTCTTCATGTTTGCAGAAGATGTCCTGACAATAACAGACGATGTACTTGTCGATATTGAATATGAGCCGTCGCTACCTAATATCAACTTTATCGAATTCTCAATATCTTTCCAGAAATCCACATCTGAGTCGAATTTCAACTCTGCCCCGGAATCACTGGAACTACTTCCCGAACTTCCCGAACTTCCCGAACTGCTATTGCTGTCCGAACTGATAGAGTTTTTTGATGTATATTTACCACCTGGTAATATACTTATACTGAATCGTTTAGTTTCCTCGTTTGAAAAAACGATCCTGCCAGACTCATATGTCCAGTACAGGTTATAGTTTGCCGCAACTTTATCAAGAAACGAAGAAAGAGCACCCTGATAATTAACATCCATAATCTGATGGTTTGATGATACCCCAAGCATCAGATTATCAAAATGGTCAGTACTATTCACCCCCGCGGCACGGTTCATTTTTTCCGCAACAGCAGCCGCCAGACTTTTGCTGGACACCCCTCCACTGATCACATCTTTCGTGGTCTGTTTTACAACAGGAATACCACTGGCATCCTGAATCATAGAGAGCACTTCATCGAATTCCAGAGGAGCACTTGACCTCAAAACAATTCCGTGTACACCTTCTAATTTGCCTGGCAGGGGTTCACCATGATATGTCTGGAAACTACTGTTTCCAATATAAATACTGTCCGTTTTGCTTACCATATCACTGCTTTTATAATATTTTTTATTCTTCGACTTCAGCAATGAGGTGTCAGTATGCAAAATGTTTTTATCGATTACCCTCTGATTGTCTTTATAAAAACCATTACCCGAGCAAGATGCCAGAAGCGGACACAATAAGAAAAGTGAAAACCTGCCTAGTTTCATTTTTAATTATCCTTCGGGCGATTGTGTCACGACAATGACATGATTCCCGTTATAAAATTTAATAAAGACCTTTGGAGACACGGCTCCCATCGATTCTAATAATTTCTTTACCGCATCATCCAGCGACATATCCTTAAAGACTGCAGATGCATTTAAAGTATAGTTATAATCGGTATTCCATAGCACTGTCCATCCACTCTTTTGCCCCCAGTCAGAAAGCACGCCATATAAAGTCTGTCCTTTTATTACACGCCAGTCAGTCTTATCATCCTTAACTGTTCTTTCACTTGACTGTGGTGCGACTGACGTTGCATTTCCTGAAAAAAGCCTGCTGCCTTTATTTGTACTTTCCTGAGCATGAGTGATATTGGATACCAAAAGACAAATAAAAAAGATTAGAATCCTCACATTCACCTCCCATGAAGCACGCACAATACAGTGCGTGCTGTGTAAATTACTTCATGAAATATGTAACTGTATTATCACTATTCTCCTTGGTACAGGAGTTCGCTGCTTCTGCAGGAGTAATAGCACTGTTTTTTGCCTGGCCGCTTGAAGCCGTCGACTGGAAAGCAGTCGTGTCAGCTGGGGAAGAAATATTTATACCGTAGCCTTTAGCCGATGTTCCTAAGTTTAGAGTTGCCAGACTGACACATGCAGATTTATCCAATCCATCGAGTTGTACATAATAACCAAATGAGCTATTACTTGTGCTAGCTGGAGCCGGAATAAGTTTACCTCCAAACGGGTTAGAAATATGATCATCTCCCTTGTAGTTATCTGGAATTGCAGACGAATTAAGTAAAATTTGTGCGTTTAATCCATTATAAGATGTCTGTCCAATATACAAACCATTAATTGCAGAAGTAGCACTCATGACTTCGGAAATAGCATTCTGTGTTTTATTGGAATCAGATGCAGACTGATAGTAAAACATCACACCAGCGGTAACGGTTGCAGCAAGTGCAAGTACCATTGCCGATTCAATCAAAGACAGACCTTTTTCATATTTTTTATTCACGATTTTAGACATCATAAAACTGTTTTCCTTAAGAATCCCCTTGTTTATAGGTATAAGTATATTCTTAACATCTCCCCTCCTCTCGCAAGAAAAAAAAAACTTTTTACTCTTTTTTTCTTTTTTTTTTATACTCCCTCACACAAAAATGTCCTATATATAAACTGTCAATCCCACCATGAATTAGTTTCCGGCGCTCCTGGCATTACCCCATTTCTCCCAAAAACGGCAAACCAGCTCTCAGCCCGCGCCATGACTAGCTTAAGACAGGATCCCTGCGGCAAAACGCGCCTTTACGCATTTGGTTTTACCCGCAATAATGCGTGATAAGCAAACAAAAGGATCCGCGCGCTGCGATTTATTGTCGTGGAAGGATCCGGGCGTTCAGGTCAGAATACCTGTATCCATAAACAGTGCGTGTGCTACGTGAAAAATAACTCATGAACAATGTCATTCCCCTGCAGAATTCACCAGAACGCGTCTCCCTGTTACCCATTGCGCCAGGGGTGGATTTTGCAACAGCGCTCTCCCTCAGAAGAATGGCCACTTCCACGGGGGCCACACCGGCCTACCTGCTGGCCCCGGAAGTGAGTGCCCTTCTTTTCTATATGCCGGATCAGCGTCACCATATGCTGTTCGCCACTCTCTGGAATACCGGAATGCGTATTGGCGAAGCCCGGATGCTGACGCCGGAATCATTTGACCTGGATGGTGTAAGACCGTTTGTGCGGATCCTGTCCGAAAAAGTGCGTGCACGACGCGGACGCCCGCCAAAAGATGAAGTCCGCCTGGTCCCGCTGACAGATATAAGCTATGTCAGGCAGATGGAGAGCTGGATGATCACCACTCGGCCCCGGCGCCGTGAACCGTTATGGGCCGTGACGGATGAAACGATGCGGAACTGGCTGAAACAGGCAGTGAAGCGGGCCGAAGCTGACGGGGTACATTTCGATTCCGGTCACACCACACACCTTCCGGCACAGCTATATCATGCACATGCTCTATCACCGCCAGCCCCGGAAAGTCATCCAGGCACTGGCTGGTCACAGGGATCCACGTTCGATGGAGGTTTATACCAGAGTGTTTGCACTGGATATGGCTGCCACGCTGGCAGTGCCTTTCACAGGTGACGGGCGGGATGCTGCGGAGATCCTGCGTACACTGCCTCCCCTGAAGTAACGGCACTTCCTTATATAAGCAGTGGTCAGCAGAACAGACATAACATAAGCTGGAGCAGGTAGATAAGCTGTAGTGAGTAAACCATGTTTTATGAAGGGAGCAATGCCTCAGCATCAGGTTACGGGGTGACTCACGTAAGGGACAGGCAGATGGCAGCTCAGCCACAGGCAACACTGCAGGAAACTGAATATAAACTGCAGTGAGCAGACCACTCACTGCACCTGATAATATAAGCTGTAGTCAGTAAAGGAGCACTCTTCACTGACTACAGTTTATGTTCAGCGGGATTTGAAGAGTTTTTCCAGGTCATCCAGCGTGATGCCCAGTTTCTCAAGCAAGGCAAGCTTCTCCGCCATCTCCGGACTGACTTTTTCTGCAGGTGAAGGTGGCAACGGATTTTCCTTACTCTCATCATTCGGCGCTTTTAACCGGGGACGCCGGTAGTGAATACAGAAGAGTTTTGTTCGCCCCCGCTGGATCTCCGTGTAATCAAGATATCCAATCTCGCGCAACTGCTCCATTGCCCGTCTGACCGTCTGGTTCTGGGAAAATACCGGAGACTTCAGATTGAGGCGTGCACGCAGCCGCGCCAGCGATACCGGTGCCGGATCCCGGGGCAGGCTCTCTATAAAGGTGTAGAGTGCCTGGGCGGACTCCCGTCGCTTCAGGGCATTAATCGCCTTAAGCTGGAGAAGGACTTTTCTGTCAAACTGGTACAGTTCAAACAGGCGGGGATCGGCCTGTAACTGAACAATATCCCGCTCAGTATCGTAGTAGGCTGACTGTACCAGATGGGTGATGTATTCCCGGGTGTGCTTCTCATCGGTACGGGAAAACGAGATCACGGTACCGGCAATGCGCTTCAGGGAAGGGCTGATGCGCTCACGCAGCCTGCGGGATGACTGGCTTGAAGGTATACCACACAGTTTTGCAAACTCAACAAAAGGCAGTTCAACTTTGTCACCAGTCACGTTATGGCGGGCAAAGGAATGAATGATCCCCACCCAGGTCTTGAAATCGTTATCCATGTCCAGACGGGGGCCGGTGATCTCAACCTTATCGAATCCCTCAGCCCGGGCCAGGGAAAGACGCGTTAGTTCTTCCGTGGCATCGGTGCGTGACAGTGTATTTTTTTTACTGTTCTTCAGTGACTTAAGGGTCGGTACAAAGACGCCCAGACGCATCAGCGCCACAGGTTGTACGGTGTTGTTATTGTTTGGTGTCAGTGTCACCAGCTCACCGGACGACTTATCCACCTCGCCGAACAGTTTTTTGATGTCTGAATTTTCGTTTTCCAGAAAGCCTCCTGCCTGTGGACAGTAAAAGAATAAACAGAAAATCGTGTGTCAGAACCCCGTCAACTGACTGAAGTAAAACCTTGCAGTCTGTATTTAACAACTGAGTCTGGCGTACTGACCATAGTTTATGTCATTAACTTACTTCAGTATATGGATTACTGAATACAGCTTATCATTAGCATGTTACAGTTTATCAGTAACATGCCACAGCTTATGTGATCGTAGTCCCGGCCCATGAGTGACAAGGTTTGCAGCGATATGGGGATCTTTAATGGATCCTTTTTTGATCATTCATGGATCTGTTTACTGGATCGAACTTCTGGATATGTGGATAAATCATCCCAGGGAAACAGCATACACAACCGCTTATAAGGGCTTTAGGGCGTATCTGCTCACTGTAACTACAGATACATTGCGCTTCCTCGCCGGTTCGCGTGCTTCGCCCGGTCACCGGTCTGCGGCGAGCACCGTTTTTTTTTGATTGCTATACCGGAGCAGAAATCTGATAGCCAATCCGCAGGTAACACACTGTAATTGCTGTATTTTCTGTACAATATCTGTTTCACTGTGCACCCTGCTGGCTCCCAAAACACAATGGCGCAGGAACAGAAAATAAAGAAATAATAAAACAAATTTTATACAAAAATATATTTTGCATTTTTTTGGTCTTTTATTGCAGTTTTTGACACAAAACAGAAGATTGTTATATTTTTTATTCTGAGAATAACTATTGTTATCAGTGTTTTATTCGTAATAAATCGAAAAACATAGAAACTATATCTTTGTTATAATCTGTTTCTGGTTATTTATTCTGAAAAAGTAGATTGTGATGATAA